>Ga0099364_10001928_pt1 | contig 33596 bp, 32 predicted proteins | sample TergutTh196P3_FD_73070 | JGI IMG/M metagenome (GOLD analysis project Ga0099364, IMG submission 73070) | Microcerotermes parvus P3 segment gut microbial communities from Pointe-Noire, Republic of the Congo - Th196 P3 | ecosystem: Host-associated > Arthropoda: Insects > Digestive system > Gut ... | reverse complement strand
CCTTTAAGAATATTGGAATTGAATGCGATTTTGTGGATGGCAGCAATGTTGAAAACTTTGCCAAGGCCCTTAAGCCCAATACTAAGGCTATTTTCTTTGAGTCCCTGGGTAACCCTAATTCAAGTCTGATAGACATAGAGGCAGTGGTAAAAATAGCCCATGATTTTGGCATCCCTGTGATTGTAGACAATACTTTTGCCAGCCCCTACTGTCTAAGGCCTATTGAATACGGCGCTGATATAGTTATTCATTCAGCTACGAAATTCATAGGCGGCCACGGAACTTCCATCGGCGGAGTGATTGTGGACAGCGGTAAATTCGATTGGTCCCAAAATGATAAATTTCCTGGGCTCTGTAAACCCTGTCCTTCATTCCAGGGGGCAATTTTTACTGAAGTTGCCGGGCCTTTAGCTTTTATTGTAAAAGCCCGCTGTACTATCTTAAGGGATATTGGTCCCTCCCTCTCGCCTTTTAATGCCTTCCTCTTTATCCAGGGCCTTGAGACCCTTTCCTTGCGGGTAGAACGACATATTTCCAATGCCCTTAAAGTAGTGGAATTTTTGAAAAAGCATCCAATGGTGGAAAAGGTGAATCATCCTTCTTTGCCAGAGCATAGTGACCATCATCTGTATAAAAAATACTTCCCCCAGGGAGCAGGTTCCATTTTTAGCTTTGAAATAAAAGGGGGTCTTGAAAAAGCGAAGAAGTTTACTGAAAGTCTTAGGCTTTTTTCCCATTTGGCCAATGTAGCGGATGTTAAGTCCCTGGTGATTCATCCGGCTTCTACAACACATGCCCAGATGAATGAAAGCCAGCTTGCCGCCGGTGGTATTGGCCCCGGTACTATAAGGCTATCCATAGGTATTGAACACATTGACGATATTATTGAAGATTTAAGGCAGGGTCTTGAGACAGTATAGTAACAAGGCTATAATAACATATGGCACTACAAGCATCATTAAACAGAGAAGAAGCCTGGAACTTGTTCAGGCAATACAATAAAGATCCTTTCCACATTCAACATGCCTTGACCGTAGAAGGGATTATGAAGTGGTTTGCCCGGGAACTGGGCTATGCAGAAGAAGAGGAGTTTTGGGCTATTGTTGGCCTGCTCCATGATATAGATTTTGAAGAGTTTCCGGCGGAACACTGTGTAAAGGCCAGAGAATTACTTTCTGCTGGCGGTGTGAGCGAGGAACTTATTCGTGCCGTTTGCAGTCATGGCTGGGGTTTAACTCCGGCTGCTGATAAACCGGAGCATCTTATGGAAAAGCTTCTATTTGCAGCGGATGAGTTAACCGGCCTTATTTGGGCTGTGGCCATCATCAGGCCATCCAAATCTGTAATGGACATGGAACTTAAATCCGTAAAGAAAAAGTTTAAAACCTTAAGCTTTGCCGCAGGCTGTAACCGGGAAGTTATTGAGAAAGGCGCGGTGGAACTGGGATGGGAGCTGGATAAGTTAATTGAGCAAACCATTTTAGCTATGCGTTCATGTGAAGGGGAGATACAAAACACCATGGTAGCCTTAGGCTCATGAGCAATTCGATAAAAGCCGTATTCTTCGATATTGACGGGACCCTAATAGACCATAATGGCGGGCCATATAAAGATGACCTTTTAGCTATGGAAGAAGCAGTCAGTAAAGGCCACCATTTATTCCTTAATACTGGGAGATCCTTTGCCAATATTCCGGATAGACTCCTGGACCTCCCTTTTTGGAACGGAATTGGCGCTGGGGGCGGGGCTCATGCTTTAATTAAAGAAAGTGGAGCATCTAAACCTTTATATAAAACCATTTACCATAAATGGGTAAACGAAAATTTGCTTTGTAAGCTTTGTGACTGGTATTTAAAAAGTGATAAATGCTTTATAATTGAAGGTGAGAAAGAATGTTATATTATAAATCCTTACGAAAGACATCTAAAAAATAATCGTTTAATAAAAATCACCAGGTCTGATGATCTCCTTACTAAATATCCGGGAGATTATATAACTAAAATGACCATTTTAGGCGGGGTTAGCAAAGAGGACAGGATATTCCTGGAAGAATATTTCCATATTAATATTTTCCCCGATTATGCAGAAACTATAATAAAAGGTGAAGATAAAGGGAAAGTCATGGGAATTATTCTGGATTCTTTTGGAATAGAGCGGGAGAATAGCATTGCTCTTGGAGATGGTGTTAATGACATTGATATGCTTCGTTTTGCAGGCCTTGGGGTGGCTATGGGAAATGCAAGCGAGGATGTAAAAACCGTAGCTGCTTATACAGTTAATAATTGCGGAGAAGGCGGTGCGGCGGAATTACTAAAGCGTTTTGTATTTAATGTTTCGTTATGACCATTAAACGTTTTACTATAATAATTTTTTTATGCTTTTTGGCTGCTTTATTTAATAATAGCCTTATATTTTTATCTTATCATGTGGATGAATTTCCATTATATCTGGATACAGTCTTCACTTCGGCGATAGTTTTTACATTGGGTCTTTTACCTGGTCTTATAACGGTAATTTTTACCTGGCTAATTGGAATTATCCAGGAAGGCAATGTCCACCCATATATAATCAGCAATATTACAGAAGTGTTTTTGATATGGTCTCTTAGTCCTCTTTTTATTATAAAAAAAATTATCAAGAAACAAGGAACACCGGTCAGTACTTTTGCAGGTCTTTTGCTACTATACATTACATGTTGCATTACCATGAGTGTTTTGAGTGGAATCATTGATCATGTATATTATAATATACTGGCAAGATCCAGACCTTTTTTTAATCCGGAAGATTTTTTTAAATTATACCTGATGCATAGCAATGCTCCGGAATTATTGACAAACATCCTTTCCCGAATCCCGGTAAATATTGTAGACCGTTTTATCGTTATATTTGGCGGGTATTTTATTTCCAGAGGTTTAAAAAAGTTTATATAAACATGAGCCTCCAATTAAAGTAATGTTCTTTCTGTATCCCACTCGCCAATTGAAAATAAATAACCTGTACTGTACTTGTCACATCCGTCAAAGAAAACTTCTGCTGTCCAGTATTTTTCAGGATACGGAATGACAACACCGTCGCCCAGGATAATATTTCGTGTTACATCATACATAGCATCGCTGTCAAAACCTTCGCGGGAATGCATGGCATCCATATCGCCTGTGAAGATGGCCAATGCGAAACTGGAATAATAAGGTGGTCCTGCCACAGGTACATCGTGAGGCACAAAGTCAAAGGAGAGAAAGCCTTCCGGTACCGGTGTATCTGCTTTCATAAAGCGTCCCCAGACACCGTGCCAGCTATTTTCTACGCTAAGACCGTAATGATGCATAAATAAAATGTCATGATCAAAACCTGTCTTGTACTCCTGCATAGCTTCGAGAACGTCCATTATTTCAATGCGTCGCTTGACATTACTAAATTCCTCACCTTCTGCACCAATAAAACGCATAGCCGGAAGATGGCGATACTCAAAATTATCTACCTTAAAACCTTTTTGCTGTTTTTTTATGAAATCAGGCATGAACAAAGTCCATTGAGCCGAATTGTCATATTCTTTTAGCAGATGCACATACTTCACTACCTTCTCGCGCATAGCATGTTCGCTCATCACGGCAAAGTCTTTTAATGCCGAGTCAACAGCTTCATGTAGCCACAAGTCGGAGCTATGTGCACTTGGAATTGCCGCGTTAATGCGTTCAATAGCTGAGAAAACCGGCTTGTTTACCACACCAGGAAATTTCGCTTCAAGCTTCTTTAAGTATTCGTATAAATTATTTCGATAATATTGAAAAAGTAATAAACCACATTGCTTTAGAAATTGTTCTTTACCATCCTGATTAGGATTTTGCCATTGCTCATCATCAAGCAGCCATTTAACCATTGCGTCAAAGGCGTGTTGATTTACGTAAACATCCTTTCCTTCTGCTTTGACGGAATTTTTATATCGACGAAATATTAAAGCCCACTCAGTAATTCGATCATAAGCCGCCGCTCCGGTCAAACGTTCACCGATCTTTTTGCCAACTATTAATAGTCCTGCACATTTCTCGTGCCAATCGGTGGAGTAAAAGTATTCTTCAGCTTCACGATCAACATTATTGGGCGGCCAGAATGACCGAGTGTAAAGTCCGCCTTCATCATAACCTGTAATCAAACAGGACATGGGTATATTTACAGTTATTCCAAAACCTATTATTGGATTGCCGGAGTCAATGGACTTTTTAATTTTATCGAAACAGACTGTTATATCTTTTACTGCATCACCTGTTATGTATTCGCTCTGGTAACCTAAGGCTTCAAATGTGCGTGCGGGGATCTCCGGAATTATACTGACCTCATCGCAGGAGGAAGCGAAACTCCAGGGGAAACACAGGCCGACACCACTTAGGGCGATTAACTCGTCCTGTTCAACAGGGTCACCGATATACTCCATGAACCTCATCACCGAACCGATAAAACATATGGGGGATGGATTGCCATACCACATTGGGGGAATCCTCGGTAGGATTTTAGAGTTTTTCATGTTGGTTCTTCCTTCTGTATTTTAGATTAATGTATAGTTTATTTTTTGTCAACTGTCCGACAAAAGTCATATAAAAAGCATATAATGGTTGACAGAACAGATGAAAAAAGAATACAATTTACACAGGAGGCAATCTATGCAGACTCAAGATGTCAGAGTGACGATTAGAGTAAATCGTGAGCTTAAAGAAAGCGCGGAGGTTCTTTTTGACTATCTGGGATTAAATATGTCCAATGCTATAAATATTTTCCTTCGCAAAGCAGTTGATCAAAAAGGTATTCCTTTTCTAGTGAACACAGAAAATCAAGGACCTGGGAGCTTTAACACTGATGCAGTTACTATGATGTTCAATAAAGCTGTTGAGCAAGATATAATAAATAAACAGAAAAAAAGATTGCCTATAGCCCGTTACGACACTGAATCCGGACGGGCATACCTGGAGTACGCTAACGGCACAAGAGAATATGTCTAACCCGGTTGTCATGGTATTTGCGGGACCAAATGGTTCTGGTAAAAGTACTATAACCAGGCTGATGTCACTTAATGGTGTATATATCAACGCAGATGACTTAAAAAAGGAATATGCTCTTACAGATATTGAAGCGGCAGAAAAAGCAGAAGCACTCAGAAATAAACTTGTAGAGAATAAAGCTGATTTTACATTTGAGACTGTTTTATCAACTGAAAGAAATCTACTCTTACTACAGAAGGCAAAGAAAAACGGCTATGAAGTTCATTGTATTTATGTACTCACCTGTAATGCAGATATAAATATAGCAAGGGTAAAAGTGAGAGTTCTTGAAGGCGGCCATGATGTGCCGGAAGGCAAGATACGGAGCCGGTATTTTAAGGCATTGGAATTATTACCTCAAATAATTAATGTATGTGATAAAATATTAATCTATGATAATTCTGTTATGCCATTCCTTATTTTTAAGAAAGATGACGATGGAAGCGAATATTATCCGTCATATATTTGGCCGATGGAAAAATTAAAAGAGCTGGTTAAACATTAGATCCGGTTCGAATCCTTCCTGCTTCGGAGCAGGGGAGATTCGCCTTCCAGCCCTCGACTTCCTGTCTCGGGCTTCCAGGCCGTCTCCGTTTCCTTTCGGCGGCATCCATGCCGCCTTTTCCTCCCTTTGGTCGGCGGAAACTACGCTTCGAATCCCCCCTGCTTTTGCGGAGCAGGGGGGATTCGAACCCCCGGAACCCTTGCGAGTTCAATGGTTTTCGAAACCATCTCCTTCAGCCACTCGGACACCGCTCCAGTTTAGTGGGATAAAGCTAGCAAATTGTTGATTATTATTCAAGGTGTTACTGAGTGATTATATATTGCGTGGTCTGGTATTGGGATGTATAATCGAAATAATGAATAAAAAGCCAAATGTCATTGTTTTCTTTACGGATCAGCAGCGCTGGGATACCACAGGGATTCATGGAAACCCTCTGGAATTAACCCCTAATTTTGACCGCCTTGCACAGGGAGGAACACATTGTTTTTATGCCTTCACCTCTCAGCCTGTTTGCGCACCGGCCAGGGCTTGTCTTCAAACTGGAAAGTACGCTACTACTACAGGGGTTTACAGAAACGGTATCACTTTGGGGTCGGAACATAAGACCTTGGCTCATTGCTTTAAAGAAGCCGGTTATAATACTGGTTATATCGGGAAATGGCATTTGGCTTCAAAGGATCCTGTACCCAGGGATGAGCAGGGGAGCTATGATTTCTGGCTTGGCGCAAATGCATTGGAACATACTTCCGACACTTACAAAACTATAATGTACGACAAAGACGGGAAAGAGGTTTTTTTACCTGGTTATCGTGTAGATGCCATGACTGATGCGGCGATTCGGTACGTCGATGAGCATAAAGAAAATCCATTTTTCCTCTTCCTTTCCTATCTGGAACCTCATCATCAAAACCATGTTGATGATTATCCTCCGCCTGACGGTTACCGCCAACGCTATACCGGCCGCTGGGTTCCCGGCGATCTTGCCAGTCTTGGCGGTTCTTCAGCCTGGCATCTTGGCGGTTACTTCGGTATGGTTAAGCGTCTTGATGAAGCCTTGGGCCGTTTAATGGATGCGCTAAAAAGCATGGGGGAAATTGAGAATACAATTGTTCTCTTTACAACAGATCACGGAAATCATTTTAAAACCCGGAACAATGAATATAAAAGATCCTGCCATGAAGCTTCAATCCGCATACCTCTTGCGCTCTGGGGACCGGGTTTTAATGATGGAGGTTGTGTAAGTGATCTTGTGAGCCTGGTCGATATGCCGCCGACCTTACTTGATGCTGCAGGTCTACCCATTCCTAAAGAAATGGAAGGAAGATCAATCCTGGATGGAAGGAAAGACTGGCCCGATGATGTATTTATTCAAATAAGTGAATCCCAGGTAGGCAGGGCAGTAAGAACAAAACGCTGGAAGTACGGAGTGACTGCTGCTAACGGCAACGGGTGGAGTGACAAGGATGCTCAAGTCTATACAGAACAGTACCTTTACGATCTGGAATACGATCCCCATGAGCAGGTGAATTTAACAGGATATGCTTCTCATAAAGAAGTTTCAAAGAAAATGGGTGAAAGATTATTGGCTTATATTGAAAAAGTAGAAGGGAAAAAGGCTTCAATAAACCAAAGCAGTGAAGTTAAATCCGGTCAACGAATAGTTTCACCTGATGAGGTTTTAAAATAATTTAACACAGCGGGTAATAATATGAAAATCACAGGAATAAACATTATCAAGCGGACTTGCAGGTTTGAGCCTAAGTACAAAGGTGAAACCCGTTCAGTAGGGCCTTTGGACATATACAGTGAATATGCGGGCCAGGCGCAGAGGCCAGGCCCCAAGAATGAGCCTGGGAAAAAGACAGGTCATTTTATAGAGATCACCACTGACGAAGGTTATACCGGGCAGTATGGCATCATTGAAAGCCGGGCTGAGTTACTGACCATAATGGACGGTCTTGGGGATCATATAATTGGCCGGGACCCCCTGGAAAACCGAATGCTTTGGGATATAATGAGCCGTTTTGACCGCCATAGCCGGAGCGGGATCATGATGATGGCTATTTCTGCGGTGGATATTGCCCTTTGGGATCTCAAGGGGAAAATCCTGGGCCAGCCGGTTTACAAGCTTCTTGGGGGAGGGCGTTCCAAGATAAAGCCCTATATCAGTGCCTTGAGTTTTTCTGTCGAGCCTGAAGCGGCAAAAAAAAGAGCTCTTGAAATCAAGGCCATGGGGATAAGTGCCCAGAAGTGGTTCTTCCGTTACGGTCCTTCAGATGGTGCGGAGGGGATTAGGAAAAACCTGGACATGGCTTTTGCCCTAAGAGAGGCCCTGGGCCCTGATTACGAGCTAATGTTTGACTGCTGGATGGGCTGGACTGTGAGTTATGCTCAAAAAATCTTCCATGAACTTGAAAAAGTCCGCCCTATTTGGGTGGAGGAAATTCTTAGGCCCCACATGGCCGATGCGTATCGCCAGCTACGCCAGTCCACCAGTATCCCCCTTTCAGCAGGGGAGCATCTTTATACCCGCATGGAGGTCTCTTCTTACTTACGTGAAAACATCTTTAGCGTCATGCAGTCCGACCCGGTTTGGTGCGGAGGCATCACTGAAACTATGAAGATTGCAGACCTTTGCGAGATGTACGGGGTTACCTTTATCCCCCACGGCCATGCTTTAATGCCCGCCATGCATATAGTAGCCTCCATGCCCCCAGATACCTGCCCTTACTGTGAATATTTATTGAATTTTATGGACCATAAAAACGCCTTTTTCAAACTTAAGCCCATAGATAATGAAGGTTTTTTGGCTCTTAACGAAAGTCCGGGTTTGGGAGAAGAACTGGACGAAGAACGGCTTGAGTCTTCCGAGCTGGTTCATTCTTTTGATTTCTAAGGAAATTTTAAACTTCACATATAAATTTGCGATCTTTAAAAATTCTTTAAAGATCGCTTGCTATTATCATAAAAATTTATTATCCTCTGTATTATAATTTACAAAGGAATATATGATAAACAGAGCTGAGTACCTTGTTGAATTGGAAAGACATAGGGGGAAATCCAGTCTTATAAAAGTTGTTACCGGTGTCCGGCGTTGTGGAAAATCCACGCTCTTGCAATTATTCCAGGAAAAATTGATAAATGAAAATGTCCCCAAGGATCATATAGTAAGTATAAATCTGGAAAGCATAGAAAGCGAAGACCTGTATGAAGCCAGGGCCCTTTATAATTTTGTTAAGGACAAGATAATTGACGATGAGCTGCATTATGTGTTTATTGATGAAATACAACATGCCAGGGATTATGAAGAGGCGGCAAACAGCTTGCGCTTGCTTCAAAACGTGGATCTATATGTAACAGGTTCCAATTCTAACATCCTTTCCGGTGACTTAGCTACCCGCTGGGCAGGACGTTATGTGGAAATCAAGATGCTTCCTCTGTCTTTCAAGGAATACGCCTCTGTGTTTCCTAATGTAAACCTGGACATAATTTATAGAAACTATATTGAGCAGAGTTCATTCCCCGAAGTAATTGCTTATAATCAAGATGATAACGCTGTGCAAAGCTACCTTGATGCCATATACAACAGCATCATGATCAAAGACGTCATGCTGCAGCACGGAATTAGAGAAGCAGCCTTATTGGAACGAGTTGTAAAATGCCTGTTTTCAAACATTGGAAGCGAGACATCGATAAATAACATGGTAAATATGCTAAATAAGGATCTGAAATTACGTGCTACAGAAAAAAAAGTTTATTCATCCTTATTGGAAACTTATATAGATGGTTTACTAAAAAGTTTTGTGTTTTATAAAGCAGAACGTTATTATATCAAAGGCCGGGAATACTTGCAAACTAATGCCAAATACTATGCCGTTGATGCGGGACTTCGCTATTTTCTTTTGGGAAATAAGGGAGCTGACAGCGGACATATCCTCGAAAATATAGTATATTTAGAGCTTTTACGGCGGGGATACAAGGTTTCTGTAGGTAAGGTTGGTGAAAAAGAACTGGATTTTGTTGCTGAAGGAATGAATGGAATTGAGTATTTTCAGGTCGCCGAAACAGTCCGGGGAAAGGAAACCTTGGCCCGGGAGCTTGCTTCATTAAATGCTGTAAATGATCATTACCCCAAGTATATTTTAACTCGGGATTATGAACCTAGATCTTCCTACAATGGGATTAAACAATTAAACGTCCTGGAGTGGTTGTTAGGATAAAAATATGGGGGTAAAATCTGAATAGTATGGAGGATAGTATATGGAAGGAATGATGAAAGGAGCCTATCTCCCGGGAAACAGCACGGTAATTTTTAAGGATGTACCCATTCCAAAACCAGGTCATGGTCAGGTCCTGGTAAAGACCAAATCCTGTACCATCTGCGGCAGCGATATCCGGGCCATTTACCGGGAACATACGGGAAAAGGTGCAGAAGGTTACCAGAACGTCATTGCCGGGCATGAACCCTGCGGTCAGGTGGTTGAAGAAGGACCGGGTATCCGGCGTTTTAAGAAAGGTGCCCGAGTCATTGTCTACCATATATCAGGCTGCGGGCTCTGCCATGACTGCCGTATGGGTTATATGATTTCCTGTTCATCACCTTTCAGGGCCGCATACGGTTGGCAGCGGGACGGGGGCATGGCGGAATACATACTCTGTGATGAAAAAGATTTGGTTGAACTGCCCGATTCCCTCTCTTATACTGATGGTGCTCAGGTTGCTTGCGGTTTCGGTACGGTTTACGAAGCAATCATGAAAGTGGGAGTTTGCGGGAACGACAGTGTCCTGGTTGTTGGCCTTGGACCTGTAGGCTTGGCCGCTGCCATGCTCTGCAAGGCAATGGGTTCTGACAAAATTTATGGTATTGAATCCAGTCCTTTTCGCATAAACTTGGCAAAGAAGCTTGGTATATTTGATAAAGTTCTTACTGCATCTTCATCAAATGTTGATGAGATAAAATCCTTGACTGGAGGTAATGGTGTAGAACGGGCTTTTGATGCCTCGGCTGCAGATCCAGGCCGGCAGACCGCAATTCGCGCTACCCGGCAATGGGGCAAGATCGCTTTTATTGGTGAAGGCGGTACAGTGAACTTTAATCCCAGCCCGGATATTATTCATCCCCAAAAAACAATTTTCGGATCTTGGGTTACCAGCATATGGCTAATGGAGGATCTGGTAGAGCGCCTGGTCCGCTGGAATATACATCCCGACCATCTTGTAAGCCATCGTTTCCCCTTGGAAAAAGCCGGAGAAGCCTATGAACTTATGGATAAAGGTGATTGTGGTAAGGTGGCAATTTGTTTTGATGAGGAATTGAAATGATTATATTAGAATCAGGAGCAAAGATCCCCTCCATAGGTATGGGTACCTTTGGTTCGGACCGCTACAGTCCGGATGAAATTTCCGCTGCAGTAGCTGGAGCAATAAGCTTGGGTTACCGTCTTTTTGACTGCGCCTCTGTTTACGGTAATGAAGATCAAATTGGTATTGTATTTGAAGAAGCATTTGCAAAAGCGATGGTAAAACGGGAAGAACTCTTTATAATGTCTAAGGTTTGGAACAACATGCATGGCAAAGGGGACGTACTCCTTTCTCTGGCAAAAACATTACGGGACCTTCGGCTGGATTATATTGACGCTTACTTTGTCCACTGGCCTTTCCCCAACTACCATGCCCCAGGTTGTGATGGAGATGCCAGGAATCCGGACTCGGTCCCCTTTTCAGTAGACCGGTTTATGAAGACCTGGGAAGAAATGGAGAAGATACACCGTATGGGTCTGGCTAAGCATATAGGCATGTCTAATATGACCATTCCAAAACTGGAGGTGGTTCTGCCGCATTGCAATATTATGCCGAGCCTAATGGAAATTGAGCTTCACCCTTCTTTTCAACAGAATGAGCTTTTTGAATATTGTATGAAAAGAAAAATCCAGGTTATCGGTTATTGCCCTATAGGTTCGCCTAACAGACCTGATAGGGATAAAGCACCAGGAGATGTAGTTGATACAGAATTACCGGAAGTAGTTTCTGTGGCTAAAGCACATAATATTCATCCGGCTCTTGTTTGCTTAAAATGGCAGGCTCAGCGTGGCAGCATTCCCATTCCCTTTTCTGTCAAAGAAAAAAATTACGCCGCTAACTATCGCTGCTTGACAGAGGCCCCTTTAACATCCGAAGAAATGGCCCTGATTGCAGGGGCTGACAGGAATTGCCGCTTAGTAAAAGGCCAGGTCTTCCTTTGGCCCAGCGCTAAAAGCTGGGAAGATCTCTGGGACCTGGACGGAAACATAATATAAATTATCACATTGCAAGTTTTTCCAATATAAGGAGTTGATTTATGAAGAAAATTGTTGTTGCAGGCTGCGGTAATATGTCTAATTCCTGGATAAAAGCTGCCATGCAGCGTAAAGATTATGAAATAGCGGCCCTTGTGGATCCCATGATTGAAAAAGCCAAAGGAAGAAAGGAAGAGCATAATTTAAAATCAAATGTATATGCCAATTTAACGGATGCTCTTGATAAAGAAAACGCAGATATTGTATTTGATATAACACCACCGGAGTATCATTTGCAAACTGTTACGACTTCTCTTAAATCTGGTTGTCATGTTTTCGGAGAAAAGCCGATGGCAGAAAACATTGAGAATGCAGAAAAAATGATACAGTGTTCGGACGAAACTAAAAAAGAATACTTTGTCATGCAGAACCGCCGTTATGTAAGTGAAATTATTGCCCTAAAAAATTTTATTGAATCAGGGGAATTAGGTAATATAGGACAACTTTCAGCTAATTTTCAATTAAATCCACGTTTTGGTGGTTTCAGGGAGGAAATGGACAGCCCCTTGATCCTTGATATGGCCATACATACCTTTGATGCAGTGCGGTTTATTTCAGGTTTGAATGCAAAATCCGTATATTGTCATGAATTTAATCCCGCCTGGTCCTGGTTTAAGGGAGATGCCGCCGCGGTATGTATATTTGAAATGGAAAACGGAACCGTATTTGATTATCGGGGTTGCTGGTGCGCTACTGGACTTATTTCATCCTGGCATTCCCAGTGGCATGTTGCTTGTGCGGACGGTGCGATTTTTTGGGACGGAAATGATGAACTATTTTGGGACGGTAAGAAAAAAGAGTATTGGGGCAAAGACCTTGATGAAAAAAACAAAATAAATGTAAAACCAATTGAAAATGAAGGCCATACAGCATGCATTTTCGATATGTTCGATGCCATTGAAAAAGGTACGCGTCCCCAAACAGATTGCCGGGATAATATTAATAGTATCAAGATGGTTTTAAAAGCAATAGAAAGCTCTAAAACTAAGAAAGTTATTTTTTTATAGTGCAGAAATATTCATGGGAGTAGAAGTATTCTAATACCTTAATATGTAATAAATTACATAAAACCAACTAAATATACCATGTACTATAGCCCAAGGTATTGATCCCCATGCTGTATAAGAAATCACCATAGCTAAACATGAGCCGAATGTAATTCCTGCCTGAGCTGATTTTTTTCCAATTCCGTTATTATCCATTTAAAAATCTCCTTTGTAAATTTATCCGCCTTTTTAACGGTACTAATTTTCCCTCGATTTATAAATTAAATTTAGTCTATTAAATATCCATTATATCAAATATATCCAAAAACAAATTTATTCCCTTACTCTCTTGACCAAATTTTTTCTTTATATCATATTATAAACATAAAAGCCCAGATGGTGGAATTGGTAGACACGCTGGTTTCAGGTACCAGTGCCATAAAAAGCATGGAAGTTCGAGTCTTCTTCTGGGCAAAAAAAGCCGCCCGTATAACGGGTGGTTTTTTTTGCATCAGAACAGAAGAAGACTCGAACTTCCGAAAGGTGCGCCGACCGAAGGGAGGAAAAGCGCGCATGGATGCGCGCGGCAGCACCTGGAGGCGGCCCGTAACCCCGAAGCAGGAGCGCAGGGGTGAAGGGTTCGAGTCTTCTTCTGGGCAAAAAAAGCCGCCCGTATAACGGGCGGCTTTTTTCACATATTCACAGCTTGAACACGGGCAATAAAATCTCGTCAACCATTTTTTCCAGTTTTTTTTCGTCCACAACTTCAAGGCTGAACATATATTCCAGGCGTAGCAAATTAAAAGGTAAAATAAGCGTTGTATCACTTAGTTCTTTAACTGCTTCGCCGCGATTTTTGGCAAACTCCAACAGCCTTCGCATGACCGCCAGGTTTTTTAGTGCGGCATTTTTTCCAAAATCAATTACTTTACTATTATTCTGGCTTATTTCAAATAACACTACATTCATAACTTCCCTGCCTATTTCCGTATAAATGGTCTGATGCAGTTTTAACAGCATAATCAAATCCCCGCGCAAACTACCTGTATCTTCAATTACGTCAATAAGATCGCCGTCAAAAACTGTGGCGAATTTATATTTTACAAATTCATGAACCAAGTCAAACATGCTTTCCCAGCGGCGATAAAGTACGGCACGGCTTGTTTTTGCCACCCTTGCGATTGCCTGGAATGTCAGCTCTCTGTATCCGTCTTTTTGTAAAATATCTATTACAGCCGAATAGATACTGCTGGTCAGATTGTCTCCGCGCCGCCTTAAACGACTTTCCTTCTCTGATGTTAGCCGACTCATTGAACTTGCTCCTTCCTACAGTTTAATGGCTTCAAAAATTATATCATATTTTTAAGAAACACCTCTCTATCTAAACTGTTGACAATAAATATGACATATGGTAAAAACATATTGAATCGGTAAAGGGTTGCTCAAATATAATTCAACTTCCACTTCATGGGTATACTAGATAATGAAAGATAAAGTTAAATTCGCATTCATCGGAGCAGGGAGTGTAAGTTTTTGCCCTGAAACAATTACAGATATCCTTAAAAGCGAACTGTTTAAGCAGGTTGATGTTGAAATCTGTTTGATGGATAAATTACGGGACCCCCTTGATTTAAGTTTCGGATATTGTAAAGAAGTCGCTGAATATTTTAAGAGAAAGTCAGTTATTACCGCCACGACAGACTTACAAAAAGCCGTAGATGGTGCCGATTTTGTTATAACCGCCATTGAAGTAAACCGCTATCATTATTGGTCAATGGATTTTCATATTCCCCGCCGGTTTGGTTTCCGACAGATTTATGGTGAGAACGGCGGGCCCGGCGGCATGTTCCATTTTCTGCGGAATGTCGGGCCTCTCCTAGAAATTGCGAAAGCCATGGGAAAAGGCTGCCCTGACGCTTTGATGTTAAATTATACAAATCCCGAAGCAAAGCTCATAGAAGCCGTTGCGAAGCTGACGAAAATAAAAACCGTCGGATTGTGCCACGGTGTGGAAATGGGCATGGATCAGGTAAGTATGCTGCTGGGCATACCGAAAAATGAAATCGAGGCAGAGGGCGGGGGACTGAACCACTTCGGGTGGTTTACGAGTATTCGGCGAAAGTCTAACGGTGAGGACCTTTATCCGCTGCTTAGGGAAAGAGAGAAGCAGATAGACCGTCTTTGGCAATGGGATAATTTCGCTCTGTCTCGTCTTATGTTATGCACTTTCGGCCTTTGGCCGTATCCTGGCACGAACCATATCGGGGAATATATCAGTTGGTCCGATGAATTGCTTGCAAGTGCGAAATTGCAATTTTATTATAATCCTATAGAATTTAATCCGTGGAAAGATAAACGGCCGGTTGAATTTGTATATTCCATAAGTAAAGAACTCTCTGAAAAACCCATGTTCCGAAAGGAAGAGCCGGGTGATTCGGGTGACGCATATGCAAAGAGCTTTACCCTTGGCGAACGTTTGCCGCAAGGCTCTGCAGAATACGGTATTCCGATAGCGGAGGCTGTTTTTTTTGATAAACTCAAGCATTTTGGCGCTGTTAATGTCCTGAATCATGGGTTTATACCCAATGTACCGGATAAAATGGCAGTGGAAGTTCCGGCCCTCGCAGACGGAAAAGGCATCCATCCTAAAACAATTGCACCGCTGCCTGCCGCCGTTGCGGCAATGATTTCGCAGCAGGGTGCGATACATCAGCTCTTGATTGAGGCTTATCAGGAAAAATCGAAGAACAAACTGCTTCAAGCATTATTGATAGACCCTACCTTGTCGAATTATTATAATGCGGTGGAATTAATAAATGTGATGTGCGAAATGCAAAAGGAGATTTTACCTGAGCTGAGGTAATGCACATTATATAGAATCCATAATAATAGTCAAAAAAACCTAGCTTCTCTAATACACATCTTGTATTTTAACTTGATTTGGTGTATTTTATTAAGGTACATATTGTATCTTAAACGGAGGGACAATTTTATTGAAAAATCAAAGCCACGGTAGGGGAGCGGTGATACAATTGGAAGGCCTTACGAAAACCTTTGGCGAATATAATGCTGTCCATAATGTTTCATTGGAGGTAAATAAAGGTGAAATCTTTGGCTTTGTTGGCTTGAATGGAGCCGGGAAATCCACCACAATCAACATGATGCTCTCGTTATTAAAACCAACTTCGGGCAGCGTTTATTTATTAGGTAAAAAAGTCCATTTTGGAAGCTATGAGCTGTGGGAAAAGGTTGGTTTTCTTGAAGAAGCAAGTTATTATCCCGGATTAACCGTAGAAGAAAACCTGGATAATGCCCGCCGTATGCAAGGGCTTTCTGATCGGCGGTGTATCAACGATATTATATATAAACTCGGTCTTAAAAACCATAAAAACAAAAAGGCAAAGCACCTTTCCCTGGGGAACAGGCAGCGCTTGGGCTTGGCAAAGGCTATGATCCATAATCCCGAAATTTTAATTTTAGATGAACCTATCAATGGCCTTGACCCTGCCGGTGTTGTCGAAATCAGAGATACACTTTTGGATTTATCTAAAAACCACGGCGTGACTGTTTTTCTTTCCAGTCATCTTCTTGAAGAACTTGCGAAATTAGCCGACCAAATCGGTATTATTCATGAAGGAAAGCTTGTGCAGGAAATAGGAATGTCTCATCTGGAACAGTCATTAATAAAGCATATTGTTCTAAGAGGAAACGATATAAATGCAATAAAAAAAATATTATTGGAACAAGGATGTAATTTTGAAGAAAAAGTTGTTGCAGAAGATTTGGAAGATTATTTCCTTAGAACGATTCTAAGCGTAAAAGAGGCAGACTGATGAAAATAATTTCCATAGTTTACTGTGAAATTCGTAAAGTATATAAGTCAAGTGTTTTTACTGTCGTAACTCTTGCGTTTACCATTCTGCCGGGCATATCTCTTATCAAATATTTTGCGGCTACAGGTGTAAGCTGGGATCTTTATTTGGAGGATGTTCTAAAAACTTTTTCTGCGATCTTGATAATCGGCTTTGCTTTTACTACCTGTTGGGTTTTCGGGCGGGAGTATACTGATAAAACGATAAATGATTTACTGGTAAAACCTGTATCCAAGCTGTACATAGCGGTCTCCAAATTCGCTGTGATATTAGTATGGAATAGTTTGTTGTCAGTTATCATGTTTACAGTTGTAGTTTTACTTGGTGCATATGTTGGTCTAATTGGCGGTACAGCTGCACTCATCCTGGATTATTTTCTTGTATTTACGGCAACATCACTGCTCACCAGCTTTGTCAGTACGGTAAGTGCCTTTATGGCCAATGCTACTAAGGGATATCTGGCTCCCATCGGCTTGATTTTTATTATTGTGATATTAGTAAACATTGTTGAAAATCTTAACCTTTCAGCTTATATCCCCTGGACAATACCGGCGTTATTAATAAGCGATGGAGGCTTAGCCCCTGTTAGTATTTTCATACTCGCCATTACCGGTATTACAGGTTTTGTTGGAACAGTCGCATGGTGGAGATATGCAGAACAAAAATAAAGTTTTATGCGTTTTATTATTTTTTCTACAGCCATTTTTTATTTATACGCAGAATAATGATATCGAAGCATGGTGGGCTCAAACAACTCAATTATATGAACAGTCAACAAATATGCAAGCTGCCCGTACTATTACCGAAGTCGAAGAGCTTGATGGGCGGGGCAGAATAAGGTCCAGTGAAATAATAGAAACCCGTTATGAATGGATTGATAACGAAGAAAGGATAATAGTGCTTAGAAACGGAATAGATGCCAGCGACAGCCTGGGCCAGCGCAATATTGGCACTGTTGCTGGATTTGATGCCATGCCCTTTGATCCCAGATATGTATCATCAACAGTACGTAATAACGTTTCTATGCAGAACAATAATTTTTTTATAGCATACACAATAGCAACTGAAGCAGGCCCTGTTGAAGGCATCGCCCGTTTTTCATCAGATGGATTATTAATGTTTATTGAACAGAATTGGGTACGACCGCCATCAGCTATAAGGATGATGAAATGTGAATACTATTTTGAATACCAAAACGGAATACCTCTTATTTCAAGAACAGCAATGGAAGTCTCGGTATCTGTCCTTTTAATCAGAAGGCATTTCAGAATCAATACGGTATATTCCCAGTGGATAAGGAAACCTTGATATTTTTATGGCCCTTTTACAAAGACTCTAAATAAATGAAACCTGAGGGGCTATTTCTTTATAAACCTCTTCTTTGCGTTTATTAAAAATAACTTTATTCTGTTCGAAGAGGTTGTTTCCGTAGCTGTCAATGGATACTACCAGAGGGCCAAGTTCTTTTATGCGGCAGACCCAAAGGGCTTCCGGCATTCCCAGATCCTTCCATTGGACTTCTTCTATCTCTTCCACCTGAACGGCGGCACAGACAGCACAACCTGCGGGATAGACCACGTGGAGAGCTTTGAATTCCCTGCAGGCTCTTTCGGTGGATTGCCCCATGCCGCCTTTACCTACAATGATTCTCACACCGGTTTGCTTTACAAATTCATACTCAAACTTTTCCATCCTCATGCTGGTAGTGGCGCCTATGGCAACCATTTGGAATTTTTCATTTCCCATGGGCCGGATGATAGGGCCTGCATGATATATGGCACCGTTCTTTATGTCCACAGGCAGGGGTTGCTTGTCCTCAACAAGTCTGCGGTGAGCCACATCCCTGCAGGTGACGATATACCCGTTAAGATAAATAATATCGCCTGCTTTTATTCCTTCTATATCCTTAGCATTAACAGGAGTTGATAAAATCTTTTTTTCACTCACAGGGATACTCCTTTATGAGAGCTGATGGTATAGCTTAAGTCACTGTTAAAAATAATATGTCCATGTCGGTGTGACCAACAGCCGGTATTAACTGCGACTCCTATATTGGATGGATGGCGGGCGGTATTTTCTATGTGGACGGCCATAACGGACATCTTGCCGGAGAAACCTTGAGGACCCAGGCCTATTTTATTGATCCCTTCCTCTAATAACTTCTCTAACTTTGCCGCCCGCTCGTTGGGGTTCCGGCTGCCAAGAGGTCTGAACAATGCCTTCTTGGAAAGCAGAGCCGCTGTCTCTACGGAAGTAGCTACTCCCACACCGACAAGAAGAGGTGGGCAGGCATTGGGCCCATAAGAAGTCATTACATCCAGCACAAAACGGACGATCCCTTCATAACCATCGCTTGGCATCAATACCATTGCCTTCCCTGGCAGGGAGCAGCCACCACCGGCCATATAGATATCCAGCTCAAGCTTATCACTGTCGCTTACAATCTCCCAGAAGAGCGTAGGTGTTCCTTTGCCGGTGTTTGTGCCGGTGTTATACTCATCAAAACTTTCAACGCTGTTATGCCGTAAAGGCGCTTCCCTGGTTGCCTGGAGTACGGCATCGGTCAGGATCTTTTCCAGTCGGCCAAGGAGCGGAAAATCTGCGCCGCATTTTATCAGAAATTGCAGCACCCCTGTGTCTTGGCAAGAGGGCCTATCCAGCTCAAAGGCCAATTCCTGATTCTTGAACATTGTATCGTAAACTGTTTTGGGTAGGTCTTCTGTTTCTATTGCCCTAAGTTCATTAAGCTTCTCCCAGATACCATCGGGTAACTTTTTCCCTATAAGAGAAATAAAGCGCGAGACAATGCCGGTCATTTCATTTGATGCTTTTTCTTTATCCATGTTTATCCTGTTTCCCTAACGTATGTTTTTAAGTCTGTTTGTCCAAATCCGAAGCTCACGGGCTGCCCAGTGGACAACCAGGAGTCTGAGCTGTTTATTATCCTGAAACTCATCGGCCAGAATAGCTTCAGATAGTACAGTTTGTGCAATTGCATGGCATATTTCGTCAGGGATTTTCATAATCCATTTTGCCATGGAAGCGCCTTTGGATTCTTTCATAAAATCGTTTACTGCATCCTGAAAGATTTTAGCCTGTTCATAAAGCTCAACGAATTCCGGGTTTTTCTTTGACCGTTTACGAACGTGAGTCGAAGCATAATATTCATATGCAGATTCAGCTTCATCAGCGGCCAGAGTAGGTGCAATAGATTCGTCTGCCAAAAAACGGACAAGTAATGGATAAAATTGATTCTGGACGTCTAAAATTGTGGCCATTGCCAGAATAACCTCGTCCCGGAGGTATGGAGGAGGATCAGAACCTTTGAGTATGTCCAGGAGCACAGTCAGCGAGTTGGGAGAGCCATAAATCCCTAAAGCCTCAACCCCCATAATTTTTAGTCTTGGATTTTTTGTTTTTACAATAACATTTTCAATTTCTGATCTGAATGCATGGTCACCTAGTTTTGCCAGGGCTATAATAGCCTCTCCGGCTAACATATAATCCGTAGAAGAAGATGCCAGCTCCCGCAGTAATGGAGTGGCAGAAAATATCCCGTGGCTCCCCAGAATTCTAGCTGAATAATATGCGGTGGTATATGGGTTATTAACAATATCATCCATCAATGCCTTTTCTGTATCTTCACTTAGAGTTTTAAGAGCGCCTATTGCACGGATTGCTTCAAGGCGTATGGCCAATCTGGGGGATTTTGCCCTGGTAAGGAGCCCTTTTGTGGCCAATTTTGATGGACTTCCATGCAGGGCATCTAAAAGAGCTGCCTCTTCCCGGGAATCTTTGGTCTTGTTCAATCTATCTAAAAGAGCGATTGCCCTAAGATCCCGGTAAGAGAACATTACTTCCAGTGCATCTTTAAAAGGCAGGGCCCCTAAAGGAACCATTTTCCGTTGAAGAATTAATATAATTGCTCCAATACCAAGCATAATGCCGTAAAGTGTACGGAAGGCCCATAAAGAAGTTAATCCAAAGCTCTGGAGCAGATCTAAAAACAAACCTCCAAGGAAGGATCCGGTAGTTCCGGCAATTCCGAAACAGAGAAAGTAAAGTATACCCATGTCCAGCGTCAGTTCCTGGGGAACAAGCCCAAAAAAATAAGTTTGAGCTATACCCTCTGCGCCGGAAAAACCAAAATGCATTATAAAGAACAACAAAGTTAGATAAAGAAAAATGGTACTTTCACTTTGCCCCGGGGCAAAAAATAATATGGGTATAGTGCTTGCCAACCCAATTATCACACAAAGTATAAAAAGTGGTTTAGCACCGATGCGATCTACAAGAAATTTTATCAAAAGCCCTATTATTAATATCCCAAAACCTGCAAAAACAGCATAAAGGGATAGCATACCGTCACTTTGCTGGAAGATCTCCCTGCTGTAAACGGTTAAGAAGATCCTGGAAACCCCGGAAACAAGTGCCACCAAAAGGAGAATAACCATGAATTGTCTTAAAGACGGGGTAGACATTGCCTGCCGGAAAATGGTCATGAATTTCAACCTTTCCCTTCCCTCTTCCACAGGCGGTTCAGGGACCTTTCTTAAAAGGAAACCGCTTATAACACCTGTTCCAATTCCTACAGCAAAAATTATCGTATAAAGGAATAGGGGAGGATCCCTGCCTAAAAGCATTGCGATAACAAAACCTGCAAACATTGCCACAGCATTTGAGACAATCTGAATCTGCGTCAAATAGCTGCCCCGATCGGGACCGGAAGCAAGGAAGCTCACTACAGGGTTATTACCCACCATTCCTATTCCCCGGGTAACGTGGAAAATTGTTACTCCCAGGAGTACCAGACCCAGGGCAGCCTCATAACGTCCTGCATAGGCCATAAAGGGAGCGACCAGTACAGGAGTCATTCCCACTGCCCGGATTATCCAGGCCGTACTAAAAATCCCGATTATTGAAAACCGCTTGGTCAGGAGTTTCCCCAGGGGGAGGAAGAAAAAGGCAATATATAAAATAGCGTTTAAAAGACCTATATATGTGGCAGAGGCATTAAGCCTTAGTGCGAAAAGAGTCAGGATGTTTCCTACTAAAAAACACCATGAGAGAACACCTAAAACATTATATACATTAAATGTATCCCTGGCCTTAGCTAAACGGTAAGGAGAAAGAGAAGTACTCATAAGATAAGTTTATCATACTCAGCTGCTAGCAGAAAAGCAATATCCATTAGCTGCAACTGAAATAGCTGCTACATCACCTAAAAGTTCTCCCAAGCCGGATGGTTGTATAATGCAAGCGCTTGCAGTTTGGGGTAGACATTCCTTACGGATAATTTCTTCAATTTTACTGCGGAACAGAGCTTCACTGCGGCTAAAGATACTGCCTATTATAATGCGGTCAGGGTTGATGATGTCTATAAATGCGGCAAGAAAATGTCCCAGCATAAATGCGCTTTTTTCAATTACCTTAAGGGCTTTATCATCGCCATTTTCTGCTCGTATACACACTTCTCCGCCGGAGATCCGCTCCCCGTAGAGGTCGAAGTAGGCTTCGCTTAAACCGCTTCCGGAGCACCAGCCTTCCAGGGAGCCGCTCTTACCGTAAGCAAGAGGGCCTTTATCACTCATCTTGATATGTCCTACTTCTCCGGCTAGTCCACTGGCTCCCCTATAGAGTCTGCCATCCAAAATAAGCCCAGCTCCTAAACCGGTGCCAAAGGTTAGAAAGACCATGTTTTGACATCCCCGGCCGGCACCGTAACGCCATTCAGCCAGGGCGCAGGCATTGGCGTCATTTTCAATAAAAGTGGGAAGGGAGAATCGTTCTGTCAGCATTTTTATAATTGGTACATTGTCCCAGCCTGGAAGGTTAGGCGGGGATTGGATTAAACCTTTTTCGCTGTCTAAAGGTCCCCCACAGGAAATTCCGATAGCAACACATTGCTCAGCAATACATTGTCCTGCAATAGATTGCTCTCCATACTTGGTAATTAAAGATCCACATTCATTAAAAATTTTTTCCAGAGCTGTATTAAGATCACGGTGGGTTGGAAAGCTTTTTTTTTCTAAAATCCCACCGTTATCATTTCCTGCGGAGATTGCGGTTTTAGTCCCGCCTATATCAATGCCTATAAATACTTTTTTAAGATTAATTTAAGTAAACCATATTGTCGGCGCTGTCAAAAATCCGCCGTACCTGGGTTCGGGCAATCATAAATTCCCTGTTCCCATCCTTTTCCAGAATATAAAAATCCCGGTTATAAGGGATAAGACGTAAAGAAGCCCGGCCCCCTTCTGGGTTATTAAGCCAGTATTCTATTACTATATCAGTTCCTTCTCCCCTGGCCGGAGGCCCTGTAAACTGGGCATCTATAAGAAGGCCGATTACTGTCTGATAAAACTGCCTGAACTCTCTGTCAGAAGCCCATCTGCCGTTTAAGTGGAAAACTGCATCATCTCCTGTACCTTCTATAATGGCTTCCAGTGCCCGGCCATCTCCTGTAATTATGAACCTGTCCACATGATCGATGTTGAAAATATAGGCAAATTTATCCATCAACTGAAAGGGAGTAGATGACACTACAGGCTCAAACCCTTCCAGGGTAAAAACTGAGCTGTTTCCCGCCAGCATGGCATAACGCAGGCCAAATTCACTTCTGCCATAGAGAAGCTCAAAAGTTTCTATTGGGCTTTCAGCTATAATTCTACCTGGACGATCCAGTCCGTAGGGAGCAAGTGAACTGGGGTTATCATCTACAAATTCAACAATTTGAATTTCCATCAGGGATTGAAGCATATTCCCGAATCTTTCACTATCTACCCCTTGTCTGGTCTGGAAAGGTGAATGAAGGGTATGACTTGTAAAAGCCGTTACCAGATAATCCTCAGGTTCCCTAGGCAGAGCATGAATAGGGCCTTCCCAGGGAAGATTATCCCCTGGCCTGGGCTCCCAAACAAAGCTGGTCACTAACCTGGGGTCAAAGAGGGGTAGGAAATTTTTGTCCCTGATACTGTCCAGGGTAAAAAGCAGCATTTCAGAAGTCCAATTGGAAAGAGTATAAACACTGGGACTCCCGCCCATCATTACATAAGTAGAAGTGTGGGTAGGAGTTAAATTCCCAAAGATGAATTCTGCTCTGTTTCCATCAGAATCACTAATAACCGCATGACCTCTGGGATTATCCAGTCCATAAACTGCGAGATCCACTGGGTTTTCTTCAATCAAGCTTTCTGCCCATATATTAGAAATTGACCAGAGTCTACCGGAAATTATACTTTGTTCTATTCTGACATCTTCACCACCGGTATCTCCGGAGACCAGTTCCCATCTCCCTTCTATCCTTTCCAGGGCGAAACCTTCGCTGACCACTTCGATTCCGTCAATTTTTGAAGAATCAAATTCGGTAAGCCTGGGGGATTCAGGCCAGTCATCAAAACTAAAATTAAAGGGCGATCTGGGATTGGCCCGGATATAAGCCTGGGCACCAAAATATCCCCCTATAAGTAAAGCTACTGCAGCCAAAGCCGCAATAATGGTAATAGTTTTTCTATTCATCATTATTTAACCCTATAAATGCCGCCGCCTAAGCCAAATAACAAAGCCGGAAATAAAGAAACCCAGGGGAATAATTATTACTATAATTACCCCGTAAAAAATCATTTGAAACTCGTTGATCCTCATAGGCAGCAGGAACATACTTTTTGACCTTACAGTAAGGGTTTCCGGCCGGTCTTCCAGCCAGGCAATGCTGTTCATAAAAAGGTCGATGTTACCGGGAATTTGCCCAAAGAAACTGACAGGTTCTAAAAGGCCGCCGCATGCGATGGCAACTATACGAGCTTGAGGTTCATCCCCTTGAATCCATGAAGGATCGATGGCCGTCATACCCATTATAATGGGACCTGGAAGGTCAGAATCTATCCGGTCAGTGTCAAATTCATCTATGTTTGTGCGAAGATAGGCATCATTCGAAGAAGTAAGTAAAGGCATCAGCTCGACAGTCCGCCTTCTGGCTGGGGTCTCTGAAATTCCCATACTATAGGGAAGCAGAACCGGGATCCTCTCTTGAGCCACAGGGTTTGTAATATCATGATCTTCAAGATCCGGAATTGCTAAATAAAAAGCACCTGCAGTATATGCAAAATTATTTTCTATTAAGTAGCCGAAATCAAATTGCATACCATAACTGGCCATGATCTGGTTAAGTATGGGAAGCTCCCCGGATCGGAAATCTGCCAGAATCATTAGACGGCCGCCCAGCTCAAGAAAATCGAGAATTTTATCTGCTTCCCCCTGGGTAATATCAGAACGTGGAGTATTAATAATAAGAATTGAAGCATCTTCCGGAATATCGGACTGAATAAGATTGAGCTGCCTGACGTCAAAGTTTTCACGTTCTACTATAGGCTGTATGCCAAATTGGTCTAAAAGGGATTCCTGGCGTCCAACGATCTCGTAAATTACCGGGGTCCGGCCGGTGGCTGCAAAAAGCAGAGCCGCTGTGATCCTGCGCTCCATGGAAACCCCCATTAAGGTACTGCCCCCTCTTTGATTAAAGCTGAAATCATACATATCCATGGGGGTAATAACCCTAAAGCCCCTTTCACCCTCTACTACCAGAGACCCTTCAGAGATTCCTTCATTTCCCCTGTCAAACCTGGATACCAGACCTGGATTTCTGTTGGGGTCAACCACTTCCAATCTTATATTCCTGTTCCGGGCCAAGTAAAGATCAATTACTTCAAGGAGCTGTTGATTTTCCATTCCGGTTCTCCACAAACCGTAAAAAAGTACCGGAGACTGGACTTGATCAACTACCTGTAGCGTTTGTTCAGTAAGGGTAAAGTGACCGCTTTCTGTCATATCTATTTGGGGAGAAAATTGTTCCAGGATCAAATTCATCAGAAGAAGGCCAACAAAAACCGCCAGAGTTATCAGAGCCGCATAACCGCCGTACTTGAATTGCCGGGTTTTGAATGAGTCCCGGATACTTTTTAATCCCTTGATTCCTTTCGCTTTTAGTTTCATTGCTTAACCTCTCCTAATTCCAACGTCTCTTTTCTATGATCCGTACAGTCAGGAATAAGAAAAGACTGATAAAGGACACATAGTATAAGAGAGCATCAAATTTTAATAACCCCATAGAAAAATGCTGGTATCTTCGGTTAAGGGAAAACCAGCCGAAAAAGTTCTGCAGGAAACCGTTAAAGATGTTTCTGTATATGTAGTACCAGCCTTGTACATAAAAGTAAAGGAAGAGTATGACTGCTGCAGATATTACAGCGGTAACAAGGGTTATAAACCAGTTTCTGGTATTTATAAACAGGAATAACACCACGATAAATGCCAAAGCTCCTGCGGATATTGCCCCGGCAGAAGCTTCAGTCGGAACCATCTGGGCAATTGGGTCGATAAGCCATATTACAAATAGAGAGAAGAAAGTTACTAAAGCTGCAGTAATTTGATTTTCTGTGCTGGCTGAAACAAAAACTCCTAAGGCAATATAACATGCCCCAAGGAATAGAAAGCCTATATAACTGCCTACTGTTTCCCAGATAAGGAGATCTCCGTATACATCGATAAGAACTGCGTACAGAATTGTAATAATTAAGGTCATAGCGTAAACAGCCAGAGCAGCCAAAAACTTACCGCATACAATTTGGGTAATGGAAATAGGACTTGTAAGAAGAAGCTGATCAGTTTTTTGTCTTTTTTCCTCGGAAAAAAGCCTCATAGTCAAAAGGGGAATGGCAAAAAGATAAATAAAAAGAATGCTGCCCAAAAAACCTGTATAATGGGAGCTTCGGGAAAATAAATTATTAAAAGTAAAGAATATCCCTGTAATTAAAAGAAAAAGTCCCATGTAAAGGCAGCCCATGGGTGTAACAAAATAGGCCTTTAGTTCCCGTTTAAAAATAGCAATCATGCCCTTGCCTCCTCATTTTTACCGACTTCTATTGTGGTGAGGTTTAAGAAAATTTCTTCCAGGCTCATGTCTTGGGAACGCATCATTAGAATGGGTATGTTTGCTGAAGAAAGTGCCTTGAATACATCCCGCCTGATATCCACATCCTGAGAAGCCTCTGCCACCAATTCTACTGTACCCGTTTCCTGGGATTCCTTGAATTCGATTTTCTGGACTGAAGAAACCTTTGTCAAAGCTTTTGATGCTTCAGCTTCCGTGGCATCTAGTCTAAGAATAATATGACTGCCCCCCAATAAACGATGGGCCAGGTTTCCCGGGGTATCGTCTGCTACAATGATCCCGCGATTAATGATTAATACCCTTTTACAAACTGCGCTTACCTCAGGCAATATATGTGAACTAAGTATAATGGTACGATCTTTTCCCAGTTCAGTGATAAGGGCCCTGATTTCCAGGATCTGCTTGGGATCAAGTCCGGCAGTAGGCTCATCCATGATCAGGACTTCCGGGTCTCCGATCATGGCCTGTGCCAAGCCAACCCGCTGTTTATAACCTTTGGATAGGTTTTTAACAAGGCGTTTGGACATATCTTCAATCCCGACGATGCCCATTACTTTATCCATTCTCTGCTTTTTTTCTGACTTTGGAACTCTTTTAATATCAGTGGCAAATGAAAGGTATTCTTTTACCGTCATGTCCATGTAAAGAGGAGGATTTTCCGGTAAATACCCGATTACTTTTTTAATCTCCGTCGGATGCTCCAGTATATCCATTCCTTTAACTTTTACATTCCCTTCTGTAGAAGAAAGGTATCCGGTAAGGATATTCATGGTTGTAGTTTTCCCTGCACCATTTGGCCCAAGAAACCCTACAATTTCACCTCTTTCAATTTTGAAATTTGCCCGGTCCACTGCGACATGGGGGCCGTAACGTCTGACCAGGTTTGTAACCTCAATCATGAACAACTCCTTTGGAGGCGTAAGCTCCTATCAATATAAGAATAAGAGTAAGTATTTGAACAATAACCGATATGATATTAAATATGCAAGAGCAAAGAAGGTTACTTAACTCTTTTTCAAGAATTACTGCGAAAAGCCTAACCTTATATGTTGAAAAATTGTTATAAATAGTAGATATTAGTATAGAAGGAATATAGGAGAATTGAATGGACGAATATGGATCTCAGGATCCCCAGGACGAAAACCGGAAGCAGAATAATCAAGGTCCCATGTTCCCTTTTGGAGGGGATGGGGGCGGGCCCAAGCTGCCGGATCTAAAGCCTTTTGGGAACTGGAAGTTTTCTTTGATCTATATCCTCGTCCTTATTATAGGCTTAAGCCTTTTCAACTATGTCTTTCTTAACCGGGTAAATCCTGCCATAGATTTTTCTGAGTTTAAAGCCCGGATTTCAAGCGGGGAAATAAGGCGGGTAGAATTATCAGATTCCTATTTTACCGGGTTTACCACTGCCTCAAGACGGGACAGAAACTCCAACCCTACTATCCGTAATACCCAGTCTCAGACTCCTGAGCCTGTCTATAGAACAGTTCCTATCAATGATCCTGAATTTATCAGGTTAATGGACGATAGGGGAGTTTCTTATTATGCGGTTTCCAGGGAAGGCAGCGCAGTATTAAACATCATTTTCTCCTGGGTATTACCTATTGCATTTTTTATCATAATTTGGCGTTTTATCATGAAACGTCTGGGGAATATGGGGGGTAATGTACTTTCGGTAGGTCAAAACCGTGCAGTCATAGTAGCGGAAGGGGATATAAAGACCCGTTTTTCTGATGTGGCCGGGGTTGATGAAGCAAAAGAAGAGCTTGTGGAAGTGGTGGACTTTCTTAAAAGTCCTCAAAAATATATTGATATAGGCGGCAAGATCCCCAAGGGCGTACTTCTTGTCGGTCCTCCGGGAACCGGTAAGACCCTCCTTGCCCGGGCAGTTGCAGGAGAAGCGGGGGTTTCCTTCTTTAGGATCTCAGGCGCTGAATTTGTTGAGATGTTCGTAGGCGTTGGCGCTGCTAGGGTAAGGGATCTTTTTAAGCAGGCCCGTGATAAAAAGCGTTGTATTATCTTTATTGACGAACTAGACGCCATTGGGAAAAGCAGGATGAACAATATCGCCGGGGGAAATGATGAGCGGGAACAAACGCTGAATCAACTCCTGGTGGAAATGGACGGTTTTGATGCTACGGCGGGACTCATCATCCTGGCAGCTACTAATAGGCCGGATGTTCTTGACCCTGCACTCCTGCGGCCCGGTAGGTTCGATCGACAGGTGCTGGTGGACAGACCGGATCTTAAAGGCCGGGAATCAATACTTGAAATACATTCAAAACCTGTAAAACTCGATCAGGACGTAGATCTTTCCATGGTAGCCCGTATAACCTCAGGATTTTCTGGGGCTGATTTAGCCAATATTGTTAACGAGGCGGCTCTCTTGGCGGTACGGGCAGGCCGCAAAACAGTTGTCCAGCTTGATTTTGATGAAGCCATTGAAAAAACTGTGGCAGGACTCCAGAAGAAGACCCGGGTACTAAGGGCTGAAGAACGTAAGCTTACCGCATATCATGAAGCAGGTCATGCCCTGGTTGCAGCCTTTACCCCCAATGCTGACCCGGTACAAAAAATTTCGATAATTCCCCGTGGTATGGCCCTGGGTTATATTATGCAAATGCCCGTAGAAGATCGTTATACCGTTACCCAGTCGGATCTCCTGGGAAGGATAGACATACTCCTGGGAGGCCGCATTGCAGAAGAAATGGTTTCCGGAGAATACTCCACCGGAGCGGCTAACGACCTTACCAAAGCCACAGACATTGCCAGGAAAATGATCACCGACTACGGTATGAGCGGCCGCTTCCGTAATGTGGCTCTTACTTCCAGAGGGGCCGGTATTCCCGGCTCAGACAGGCAGGAACCCATGTTCCAGCGGGAATATGCAGAAAGCACTCAGCAGTATGTGGACGAAGAAATTGCTCGGATGGTGGAAGAGGAATACGCAAAAACAATGGAGATACTAAGCGAACGTCGAAACCTATTGAACCTGGTTGCGGAACAACTCTTAGAGAAAGAAACCTTGGACGAAAAGGAGTTCAGAGCTATAATCGGTTTATAACCTCAATCATCATCCATATCGTTGATATAACGTCGGCGGTATTCTTTAACGACTTTTTCAACAGAGCTTGTAAAATCATTTAAATAAGTCGAAAAGATTTCCGCTCCCTGATCATTCCAAAGTGGCTCAGAAAGAAAGAACTGATAAGGCTCTGCTCTTAGAGCTGTCGCAAGTTTAGCAATTGATTTTGCAGAAACCCATTTTTTGCCATTTTCAATGTCGTTAATGAAGTTATGGGTAAGCTCTGCTTTGGAGGCTAAAGCTAGTTGAGAAATATTTGCCTCTCCACGCAGACGTCTTAAATTCTTACTAAACAGAGCTTGAATATCTACAGCATATTCTATATCCATGCCTCCTATTATTGATTGACCTTAAAATTTCTACAAATAGCCAGAAGCAGATTATGTGTCGCCTTGAGATTTTTCTTATGTTTTTCTTATGTTTTTTGTAATTTTTTTTGGTAAATAAATTCTATGGTAAGCTGCGAAGATCTGCCATGGGAATATCATTTAGAATCAAGACTTCAGGCCGGTATTCAAAATGCATGGTATCATAAGTAAGCCATTTACCGCCCCAAATAAAACCAAAAGATTCGAAAGCCCGGATTACTTCATCCGGCGGATGATAACGCCTGGAATAAGGAACATTCCACCATTCAGGATTATACTGAGAAGTCCACAGCCAATATACTTCCTGTCCACGGGTTACCCTTGGGAGTATATCTATGGCTATGCCATAAGAATGGAAACTCCGGTTTTCCGAGCTGGCAATGTTCCGCCAGCCCCAGCTAACTACAGTATCCAGGGAATCTATCCATTGACGTACTGCTGAACTTGTCCTGGCTTCTTTAAGGATTTGCTCTTCCACAAGGCTCAATGGCATTAAGATACCCTGATGTACCATTACTCTATGATTTAAAAAATAAATCGTTTTCGTTCGATCCCAGGCTTCATCCTGATCACGGCTTCTCCAAAGGTCATCATAAAAATAAGAAGGCCTATTGGTGACGGAGCGGCGGGGGGCGCTCATCCGGGCTGTCATTTGGGCTGCCAATTCCGGGCTGGGAGGAGTCCATTCAGGTAATTCGGCAATATAATTATAAAAAGGCAATGCACTGTATTGTGAAACTTGATCCTTTCGTTCTTCAGGAAGAATTCGCCCTTCTGCATAATAATACCATTTACCAGCCAGAGGGACTGCCCAATCTCCATCACGGAATTCTGCAGAGCCTACACGGCCGGGATATGCAGCAGCCAGAGCCTTCATTACTAATTCCGCCCTGTTTATCTCGGGGGATTGTTCAGTATATGAGATCGGGATTAAGAATTCTTCAGAAGGCAGATCTTCAGTATCTAAAGGGATTTGGTTTTTTTGCGCCATCATCCCGGCATAATATGCCAGTATTGGCAGTAAAAGTAAAAAAACTGTCTTCCCAGATAAAGTTCGAGGAGAACTCATTGTTATATAATATCACACTTTTAGCATTATTAAAAGACATTAGCATTGACAATGGTAAAATTTGGGAGTTATCATAGTAAAAATGTATGAAATAACCATGGTACTTGGCGGTATATGGTTCCAATTCCGGCAAATTGCGCCTTATTGGGCTTCTGGGTTGATTGCAGGGTCTCTGGTATCGGTTTTCCTTTCCGGAAGGATCACAGAGAAAATGGCCGGCCTTGCTTCCGGAGCTTTTTGGCTTTTACCTGTCTGCCTGGCTTCTTTTTTAGGAATTATATCACCCTTGTGCATGTACGGTACTGTCCCTATTATTGCAGCTTTAGGAAAAAAGGGCGTACCCCAGCATTTATTGGCCGCTTTTATGGTCAGCTCTATTTTATTAAACCCTAATATTTTCTTTTTCAGTTTTGCCCTGGGAGCTAACATAGCATTGACGCGGCTTGGATTAAGTTTTCTAAGTGGCGTTTTGGCTGGCGGCCTGGTCTTTTTACTCTTTCGCAACAAAGAACTTTTTTCTTTTGAACGCTTCGCAAACCAGACGGAAAAGCAGAAAAAAACTTTCTTTATTGACCTCTTTAAAGCTTTCAAAATTACAACGCCATATCTTTTATTTGGCATTACTCTTTCAGCATTGTTTGACAGATATATTCCCCCTGAATGGGTTTCCGGCCTTTTCGGAGCAAGGCGGGGGCTTGGTGTTCTTTTTGCCACCACCCTTTCCATTCCGCTTTATGTATGCGGAGGAGGGACAATCCCGCTGATCAGGGCATGGCTGCATGCAGGTATGGGGACAGGGGATGCGATGGCTTTTATGCTTGCAGGACCAGCTTTAAAAATAACTAATTTAAGTGCAGTAAAAATGATTTTCAATGCGAAACACTTTATATTATATCTTGCATACTGTCTTGCATTTGCCATTGTTGCAGGCTGGATTATAGAGTATATTTTAACTTAGCACGAACAAGGAATAGGAGTATTATTATGAAAAAGACAATAATAATTTTGGGATTAATATCGCTGGCTCTAATTATATCTATAAATGGATGCATGGGAAGAACATCTATCGCGGTAAATCCCGCGGCTATACCTGGCGGTGAGAATTCACAGACTTCAGATGAACTGAGTCCGGGGCAGGCAGGTCAGTTCGTTTCCACCCTTTTCGTTGAAAATTCTAATGGTATAGATGATGGGGTAGAAAGGCTAATCCGTTCAATGCAAAATAATGGCTACTATTTTTATCAAAGCGCTTCCTCCCCCACAGGGCTTATTGCCTCTGATGATGTAGTATTGCTGAAAATCAATGCCCAGTGGGCCGAGCGTGGCGGTACCAATACAGACCTTCTTCGCGGTGTAATTCAGGCATTATTGAATCATCCCGGAGGTTTCAACGGGGAAATCATTGTAGCAGACAATGGACAGGCTCAATTCGGCAGTGAACGAAACGGTGGCAGTTTAAACTGGAGGAATGCTAACTCCGCCGACCGCAGTACATCCACTTTAGATGTAATCCGTTCATTTCAAACCAGAGGTTATCGCGTTACCGGCGTGTTATGGGACGAATTTACTACTGTACGAGTGCAGGAGTTTAGTACTGGTGATGTAAGTAATGGGTATGTAGTTGAAAATAATGTACGTTCAACCGGTCTTGAAGTATCTTATCCTAAGTTCATTACTGAATATGGAACTCATGTCAGTTTTAAAGAAGGAATCTGGAACACAAATTCCAGAACTTACGACAGTGGAAGACTTAAAGTAATTAATATGCCGGTACTAAAATCCCACGGAGGTTTTCAGGTTACCGCAGCGGTCAAGAATTATATGGGCGTCCCATCCGACAGGTTGACCAGCCGGCGTTCCCATAACAGCGTAGGAACCGGGGGGATGGGAACCTTGATGGCAGAAACACGGGTTCCGGTCCTCAATATCCTGGACATGATTTGGATAGCTCCGGAACGCGGACCAAATGCCCCTTATAACCAAGCCGTGCAAATAAATAAAATCGCCGCCTCTACCGACCCTGTAGCTTTAGACTACTGGGCGGCCAAGTACATACTAATACCCGAAGCGGAAAAACTTCCCGGCGGACGGGCTGCTTCAATGAACCCCGACGGCACCCAGCCTGGAACTTTCGGACACTGGCTGCGTCTGTCCATGAACGAGCTGCATAGGGTGGGGGTTAGAGCCACCATGAATGAAGCGCAGATTCGGGTAATTGGGGGTTAGGAAACACTGTTTTAAAACATAAAGTCTAAATTCGAATAATGAACCGTCATCTAATTTTCGTGAGGTTCTCTATTCTGTCACTGAAGTATTAACCAGTTGATGATCTTTTTCGACGATTTCCTGCATATTTCGGACAATAGCGGCTAGAGCTGCGAGACGGATTCTCATGGT
>Ga0099364_10001927_pt1 | contig 33602 bp, 30 predicted proteins | sample TergutTh196P3_FD_73070 | JGI IMG/M metagenome (GOLD analysis project Ga0099364, IMG submission 73070) | Microcerotermes parvus P3 segment gut microbial communities from Pointe-Noire, Republic of the Congo - Th196 P3 | ecosystem: Host-associated > Arthropoda: Insects > Digestive system > Gut ... | reverse complement strand
GCGAACATGGCTATGGCCTGTTTGCCGTTTTCCGCGTAGTCTATATCCGCATATGTCGGCTCCAGCAGCGCGTCTACTATCTCGCGGTTTATTTCGATGTCCTCCGCCAGGAGGATATGGCGGCCGGCAAAGATACCGTTTATCTCCTCCGGCTCGGCGGCTTCTTCCTCTTGCATTTCGGGGCCGGCGACGCCGTTGAGCGAGTCTATGACCATCGCGTGTATATCCTGACCGCTTTTTCTTGCTGCTTCGGGTGTTTCTTCTTTGGTTGAGCCGCGTTTGAGCTTTACTGTGAATGTAAAGGCAGATCCCTTGCCGGGCTCTGACTTGACGCTTATATCTCCGTCCATCATCTCTACAATGCTTTTGGACACCGCGAGGCCCAGTCCCGTGCCGCCGAACCTGCGTGTTGTATGGGAGTCGGCCTGCTGGAACGAGATGAACAGCTGTTCCTGCTGTTCGGGGCTTATGCCGATTCCGGTGTCCTCCACGCAAAATCGGATAACGCATACGCCGCGGGTTTCCTCTTGCAGCCGCGCCTCGAGGGAAATCCTGCCGCGCTCCGGCGTGAATTTTATCGCGTTGCCCACTAGGTTTGTGATAACCTGCGCCAGCCGCTGGTCGTCGCCGAGCAGGTATGGGGGGATCGCGTCGTCGGAGCGTAATATAAATTCCTGCTGTTTTTCGTCCATGCGGTAGGTGAGGATATTGACGACGCGCTGTAACATTCTCTCGAAATTAAATTCCACCATTGACAGCTCAAGCTTGTTCGCCTCGATCTTGGACATGTCCAGAATATCGCTGATAACGCCGAGCAGGTGCTGTGACGCGTCATGGATTTTATTCAGGCAGTAGTCCTTGCGCTCGATGTCGGCGGCGGAGAGGCCGAGCAGCGTCATGCCGACGATGGCGTTCATCGGCGTGCGTATCTCGTGGCTCATGTTGGCGAGGAACGTGCTTTTGGCGCGGTTGGCCTCTTTGGCCTCCTCCAGCGCGATTTCGAGAATTTCCTTGCTCTTGTTTTGCTCGCGCAGGTCGTATATATAGCCGAGGCCGATGTATTTGTTTCCCCTCTTCGCGCGGGTCATGGTAAGCTCGACGGGGAGGGGTTCTCCCTCGGGGGTAAAGTGCAGCCATTCGATCCGCATTGTTTCGCCGGCCATGACGCGTTTTATGACCGCTATTGCCTTGTCACGGGATTTTTGGCCGTCCGGCTGATACTCGGGTGAGTGGAGAGGGCTGCCGAAAAAGCCGCTGTAAAACTCTCTCGTCGTGCCGTACAGGTTAAGAACAACCTCGTTGCAGTCGATAAAGTTGAATCTTTCGTCGAACAGCGTCAGGCCCACGGGGGCGTTGTCAATCAAGACATGGTTAAACTCGGTTTGCTCGGCTATCTTGCGCTCGTTTTCATAACGGACGACGGCGCCGGCGCACAGGTGCGCCGCCGAGCGCATAAGGTCAAGGCAGCTCTCTTCAAAATATTTGTCTTCCTCAAGGTTTTCGAGCGTGATAACGCCCCAAAACTCTTTGTTTACGAAAATCGGCACGAACAGGATCGCTTTTATGCCGAATATGCCCATAAAATCGGCCTGATCGGCGGCGACGTCGCCCACGCGGTTGTGGACGCATTTGTCTTCCTTCAACTCTTTCAGCCAGCGCGCCACGGGCGGGATGTCGGGCAGCTCGACAAGCTCTTCGTCCAGCGGGACGGAGCTGCCGTTTACCCACAGGTAAATCTGGCCCATTCTGTCGTTGTCGTCCAGAAGCCGGTAAACGGCGACGCGGTGCAGGTCTATGACGCCGGCGATGAGCTTTATGCCTTCGCTCATAATATCGCCGAGGGTTTTATTGTCGTTGTTCAAAAAAACGACGGCCATTTCATTTGTGGCGTTAAGAAAACTTTCGCGCTGCGCGAGGGTTTCCTTTATCCGTACGCTTTCGTGTATATCCTCCAGCGCGCCCGCTATTCTGAGCGGGGCGCCGTTTTTATCTCTGAGTGTTTCGCCGAACGCGCGGAAATACCGGTATCGGCCGTTTTTCAGCATGATACGGTATTCTATGTCCAGCGGCGTTTTGCCGGTAACGTCGTACATATGCGCCGCAACGGCGTCGAAAACCCTTGCCTTGTCGTCGGGGTGGATTCGGTCGCTCCAGCTGGCGTGTACGTTGGGAAACTCTTCCTCGTTCTTAAAGCCCAGCATATGGCGGAATTCATCGGACCACCAAAATTCGTTTTTGCCGGCAAACGGGTCCTCATCCTGAGGGATTATCATATCCCACAGGGCGACGTTAAGGCTGTTGAGCAGCAGATTTACCCTCAGGCTCTGGTTTGCCAGCTCTTCCTGAGTTTTTTTGACATCGGATTCATTCATATCCATATCACTCATTCCTCATAATGTCCCCGGCAAGCGATAATCCAAAGGTTCTTATCGCTGTCGAAATTATATATCAAACGATTTGCGCGGTCGATGTGTCTGCTCCAAGCCTTGCGATATTTCAGCGGCTCCGGCTTTCCTATGCCTTTTGAAAGGCCGTTGCGCTCAATATCTTTAATAAGATCATTTATCTTTTTGGCGGCTTTTTTGTCCACGCTCTGCCAATATAGATAGTCGTCCCAAGCCCGGTCAGACCACACTTTATTCATCGGGTACCTCGATCAGCTCACGCGTCTGTCCCCGTCCTTCCGAAAGCTGCTTTATGGAGCGGTCTATCATTTCTAAATATTCCGCGTTTCTGGCCGCTTTGGCAAGGGCGTTATATTCATCAAGGCTTATAAGGACGACATTCTTTTCATCTCGCCTTGTTACTATTACCGTTTCATGCTCGTCCGTTACCCTGTCACAGTAGCTTTTTAATTTGCTGCGAATGGTAGAATAATTTACGGCTAACATTTCTTCACCTCTTGAACAACATATTGTACCTGTTATTGTACGGCCATTTATAGTTTTTGTCAACACTAATTTTTCCGTGTTAAAGGGCAGGCGACGGCCGCCTGCCCTTTTTGGTTATTTTGCGGTTATACTTCGTATAGGTCTTTCAGGCGGGAGAGGATGGTGTATTTGTCCTTGGCGGCCTTTACCGCGGTTTTGAACAGCTCCTCGGCTCTGTCGGGGAACTGGAGCGCAAGCGATGAGTAGCGTATTTCGCTGCGGATGAAGTCCTCGTAGGATTCAGTCGGCTCTTTGCTGTCGAGGGTGAACGGGTTTTTGCCCTCGTCCCTCAGGCGCGGGTCGAAGCGGTACATATGCCAGTAGCCGGCCTCAACGGCGCGTTTTGTTTCGACGATCATGCCGCCCATGCCGCCTTTCAGGCCGTGGTTGATACAGGGCGAGTAAGCGATGACGATCGACGGGCCGTTGTAGCTTTCGGCTTCGGTGATAGCCTTGATTGTCTGCTGATACGACGCGCCCATGGCAATCTGCGCGACGTAGACATAGCCGTAGGACATGGCGATCTGGGCGAGGTCTTTCTTCGCGGTGGGCTTGCCGGCTGCGGCAAACTGCGCGACCTGGCCGATCTGCGAGGCTTTGGACGCCTGACCGCCGGTGTTGGAGTAGACCTCGGTGTCGAACACCAGTATATTGACGTCCTCGCCGGACGCGATGACGTGGTCGAGGCCGCCGAAGCCGATGTCATAGGCCCAGCCGTCGCCGCCGAACACCCATACGGATTTTTTGACGAGCATGTCTTTGGCGGCGAGAACCTCGCGGGCGAGGCCGCAGGCGTCGCAGAGGCAGCGGGTGTTTTCGGCGTCCCAATATTTTTCGTATTCGCCGGTGAATTTCTTGCCGTCTTCGGCGCTGAACGCGACGCCGTCTTCCAGCTCGGCGATAAGCGCGGCGGCGGTTTTCTTCGAGGCTTCGCCGTCGTTAAAGGTTTCCAGCCAGCCGAGCGCGGCTTCCTTCAATCTCGGATTTGCCCATTCATGCTCCGAGAGGGCTTTGACGGTTTCGGCCAATTTTACGCGGCGCTGTTTCTGGCCCAGGAACATGCCGTAGCCGTATTCGGCGTTGTCCTCGAACAGGGAGTTCGCCCACGCGGGGCCTTTGCCCTGTTTGTTGACGGTGTAGGGCGTGCTGGGCGCGGAGCCGCCCCAGATCGACGAGCAGCCCGTGGCGTTGGCGATATACATTCTGTCGCCGTAAAGCTGGGTTATGAGGCGCGCGTAAGGTGTTTCGCCGCAGCCGGAGCAGGCGCCGGAGAACTCGAGCAGGGGCTTTAGGAACTGGCTGCCCTTGACGGAGTCGGCGGCGAACGGGAGGTCTTTTTTATCGCTTACCTTTTCGACGGCATAGTCAAACTCTTTCTGCACATGGAGATTTTCCTCGAGCGGCTTCATAACGAGCGCTTTGTTTCCCTGTCTGCCCGGGCAGCTGTTGGCGCAGACGCCGCATCCCGTGCAGTCGAGTACGGACGGGGTAATGCTGTACGCGTAGTTCTCGCAGCCCTTGCCGAGCATTTTGACAGTCTTGATGCTCGCGGGCGCGGCGGCCTTTTCGGCCTCATCCAGCACGAACGGGCGGATGACCGCGTGGGGGCAGACATACGCGCACTGGTTGCACTGGATACATTGTTCTGGCACCCACATGGGGACATCGACGGCGATGCCGCGCTTTTCATAGGCGGCGGAGCCCTGCGGGAACGTGCCGTCCTCAGCGCCGGTGAAGGTGGACACGGGGAGCTTGTCGCCGTGCTGGAGCGTGACCGGCATGAGCACGTCGTCGATGAACTTGACCAGCCCGGGGCGGCTGCCCTGCGCCGACGCGCGCTCTTTGCCGCCGGTGGCCGACGCCCAGCTTGCGGGCACGTCGATTTTATTGACATGGCCGACGCCCGCGTCGATAGCGGCGTGGTTCATGCTGACTATCTTTTCGCCTTTCGCGCCGTAGGTGTCAACGACGGCCTGTTTCATATACTTGACCGCGTCGTCGATGGGGATGATGTTTGTCAGCTTGAAGAACGCGGACTGGAGGATCATGTTGATACGGTGGCCGAGGCCGATCCCGCGGGCGAGGCCGATACCGTCAACCGTGTACAGGCTGATGTTGTTTTCGGCGATGTACCTTTTCGCCGAGCCGGGGAGGTGTTCGGTCAGCGCGTCTGCGTCCCACGCGCAGTTGAGCAGGAATGTGCCGCCCTTTTTGATGTCCTGCACCATGTCGTATCTATCGACGTATGAGGGGTTGTGGCACGCCACGAAATCCGCCTTTGACACGAAGTAGGTGGATTTGATCGGTTTTTTGCCGAAGCGCAGGTGCGAGATCGTTACGCCGCCGGACTTTTTGGAGTCGTAGGCGAAGTACGCCTGAACGTTAAGGTCGGTGTGGTCGCCGATTATCTTTATCGAGTTTTTGTTCGCGCCGACGGTGCCGTCCGCGCCCAAGCCCCAGAACTTGCAGGAGACTGTGCCCTCGGGCGTGGTGTCGGGGTTGGCGCTTATCGGGAGCGACAGGTAGGTCACGTCGTCGGTTATGCCGACGGTGAATTTATTTTTTGGGGCGGCGGATTTAAGGTTCTCGAACACGGCGAGGATGTTGGAGGGCGGCGTGTCCTTTGAGCCCAGTCCGTAACGGCCGCCGACGACTTTTATATCCGTTATGCCCTGTTCGGCGAGCGTTGAAATGACGTCGAGGTAAAGCGGCTCGCCCAGCGCGCCGGGTTCCTTGGTGCGGTCAAGCACGGAGATTTTCTTACAGGTTTTGGGGATGGCGGCGGCGAATCTGTCGCCCGCGAACGGACGGTACAGGCGGACCTTGATAAGCCCGACCTTTTCGCCGGCGGCGTTCAGGTGGTCGATGGTTTCCTCGATGGTGTCGCACACGCTGCCCATAGCGACGATGACGCGCTCGGCGTCCGGCGCGCCGTAGTAGTTAAACAGCTTGTAGTCTGTTCCGGCGGCGGCGTTGATCTTTGCCATGTTCGCCTCTACCGCGTCGGGGAGCGCGTTGTAGAACGGGTTGCACGCCTCGCGCGCCTGGAAGAAAATATCGGGGTTCTGCGCGGTGCCGCGCAGGACGGGGTGTTCGGGGTTGAGCGCGTTGGCGCGGAACTTGGCAAGCGCTTCGCAGTCTACCATGTCTTTAAGCGTGTTGTAGTCCCATACGTCAACCTTCTGCATTTCGCTGGAGGTTCTGAACCCGTCGAAGAAGTGTAAAAACGGCACGCGCCCGGAGATCGCGGACAGGTGCGCCACCGCGCCGAGGTCCATTATCTCCTGCGGGTTTGTGGACGCTATCATGGCGAAGCCGGTCTGGCGGCAGGCCATTACGTCGGAGTGGTCGCCGAAGATGGACAGTGCGTGGGTCGCAAGGGCGCGGGCGGAGACATGGATAACGCCGGGGAGTAGTTCGCCCGCCATTTTGAACATATTGGGGATCATCAAGAGCAGGCCCTGAGACGCGGTATACGTCGTGGTAAGCGCGCCGGCCTGAAGCGAGCCGTGGACCACGCCGGCGGCGCCGGCCTCGGACTGCATCTCCACAACGCGGACTTCCTGTCCGAACATATTTTTCTGCCCGTTTGCCGACCATTTGTCGGTCAGTTCCGCCATAACGGACGAGGGGGTGATGGGATAGATACCCGCGACCTCGGTAAAGGCGTAGGACACATGCGCGGCGGCGGTGTTGCCGTCCATGGTTTTTTTCTTGCGTGCCACTGTAATAATACCTCCTGTTGTTTATTCGGGTTATATTGTATCACGGTTTTGGGCGGGTGTAAAGGAAATTATATGTTTTGAATTATGAGTTTTAATTGTTTTTTTTGCGGGGTTGTAGTATAATCACACTTGGAAGAAAATAAAGGGGGCTTTTTCATGGTTGGGCGCGTGCGTTCGCTGGGGCTTTCGGGTTTGGCGGGCTATGAGGTCGGGGTGGAGTGTTATCTTTCGGGCGGGCTGCCCGCTTTTGATATTGTCGGGCTGCCCGACGCCGCGGTGAAGGAATCGCGGGAGCGGGTGAGGGCCGCGGCGAAAAACTCGGACCTGACGTTTCCGGCGCGGCGCATTACGATAAACCTCACGCCCGCCGACAGGCGTAAAGAGGGTTCACTTTACGACCTGCCCATTCTTATGGGGCTTGTTTCCACGCAGGACAGCGCGCTGGAGATCCCCGACGGCGCGGCGTTTTTGGGCGAGCTTTCGCTGACGGGCGAGCTTAGGCCGGTTAACGGCGTTTTATCCATGGCGCTGGCGGCGCGGGACGCGGAAATAAAACAGCTTTTTGTGCCGAAGGAAAACGCGAAAGAGGCGGCGCTTGCCAGAGATGTCGGGATATACGGGGTCGGCTGTGTTGACGAGCTTGTGCGGCATTTGACGGGCGAGCGGTGTATAGCGCCGACGCCGGCGTGGACGCCCGGGCTTGCCGAGAACAGGTATGATGATTTCAAAGACGTGCGCGGACAGGAGAACGTCAAGCGCGCGCTGGAGATAGCGGCGGCGGGCGCGCATAACGTGATTATGTCCGGGCCGCCGGGCTCGGGCAAGAGTATGCTGGCGCGGCGGCTGCCGTCGATACTGCCGGCGCTTACATATGAAGAGACGCTGGAATGTACGCAGATATATTCGGTGGCGCGGCTGCTTACGGCCGAAACGCCGCTTATCTTGTCGCGGCCGTTCCGTTCGCCGCACCATACGGTGTCCGGCGCGGGGCTGTCCGGCGGCGGGAGCCATCCGCGCCCGGGCGAGATTTCGCTGGCGCACAACGGCGTTTTATTTTTGGACGAGCTGCCTGAGTTTTCGAGGGATTCGCTGGAGGTCCTAAGACAGCCGATGGAGGACGGGGAGATAACCATTTCGCGGGCGGCGGGTGCGATTTCGTATCCGGCGCGGTTTATGCTTGTCGCGGCGATGAACCCGTGCAAATGCGGGTGGAACGGGCATGAGTCGGGGCGGTGTTCGTGTTCGCCGCGCGCGATAGAGCAGTACCGCACGAAAATATCGGGGCCGCTTTTGGACAGGATAGATATGCACGTCAACGTCAGGAATGTGGAGTACGGCGAGCTGACCGTGAAGGACGGCGCGGAGCCGTCGGCGGACATACGCGGGCGTGTGAGCAGGGCGCGGGAGCGCCAGCGCGCGCGGTACGGCGCGGGGCTTTACAACGCGGCGCTGCCCGCGGAGCTTAGGGAGGAATTTTGCGTTTTGGACGGGAGCGGCTCGAAGCTGCTGGAAAACGCGTTTTCGCGGCTGGGGCTGACGGCGCGGAGCTATGACAGGATCGTCAAGGTGGCGCGGACGATCGCCGATTTGGAGGACAGCGACAGTATTACGGCGGCGCATGTCGCCGAAGCGATACAATACCGCGATAGAAAGTAGTTTTTAGTTACTAGTTACTAGTTACTAGAAGATAACGTAAATATAGGGGTTTTTTTGAATAATTGGCAAAATATAAAAAGCATAAGCGGGCGAAAACGTCAAACACTACGCATGTAAACTCCCTTTAATAATTTTTGGAGGACATGTGTAATTATGAAAAGATTCTTTTCTCTCGCGCTTGCGCTGCTTATGACTTTCTCTCTGGTCACGGTCAGCGCGTTTGCGATTACCGCTGAAGGCTTTACGCTTCACGGTAAAGTCAACACACCGCTGAGCATAACGGCCGGCGATTTTGAGAGCAATATAGAAACAAGCTATGACCTTGTAAGCATTGCAGTTACGGTGCTTCCCGACGACGGCACGCTGAAGGTCGCGGGCGACGACGTTGTGCAGGGCAACGCTATTCCCGTTGCGAGCCTGAGCAGTTTGTCGTTTGTGCCCGACACGGATTTCCACGGCACGACCACTTTTAACTGGACGGCGACCGACTCGAACGGCGACACCTCGTCCGTAGAGACGGCGACGCTGGACTTTACCGTTGCCGCGCCCACGGCGCACAGCGCGACAGTAAAGGTGTATATCAACTCCACCAAGAGCGGGACTCTGACCGCCGATAACCCTGACGGTTATCTGCCGCTGACTTATAATCTGGTCAGCACAGTTAAAAAAGGCGACCTGCATTTCAGTTCCAAGGGCACGTTTACCTATACGCCCGACAAGGACTTTGTAGGTACAGACACGTTTACCTTTACCGTAAGCAACCCGTATGCCAAATCGGCCACCGCCACAATCACGCTTGATGTCGGCAACGTGCTGGCGCCGACGGCAAACGATTCCACCGTTACAGTGGATTACCACGGCACCGTCAGCGGCACGCTGACCGGCAGCGACCCCAACACTCCGGAATCTCTCCAACTGGATTTCATCATCGAGGATCAGCCGACAAAGGGTTCGCTCACGTCGTTTGACAGGGACACCGGGGCTTTCACCTATCAGCACAAGACCGAGGGGCTGGTTTCAGACCATTTCACGTTCAGGGCCACTAACGGCTACCGCGAGTCTAACACCGCGACGGTGACGGTAAATATAACCCCGCCTTCCCCCTCGCCGTACCGTGACATGAACCAGCACTGGGCCGGGTTCTCCGCGGGTATTTTAAGGACGCTTGACCTTGCGGTGGGCGAGGAGATACAGAAGATGTATTATTTCAACCCCACAAGGCATGTGACGCGGAGGGAGTTCGCGCTGTTCCTTAATTCCATCTTTGAGATCCCGCTGTCGGACAACGCGACAAGCCATTTTGCCGACGTGACCGACACGCACCTGATACAGTCGCTTAACGCGCTGTATGAACACGGCATTTCGGCCGGCACGCTGGTCGGCACGAGAGCGTATTTTTACCCCGATAGGGTAATGACGCGGATCGAGGCCATGAGGATGATCGACAACGCGATGAAGTTCAAGGCTCCGTCGGACGCCGATGTCACGTTTGTTGACAGGCATTTGATTCCGGCATGGGCGACGCAGTCGGTTAAAAACCTTGTGGGCTATAAAATAGTCACCGGACACAACGGTTATCTGAGGCCGCTTGACCTTATCACCAGGGCAGAGGTCGCGGAGCTGATGTATAAGGTGTATACCGAGCGCAGGAAGTAGGGCGCGACGCCCCCGGCGCGCCGTGTATAGGAGCTGTTCGTCTGCGGCGGGTGCAAAACACCCGCCGCGCACGGCGCGGCACCCTCTTTACTAAAGAGGGCAGGGGAGAACGTCCCCTACATAGAAAACGGCGCTCAGGGATGCCGCGGCCTGCGGGATTTGCCGGAACACCGGATAAAAATTAAGGTTGTTTTTCCTGATTGGCGGGTGTATAATTCTATTGTGAAGATTTTGCTAAAGTTTTACGCGGTTTCAGCCGATATAATTTCTGAGAAGGATCTCGGTCTTTTTACGCTTTTTTAAGGAGGAGTTAATTATGTCAGGCATTAATCCTTTTAACGTCGCACGCGCTACAGGTATGGCCACCGGCATGGACACGGACATGCTTGTCAAGGCTATGTCGCAGAACCAGCAGAATAAGGTCGATATGCTGTTTAAGCAAAAGACCCTTTTGGAGTGGCGGCGCGACGCGATCAACGGCATCAACGATTTAATGAGTTCTTTTAAGAATGACTTCACCAGTCTTCTCGGCGCGAACAGCATGATGAAGTCGGACACCTATCGCACAATGAGCATTAAAAACACGAACGAGGCCGCCGCTACTATCCGCGCCGGTGTTAACGCTAAGGCCGGCTCTTACACGCTGCAGGTTGACGAGCTGGCGACAGGCGCGCGCTATGAGGGCGCAAGGTTTTCTGAAAACACTCCCGTAAGCATTACCAATCAGACGCTGGGGTCGCTTTTCGGACGCAGCGATCTGGAGGCGGAGGGAGAAATTGAAACCACGACGATCACCGACGCGAGAGGCGTTCCGTATGAGGGCTACAGCATTGAGATAAACGGCGTGGAGTTCAATTTCAAGATGACGGATAGGCTGTCGGACGTGATGAACACCATCAACAACAACAAGGCGGCAAACGCGCAGCTTACTTACTCACAGATAACAAACTCGTTTACCCTGAGTTCTAAGACAATGGGTGTGGACAGCGAGCTGGAGGTTGATGAGTTCGGCAGCGACTTCTTCCGCGCGCTGGGACTGGATATTGAGAATCCCTCTGCCGCCAACGGTCTACAGGACGGCAGCAACGCCGTGTTTTGGCTTAACGGCGTTAGGCTGGAAGAGAGCAGCAACAACTTTACTTTTGACGGTATTGAGTTTACTCTGCACGCAAAGGCCGACTCGTTCTCGTTCAACACCGAGCGCGACGCTTCCAAGAGCATGGATATGATAAAGAATTTTGTGGAAACCCTTAACGGGCTGGCAAAGACGCTAAACGCGCATTTCACCACCAGACAGAACCGCTCATTCTTCCCGCTGACCGACTGGGCCAAGGAAGATATGTCCGAGTCTGAGATCGAAAAGTGGGAGGGCAGGGCGAAAGAGGGTGTCCTTTACCGCGACACCAACGTCGGGCGCGTTATCAGCGCTTTGCAGTCCCTTGTCACCGCGCAGACCGGCTCGGGCTCGCTGCGCGACATCGGTATCACCGGCGGGAAATATACGAAGGGCGAGCCGTTTAAGCTGGAGATCGACGAAGGTAAGCTGATGAAAGCGCTCGAAGAGGATCCCGACAAGGTTTTCGCCATCTTCACCGAAACGGCGGACAGAAACAGCTCGTCGCCGTCCGGCGGTATCATCGCCAGAATCAACTCCGCGTTTGACACCTATTCCGCGTTTACAAAGTCCCACACCTTGCAGACGTTGCGCGATAATATCGACAAATTCGGGAAGAATATCAACGGCCAGACCGACAAGCTGTATATCCAGCAGGAAAAACTGTACCTCAAGTTCGCGGCGTTTGAAACCGCCATGACCAAGATGAGCGCGCAGCAGAACACGATTTTTAATTACTTCGGCTAAGGAGAACGTTTCTTATGTACGCTACAACACAACAGCCTGCCGCGCAGTACGGGCGTTATCAGCAGCAGAGCGCGATGACGGCCAGCCCGGGGGAGCTGACGCTTATGCTTTACGAGGGCTGCGTCAAGTTCCTTAAACAGTCGCGCCTTTTCCTGGAGGAGCGGCGCTTTGACAAGGCGAGCAACGCCTCTATCCGCGCGCAGGACATTATATCGGAGCTTATGGCCACGCTGGACATGAAATATGACATTTCAAAAAATCTCTACAGCCTGTACGATTTCATTCTGCGGCTGGTCGTGCAGTCCAATCTGAAAAAAGACTCCTCGCTTTTAGAGGAGCCGATAAATATGATGTCGGAGCTGCGCGATACGTGGCAGCAGGCTGTTAAACTTAACCGCCAGCAAAATTCGGCGACGGGGGCAGTATATGAATGAATTTATATCGCAGCTGAAACGCAAGCACGGGCTTCTTCTCCAAGTCCTTGAGCTGACGCGGGCGCAGGCGGCGCTTATCGAGAACGACGACACCGACGCACTGCTTACTAACATAGGCGAGCGCCAGAATCTTATCGACGAGCTTGACACGATACAGGCCGAGCTGCCCGACAAGGAATCGCTTAGGCAGAACAGCGAGTGCCTTCAGCTTATTACCGTCGTCAACGGCGTGCTGAACCAGATTCAGGCTCAGGACACGGAGAACGAGCAGGCGGGTCTTAGGCGCATGGAGTTTTTCCGTGACCAGATCCGCAAGGTCAGTGACGGGCGCAAATCGGTTGTCGGTTATGAGAGCCCGAGGGGCGACGACGTTCAGGGGCATTTTATCAACAAGGGCAAATGAAAATATCCGAAATAAAAAACCTTAACAGGCCCATGCCGGTCACGCAGGGCGTCGAGCGGCGCGAGGGCGGTTCGCAGAAGCAGGCTTTTGAGCGGCATATGTCCGGCATAGACAAGAATAATTATATGGAAAAGCTGGGAGCGCTTAGCGAGGGTATCGCCAAACAGGGCGAAACGGTCGCTAAGCGCTGCGATATAATTGAATTGAAACGCTACCGCGAGATGATAACGGAGTTTATGAACGAGGCGGTGCGTTTTGCTTTTGAGTTCAAAAAGCAGTCAACGCTTGACGCGCGCGGCCGTCACAGGATGTACGCGCTGATCAAGCGTATAAACCAGAAGCTGGAGGAGCTTACGAAGAAGGTTTTGGAGGGCGAGGCGGACAACATTTCCCTGATGAACTCAATCGACGAGATCAGGGGGATGCTGGTGGATCTGCTGATGTGAGGGGGTCACCAAATACAGGGCGCGTTATATTTGCGAATATTGGTATCAGCTGTAATAACAGGCATTCTTGCCGCAAGCGCCGATGAAACGATCATCCGGTCGAAGGGGTCTTTATGGATATATGGCAATTCTGAAAGATTGCTCAAATATTCATATTCTATTTGCATAATGTTAAAATCTCTGGTCTTAATAAGGGCAAGCAACTCATCAAAAGGCATACTCATTTTTAGTTTGCCCAAGCTGATTTTTATGGCTATCTCCCATAAAGAAACCGAGCAAATATATATGCTGTTTTCGGGATCATCAATCAGCTCCGCCGCCGTTTGAGAGAGTTCCGCCGAATCCTCGAAATACCATATAATGGCATGTGTGTCAAGCAAATATTTCATTCCATGTATTCCCTCATTACGTCAATGGGTTCGTTAAAATCACTAGAAAGCCAGACTTTTCCTTTCAAAGCGCCTTTGATTGATGAACGCGGCAATTTCCCCGGAATTGCGGCGTTTTTTTTAGTTGTTTCGTTTTTTGCCGGTTCTATAAAAGTGATAACAACATCATATTTTTCTTTTACAGGTATCGGCTGCATGGGCTGAAATCCGGTGCCGTCATATAATGCCTTGATAGCATACATAAATTTTCCTCCTTAAGATAGTTCCACAGGTAGTTGTGCGGCCTTTTGTATCAGGCTATTCATTGGGTTCTTCCGAGGGTTCCTCCGCTTCCTCTTTTTGCGTGCGGGCGCAGCCGATGACTTTCGCGCCGTCCTGTACCCTCATCAGCCTTACGCCTTGCGTCGAGCGGCTGAATATGCTTATTGTGTTCACGTCCATACGGATTATCGTGCCGTCGTCGGACATTATCAGCAGGTCGTCGTCGGGGCTGACGACGCGTATCGCCGCGATTTTGCCCGTCTTTTCGGTTATCCTGTAATTGCGCTTGCCCTTGCCGCCTCGGCGCTGGACCTCGTTTTCCTCGCCGCGCCGGTATTCGTCAAGCTCGGTGCGCTTGCCGTAGCCAAGCTCGGTCACGGTCAGCAGGCAGGCGTTGGGTTTCGCGCGCGCCGCGCCTATGACATAGTCGTCGCCCATCAGCCTTATGCCGCGCACACCCGCCGCGGTGCGCCCCATCGAACGCACGTCGGTTTCCTTGAAGCAGATCGCAAAGCCGTTTCTTGTCGCCAACACTATGTCCTGTTCGCCGTCGGTTTTTCTGACGGCGATAAGCTCGTCGCCCTCGTCAAGCGTAAGCGCGCGTATGCCGCCCTTGCGGATGGTGTCCAGCGCGTCAAGCCGTATGCGCTTGACCGTGCCGGCCTTTGTCACCATTACTAAAAACTCGGCGGGATCGTCCTTTCTCACGGGTATCATCGCCGTGACCTTTTCGCCCTCCTCAAGCGGCATCAGGTTCGAGAGGTTCATGCCCTTGGCGGTGCGTCCCGCCTCGGCTATATGGAAGCCGCGCTTTCGGTGCAGGCGGCCCCTGTTGGTGAAGAACAGCAGCGTGTCGTGTGTCGAGGCGACGGAGACATCCTCGACAAAATCCTCCTCGCGCACGGTCTGGCCGGTGACGCCGCGGCCGCCGCGGCGCTGCGCCTTATAGACATTGGTGGGCAGGCGCTTGATATACCCGAAGTGCGTCAGACTGAACACACAGTCCTCCTCGACGATCAGGTCCTCAATATCCAGCTCGTCGTCAACGGGCACTATTTCCGTGCGGCGCTCGTCGCCGAATTTGGCTTTAACATCAATCAGCTCGGCGCGGATTATGCCGTCCACACGCGCGGGGTCGGCCAGTATGTCCTCTAAGTCGTCTATTTTCAGCTTGAGCGCCGTGTATTCGTTTTCCAGCTTGTCGATTTCAAGGCCGGTCAGCTGTCCGAGGCGCATGTCCACTATCGCGCGCGCCTGTATCTCCGAAAGGCCGAACAACTCTATAATTTTCGCGCGCGCCTCGGGAACGTCTTTGCTGGCGCGGATAACATCCACGACGTCGGGGTTGCGGGCGACGATCAGAAGCCCCTCCAGAATATGCGCCCGCTCACGGGCCTTGCGCAGCTCGTACTGCGCGCGGCGCGTCACGACGCTGCGCCGGTGGCCGATGAAATGGTCTATGACCTCGCGCAGCGACAGTGTCTTGGGCTGGTTGTTAACCAGCGCCAGCATATTTATGGCGAATGTGGTCTGCATGGCGGTCATGGCGTATAAGCGGTTCAGCACAACCTGCGGGTTGGCGTCGCGCTTTAAGTCTATGACTATTTTCATGCCGAGATGGTCGGACTCGTCGCGGATGGCGGAAATCCCCTCGATATTTTTATCTCCCGCCAGCGTGTCGATATGCTCGACCAGCTTTGCCTTGTTCACCTGATAGGGTATCTCGTTAATAAGGATTCTCATCCTGCCCTTATGTTCCTCTATTTCGGCGCGCGCCCGCACCTTTACGCGCCCGCGCCCCGTGGCGTATGCCGCCCTCACTCCGGCGACGCCCATGATAATGCCGCCGGTTGGAAAGTCAGGGCCCTTTACATGCTCCATTATGTCCGTCATTTCGGCGTATTCGTCGTCTAAGACGCAGAGGACGGCGTCGCAGACCTCGTTTATATTATGCGGCGGTATGTTCGTCGCCATGCCCACGGCGATGCCCGCGCTGCCGTTTATCAGCAGGCTGGGGAATTTGGCGGGCAGCACCACCGGCTCCTTCAGCCGGTTGTCATAGTTGTCGGCGAAATCCACCGTCTCTTTCTCGATGTCCTCCATCATGGCGAGCGCCAGCCGCGAGAGCCGCGCCTCGGTATAACGGTATGCGGCGGGCGGGTCGCCGTCCACGCTGCCGAAGTTGCCGTGGCCCTCGACCATCATGTACCTGAGCGAGAAGTCCTGCGCCATCCGCACCAGCGCGTCGTAAACCGAGCTGTCGCCGTGGGGGTGATAGCGTCCCAGCACGTCGCCGACGGCCGTGGCCGCTTTTCTGAACGGTTTGTCCGGCGTAAGATTTTCCTCGTACATCGTGTAGAGGATACGACGGTGTACGGGCTTCAGCCCGTCGCGGACGTCCGGCAGTGCGCGCCCGACTATTACCGACATGGAATAGGCGAGATACGACTTGCGCATTTCGCGTTCCAGGTCCACTGATAATACTTTTTGATTGTCTAAGTTAATGTCCATTGTTACACATCCAAATTCACAGCGTATTTCGCGTGTTTTTCAATAAAGGCTTTTCTCGGCTCGACCTTGTCGCCCATCAGTATCGTGAAAATCTGGTCGGAGGCGACCGCGTCGTCTATCTCCACTCTCAAAAGCGTCCGGCTCTCGGGCAGCATTGTCGTCTCGCGCAGCTCCGATTTATCCATTTCGCCGAGGCCCTTGTTGCGCGACACGTCGATTTTCGCGTTCGGCTCGTTGCCCGCCATTTCGGCATACACCCTGTCGCGCTCCTCGTCGGTGAACGCGTAGCGCGCGTTTTTGCCCCTTACCAGCTTGTACAGGGGCGGTTGGGCGATAAATACGTGACCGTGTTCGACCAGCGGGCGCATAAACCGGAAAAAGAACGTTAACAGCAGCGTCCGTATATGGCTGCCGTCCACGTCGGCGTCGGCCATCAGTATTATCTTGCCGTAGCGCAGCTTGCCGATGTCAAACTCCTCGCCCACTCCGGCTCCGAGCGCCGTTATTATCGGCATGAGCTTTTCGTTTCCGTAAACCTTGTCGAGCCGCGCTTTTTCGACGTTCAGCATTTTGCCCCACAGCGGCAGTATCGCCTGAAAGTTGCTGTCGCGTCCGCCCTTGGCGCTGCCGCCGGCGCTGTCGCCCTCGACGATAAACAGCTCCGTCAGCGCGGGGTCGCGCTCGTAGCAGTCGGCCAATTTCCCCGGCAATGCCGCCGAGTCCATCGCGTTTTTCTTGCGCGATAGCTCCCGCGCCTTGCGCGCCGCCTCTCTCGCGCGCGCGGCCAGCACGGATTTATCGAGTATGGCCTTAGCCACCGCCGGGTTTTCCTCAAGGAACGCCGCCAGCTTTTCGCCGACTATATGCTCGACCAAGGTGCGCATTTCGGAGTTGCCCAGCTTGGATTTTGTCTGCCCCTCAAACTGCGCGTCGAGCAGTTTGACCGAGATTATCGCGCTCATCCCCTCGCGCACGTCCTCGCCGGAGAGGTTTTTGTCGTCGTCCTTAAGCAGCCTGAACCGGCGCCCGTAGTCGTTTATCACGCGCGTTATGGCTGAGCGGAAGCCTGTTTCGTGCATCCCGCCCTCGGTCGTGCGGATATTGTTGGCGAACGAGAGAATATTCTCGTTATAGCCGTCGTTGTACTGTATCGCAACCTCGGCCAGTGACTCGCCCTTCGCGCCGCTGAAATAGATCACATGGTCATGTATCGTGGTTTTGTTAGAGTTTATATACTCGACGAACGAACGTATACCGCCCTCAAAACGGAAAACGGACTCCCTTACATTTTCGCCGTCGCGCAAATCCCTGAGTTCTATCCGCAGTCCGGCGTTGAGAAAGGCCTGTTCACGCATGCGCGACTCCAGTATTTCAAAATCAAATACGGTTTCCTCAAAAATATCCGCGTCGGGCTTGAACTTTACAACGGTCCCCGAGCGCTCCGTATCGCCGGTCACTTCCAAGGGCCGGATAACGTCGCCGCGGCTGAATCTCATGCCGTGTTTTTTGCCGTCGCGGTGTATCTCAACCGTCGTCCACTCAGAGAGCGCGTTGACCACCGACGCGCCCACCCCGTGCAGACCGCCGGAAACCTTATAGCCTGAGCCGCCGAATTTGCCGCCCGCGTGCAGCTTTGTGTAAACCAGCTCCGCCGCGGACACGCCCGCCGCGTGCATATCGACGGGTATGCCGCGCCCGTCGTCGTCCACGCATATAATATCTCTGGGGAGAATTTCAACAGATATTTTATTACAGTATCCGGCGAGCGCCTCGTCTATCGCGTTGTCCACAATTTCATACACCAAATGGTGAAGTCCCCGCGCGGATGTGCTGCCTATATACATTCCGGGACGCTTTCTTACAGCCTCTAATCCCTCCAGCAGCTGTATCTGAGAAGCGTCGTAGTTAATATCCAATCTTACCATCCTCCACATGTAAAGTTTTTCCAATATACATTGATTTTAGTCTTGCCGGTTCACAGTCGGTTATAAGCGTCTGCCCTTTTTCCTGATGATTGAGTATATAATCGCGGCGTTTGCCGTCCAGCTCGGAGAGAACATCGTCCAAAAGCATTATGGGTATCGTCTCCAGTTTCTCGGCCAGTATGTCCCTCTCCGCCAGCTTAAGCGCCAGCGCGGCCGTTCTTATCTGCCCCTGCGAGGCGTACGCGCGCGAGTCCATGCCGTTTATTGTTATCACTATGTCGTCACGGTGCGGGCCGGCTAGACACACGCCGGATCTGATTTCCTTATCCCTTATGCTTTCCATCTCAGCGCGCAGGTTTTCCTTTGTCATGTATTCCAGCCCGAGTGATTCCCTTTCGCTTGATATGCTGCCGTGATATGCCTTTGCGCGTTCCGAAAGTATACTTATAAAGCTGAGCCTCTCTTTTATTATCAGCTCCCCGCTTTGGATCATCTTTTCGCTGAACTCCGGCAGCGTGTCAAGAAGCGACGGTTTTTCGATATATTCGCGGAGTATCTTTGACTTTTGGCCGCGCGCCCGATTATAGACATTCAGCGCGTATGTATACGAGGGCCTGTACTGGCAGATCGCCATATCCATAAACCGGCGGCGCAGACCCGGCTCGTCACGCACTATATTAAGCTCCTGCGGCCCGAACAGAACTACCGGTAAAATTCCCAGCCATTCGCGCGCCGTCGGGTATTTTACGCCGCTTTTAAGCATGACGCGCCTTTCTGTGCGGGAAAATCTCATTTCCAGTGCGTCGCCCTTTATTACGCAAAAATCACTCTCAAAATTTATAAGGTCCGTCTCTTTTCTGGCGCGCATCGACTTTGTGAATGAAAGCACGTGTACCGCTTCCAGCAGATTTGTCTTACCCTGTCCGTTTCCTCCCCATATAACGTTTACTCCGGGTGAAAATTCGGCCGTTATCTCTTTATAATTTCTGAAATTTAACAGCTCCAGTTTATTCAGCATCAGCCTTTAAGCCTTACCGAGCCTTACCGGAAGCACCATAAACAAATATGAGTCGTTATCCTCCGGCGTTATTACGCACGGCGACAGAGCCGAATTAAGTTTCATGCTTATTTTTTCATCGGGCAGCGCCGCCTTAAACGCGTCAATCAAATATTTATGGTTAAAGCCTATTTCAAGGCTGTCCGCGCTGCCCTCGCATGAACAGCTGTCTTTCGCGCTGCCGAGTGAGGTGTTGAGATTAATCAATATATTCCCATCCTCGAAAACCATCCTGATGGGATTTTTAACCTTGTCGCTGACCAGCAGAGAAACCCTTTCCACACTCTCCAAAATATCCCTTGTATTAACCGAGAGTGTAAAGTTCTGGGATGTAGGTATTGAATTTCTGTAATTCAAAAACTCTCCGTCGAGCAGCCTTGACATAATGGTGACATCCTCGGTTATAAACTGTATATGCCTCTGCCCCACGTCGATCGTTATTGTTTTATCCTCCGCGTCCTTCAAGGCGTATTCCAGCTCTCTGAGCGCGGAGCTGGGCGCGACAAAGCTTAAATTTCTGTCGCTCTCCACCTCTTCACGTCGCAGCGCCATCCTAAACCCGTCCAGCGCGACCAGCTCAAGTATTTTATTTTCAAGCTTGAATAAAACTCCGGTGTGTACACCCTTGTTTTCATTAACCGCCACCGCGTAGAGAACCTTTGAAAGCATAGATTTAAGCAAGCTCTGACTTATCTCAAAACTGCTCTCCTTATTTACGTCGGGCAGCTTCGGAAACTGCTCGGAATCCACGCCTATGATCTTAAACTCAGACATCCCGCAGCTGATACCTACAATAAAATCGCTTCCCGACTCAAATTCCACAACGCCGTCAGGAAATTTCCTTATTATATCCACAAGTATTTTCGCGGGCACAACTATACTGCCGTTCTCCTTTACATCCGCGCCAAGCTCGGTTATAACGGCGGTTTCCAGGTTATAGCCCTTTATGCTCAGCTTATCCTCCTCGGCCGTTATAAGCACGCCCTCCAGCACGGGCATCGTAGACCGTGCCGATACCGCCCTCGCCGTCATTGTAAGGGCATTTGAAAAAAGTGTCTTTTCACAGGTGAATTTCATTTTAAGCTCTCCTTGTTCTATATAGTTATTAATAAAGAATATAATATAAGTTAATATATAGGTAACGGTGGTGGTGGTGGGTGGGTGGATAACCTCATAAGTATCTGAAAGCGTTGGATAATAAAGGATAAACAGATAAAAAATTTATTGATAAGCTATTGACTAAATGTGGAAAAATTATGGAAATATGTTTATAATAAAACTAAAATACAACACATATTGTTTTGAAGACATAAAACAGAAATTTATCAACTTCTAATATTGTCGGTTATTATTTTAAGTTCATTTTCAAAATCCTCGCTGTTATTCATCTGTTCTGTTATTCTGTTGACCGCGTGGATAACGGTGGAGTGATCCCTGTTAAGAATATCGGCTATCTCCTGATAGGATTTATTGGAAAGCTCCCTCATAAGAAACATAGCGGTCTGGCGGGCGAGCACAAGATTGGCTCTGCGTGACGAGCTGAGGACATCCTTTACCTCCACTCCGTAAAACTGACAGACCCTTTCAATAATAAAATCGGGCTTGGGGTTAAGGCCGGGATTCTCTTTCATAAGATCCGCGATGGCAAGCCCCGCCGTTTCTATATTTATATTGTAGCCCATTAGATCGTAATAGGCATAAAGCTTTTTTATTGTGCCCTCAAGCTGCCTGACGTTTGAGGTTATGGTTTCGGCGATGTGTTCGGAGACGGAGTCCGGCAGGGGAAGCCCCAGTCTTTTCGCCTTTGTGCGGAGTATTGCCATGCGGGTTTCAAGGTCGGGCGGCTGAATATCCACGACAAGCCCCCACTCGAAACGGGAGCGGAGCCGCTCCTCCAGTTTTTTCATGTCCTTTGGGGGCCGGTCCGAGGTCAGGACTATCTGCCGGCCTGTTTCGTGCAGCGTGTTAAAGGTGTGGAAAAATTCCTCCTGAACAAATTCCTTTGCTATGAATTGGCTGTCGTCCACCAAAAGCATATCGGCGTTACGGTGCTTATTTTGAAAAGCAAGCCGGTTGCCGGATTCAATGGCCCTGACCAGACCGAGAAAAAACTGCTCGGCGGAGATTATAACTATATTACTGCCGGGATTTTTGGATTTGACATGGTTTCTTATCGCGTACAGGAGATGTGTTTTACCCAGCCCGGAGCCGCCGTAAATAAAGAGCGGGTTATATCCCTTTGCGCTGGAGAGCCCTTCGGCCACCGCGGAAGCCGCGGCTTGGGCAAACTGGTTGGTAGGGCCGACGACAAAATTTTCAAAAAGATAGTTTTCTATATGCTCGACGGTCACGTCCTTTGTCTCTCTCTCCGTGCGCGTGACGACCTCGACCTTATAGCTGCGCCCCATTATATGGAAAAGCGCGCGTGCGACCGAGCCCTCGTATCGTTTAATAAGGGCGTCGCGCTTGAAGTCGGAGGGCGCGGCGATGGTTATTTTATTGTCGTCGAAGAAAGTGACGGTGGTGTCGTCGAACCACGCGCGGATAACCGTTTCCGGCAGCATCGTACGGAGATTATCCAATACGGACAGCCAAACCTCGTCCTTTTGCAAAAAATTCAACTCCTAACGATCGCGGCGTAAGCCGTCAATAAAAGATAGAAAAAAGGCTGATGAATCAGGTAAATAACAAGTGTATTCCTGCCGACAAAGGGCAAAAACGGAACATTAAACGAGTAAAACCACTTTGGAAACTTATTTTCCTTTACAAGCCGTCCGGCATGGGTGCCGAGCATGAACATGGGGAACCACTTGCCGAACGGGAAATAATCTACGCCGGAGGAAAAATCGGGACTGCTTATCCCGAACCAAAAGAGAAAATTACTGTCCGCGGTCCTTGACGGCAATGTGATAAACCCCAGAATAAACAAACCCAGCCATAAAACAACGGCGATGTTAAAGGGAATCTTATCAAGAAACCGTGACAAAAGCCCGTATACAAGCATACTCAGCCCGAGAAAGTGGAGTATTCCGAACCATACGGCGACGCCGAAGAAATACCCGACGGCAGTTAGCAGCGCCGCGCAGACAAGGACGAGTATGCCGCGTTTGACGTTGCTGCGGGAGAAACGGCCGGACATACCCGAAAGCAGAATAAAAACACCGGCGAAAAAAGGAGAGAGAAACCCGATAATCGGGCTTGCAAGCACCACCGTTACATCCAGCCCGAAAGCTATATCAAAACCGGCGTAAAGCAGCGCAAAACCGAAATGGTGCGCCAGCATGAGGATTATTGAAAGTCCGCGCAGAGCGTCAATCAAGTGATAACGCCCCTTTGTCTCCTTTTTTCTAAACATTGAACCTGAAATGGATAACATCTCCGTCCCTGACCGTATAGTCCCTGCCCTCAATGCGGACAAGCCCTTTTTCCTTTGCCGCGGCCATCGAGCCGCAGGAGATAAGGTCGTTAAAAGCGATAACCTCCGCGCGTATGAACCCGCGCTCTATATCCGAATGTATTTTGCCAGCGGCCTGCGGCGCTTTCAGCCCGTCGGTTATTGTCCACGCCCGGACCTCGGGTGCGCCCGCGGTCAAAAAAGAAATATATCCCAGCAGATGATAAGAGGACCGTATCAACCGCCCCAGCCCGGAATCCTCAAGCCCCAGCTCCGACAGGAAAAGAGCGCGCTCCTCGGCGTCCAGATCAACGATGTCCTCCTCCAGCTTGGCGCAGATAGGCAGAGCCTCGGACTTTTCCTTTGAGGCGACGGCCAGCAGAGCTTGGTAATAAGCGTTGGTTTCAAGACCGGCAAAACCGTTTTCGTCCATATTGGCAACGAAAATGACAGGTTTTACGGAGAGCAGCGGACAGGTTGAGATTATGGCGGCTTCGCTATTATCAACGGATAGGGTGCGCGCGGGGCGCCCGTCTGAAAGATGCTCCTCTAAACGCTCCCAAAGGGCCAACTCCCGCTGATAGGCTTTATCGCCCTTCAGAAGTTTTTTCGCGCGGTCTATGCGGCGCTCAACCAGCTCAAGGTCCGCGAGTGCCAGCTCCAGCGAAACGGTTTCGACGTCGCGGGCGGGGTCGATATTGTCCTCGACATGTGCGACATTTTCGTCGTCAAAACAGCGCACAACATGGCAGAGCGCGTCCGCCTCGCGGATACTGCCGAGAAACTTGTTGCCCAAGCCCTCGCCCTTGCTGGCGCCGCGCACCAGACCGGCGATGTCCATAAACTCGCAGGAGGCGTAGGTTATCTTTTTTGGGTTGTGCATCTCCGCCAGCGCGGCAAGACGGGAATCCGGCACAGTGACCAGCCCGACATTTGTTTCAACCGTGCTGAAAGCATAGCTGGCGGCCTGAGCTTTTTGGGCGGTCAGCGCGTTAAAAAGTGTGCTTTTGCCCACATTGGGCAATCCTACTATTCCAAGCTTCAAAGTGTTACCTCTTGTAATGTTTTTAGTATATATAAAACAGATTATAGATTTTGTGCCTGTCGCGCGTTACGTTTTCTGATACGCTCGGCGATCATATCCACAGAATTTTCATCAAGCATAGTCTGACGGTCTTCCGTATAATTCCCGCGGCCATTCTCTAATTGGCGAAGGAATACAACGGCGCCCGCAACGCCAAGCTCACGCGTTAAAGCACGGTAACCCTCGGTCCTTATTACATTAAGATTCCCTATCATAAAGCACCTCCGCTAACCACACCAATGGATTTTTTACAGGAATACGCGAATCCGCTCTCTTTGCGGCGTTAATAAATCTGCGGTCAGTCGTTAAAAGCACGTCCGCGTTCGCCGCTTCCGCGCCGGCTAAATGGAGCGCGTCGAAGGATTTTATACCAAACCGTTCAAGCTCTTTCGCCCGTGAGAAGACTTTTTCGGTGAATTTGATATGCTCCGTTGCCGAATTATACAGCAGCATTACTTTTTCCCGCTTATCATTATCAGCCGTTTCCAGAATTTCATCAAGAAGAACATCACTGCTGAAATAAGACCAATCACCTGTTCCGCAGACGTCAATAATAGATAAAATCGCTTCGCATTCCATACGGACAGTATTATTTTTCAGATCATCATACGGTCGGTTCAGGCAACAATTGTCGAAATAGATTCGCATGGAAAAAGCTCCTCTTCGTCCGGGCGGCAGTTAACCGCCCCTACTAAAAAACTATTTCCTCCGGCGGGAGGGGGCGGCACAGGTAGTAGCCCTGACATATGCTGATGCCGAGTGATTTGACGGCCTCAAGCTGCTCCTTGGTTTCGATGCCCTCGCATACCATCTGCACGCCGATTGACAGGCCCGCCAAAAACCGGACGACTGCCTGATCATACTCCCTGTCACAGATATTGCTGGTGAAACAGCGGTCAATCTTTATAAAGTCCACCGGCGCGGAGTTCAGCTTGCCCAGCGAGGACATGCCCGAGCCGAAGTCGTCTAAAGCCACGTTACAGCCCAGCTCACGGATATTGTGCATAAACTCGAACAGCCGGGTTTGGTCGCCGGAGGCGTCACGCTCGTTAATCTCGACTATAAGGTCCTGCGGGGCAAAGTCATGGGCCTTTAATATATCGGAGATACGCCGGACGACGCCGGGCTGGTATGAGTGGACGGCGGAGAAGTTGACGCAGAGCTTTAAGCCGGGCTTAACGGCCTGCCACTGCTTGCACTGCGCGACCGCCATGTCGATAACTTTTTCCGAAAGCGGCCCGATAAGCGAGGTATCCTCGGCTATTTTAATAAATTTCAGAGGGGGGATCATCCCCTTTTCAGGATGCTTCCAGCGCATAAGCGCCTCAACATAGACGACGTCGTCGGTGATTACGTTATAAACCGGCTGGTAATTTACCAGCAGATCGCGGCAGCCGCCCTCCACCAGCGCGTACAAATCGTTTACCACGCTGATGCGCTCGGCGGCGGAATCGTCGGTTATGGTTACATCCGGCTTAAAGAAGCTGTTGCGGTTGCGGTCAATGGCCTTGTCCATCGCAATGTCGGCGCCGCGCAGGACGCCTGCCGTTTTATCGCCGTCGGCGCCGTAAGGCACCATAGCGGCGGAGAAGGTGATATAACAGGATTTATCGCGGATAGTCCACGGACGTGAGAAACGCTCGTACAGGGCGGCGACAAAAATATCGGCCTGCGCTTCGCCCACGTCCTCATACAGAACTGCAAAAATCTTTGTGGTATAGCGGTAGACATATTCGCCCATGGGCATGAAAGACTTTAAGAACGCCGTTATCTCGGTGAGCAGCGCGTCGCCGTATTCATAGCCGTAGGCGTTGTTGATAAGCCGCAGGTTATCAATGTCGATCAAAAACAGAAAGCCCTTGCTTTTGCCCGCGCCTAACAGCTTGTCAAGCCGCGAGGTAAGGCGGCCGACGGTGGGGATATTAAGAAACAAATCAAAGGTAGCCGCCTCGATCAGCGCCTGCTGGCGCAGCTTTTCCTCGGTAATATCCCTGTCGCTGATGAGGAACACCGGACGCTCGCCCGGCCACGTTAACGACGTTATCGTAACGGAATGCCAAAAACCCGCGTCACGCTCGGGGTTTTCAAACGTATAGGAAAAGCCGTCGGGCTGTCCCTTTAACATATCCAAGCCGCAGCAGACACACGGCGAATCATGCCCGAGCAGCCGGAAGCACGAAACGCCGCACGGGCCGGAGATGTCTTTGCCGATAAAGTTGGCGTTTGCGAACAGCACCTCATAGGTGTTCTGATCGACGACATACACGGCGTCCTTCAGCGTGTTAAGGATAAGCCGCTGAGCTTCTGAGGTTTCCCGCATACGGCGCTCAATCCGCCTGGTAACGAGAAACGCGCCAAGCACCCCGAGTACGTCCGTAAGCGCCAAAAGCTCGTCTTTCTCAAGCGGCGGGCTGTCTTTTTGCTGAATAAAGCAGATAAAGCCGGCGCGCTTGCCGTCGTGCTCGACGGAATACGCGTATCCGCCGGTTATCTCCCACGGGAAAAGACCGCCGCCGAGATATGTGAGCGGCGAATCGCCGGATATGCGGTTGTATATCGCCTCGAGCGCCTCATTCGTTAAAAGCAGACCCGGAAGCTCGGGCGCGTTCCACTGGTGATAGGCGTCAAGCCGGCGGCCTATCAGCCGCGCGACGACAGCCCGGCCGAACCCGAAAAAGCCGCATATCGCCCCCAGCGCGCCGTCCAGGCGCAAAGCGTTATCCTCGGCGCCGCGCGGGCCGAACAGCGTTTCAAATATATGGTTTTTCAGACCGCCGTTATTTTCTATAGAATCCAATTCCAACACCTCCGTCATGGGCGGAAATATATATGATATTATACCACTTTCGCGGGGGCTTTGCAAGCGTTAAATTTGACCGGAATATCTAAGGAAACGGCGCGATGAGGACATCGCGCCCTACTGGTCCTCGCCGCTTTCGGCCGCTCTCTCCAAATGCGGCAGTATCAGGCGTTTGTGTACCAGCGGGTAACAAATAAACACAGATGTAAAGCCCAGCAGAGAGAACCCGAGCAGCGGCAGGACAAAAAGCTCAACATATGGGTTTATCAGAAGGATAAGCACAATATATATGGTATATATAAAGCCGGTGAGCAAATGCCGCCACAGCCCGTCAAAGGTCAGCAGAAACGCGTTGCGCAGAAGCTGAAAATTAGTAAGCTCAACAGTCACGGCCATGAGATAAAGCGTGTTGCGCATACAGAGAAAAATTATAAAGACGACAATAGCTCCCACGGCAAAGAATGTCGGAACCTCGTAGACAGGATCGAAGAAAAGGGTAATGTTAAAGAAGCCGACATAGAACATAAGCGCATCGACAATGCCGAGGAAAAGCCCCTGCTTAAAGTTCATCTTCGCCCGCTGCCAGAAATCTGAAACCCACGCGTGTTCGCGGCGCACAAAATTCCGCAGAACATAAGTAAGCCCGCAGGTGACAGGCCCCAGCAAAAAAACCGAAACCGCCATCAGAAGAATCAATACAGGCGGAGGCAGGGAGAATATAAAAGCGAACATCGCCACAAAAAGAGTGCCGACAAGCAGCTCTTCGCCGAGCAGCCGCGTCATAAACGGCTCATACAGAAAAAGATAGAACGCGAGGATGATAGGGAGGATACACACAAAGTAGAAAAAGTTTAAGGCGATCAGCTTGCCCTTTTTTTGCCAGAGGATGTCAAGATACCTGAAAACGGCGCGCTTCTCAGGCTCGTCGGGGTCAACGCCCTTGCCCGGCTTTGTGAAATCGAAAAATCCGAATATACCCGCCATGGTAAACCTCCTTTGTCGGTGTTAAATACAAGTATAACATAAATTTGGGACGGGGGCAAGAGAAAAACAGCGCGCCGGAAACTCCGCGCCGCGCAAAATAACAAAAGGCATATAAATTTTTGCTTGACTATAACAAAAGCGCGTTATATAATGTTTGATACTGTGGAGTAAAGCAGTTTCAAACAGTGATGAAAGGTGGTGTATCGAGTTGGTAAGAACGTATCAGCCCAAGAAACGTCAGCGCGCGAAGGAGCACGGGTTCCGCAAGCGCATGAGGACAAAGGGCGGCCGGAAGGTACTGGCGCGCCGCCGCGCGCGCGGGCGCAAGAAGCTGTCCGCGTGATGAAGACGGAATCACTGAAGGAAAACCGGGATTTCAAAAGGCTGTATCACAGGGGGCGGACGGTAGTGGGAAGCTGCATGGTGTTGTATACGCAGCCGAACCGTTTGGGCCGGAACCGCCTGGGAATAACCGCCAGCACTAAGGTTGGCGGCGCGGTTCAGAGAAACCGCGCCCGAAGAAGGCTTAAAGAGAGCTTTAGAGCGCTGGGGCTGAAACAGGGCTTTGATATTGTGATCGTCGCGCGTTCGCGCGCGGTAACGGCTCCGTATGACGAGATCCGAAAAGAGATGCGCTCGCTTTTTTATAAGTTAAGGCTGCTATGAAAAGAGCGCTTGTTTGGCTGGTGAAATTTTACAGAAGGAGCATCTCGCCCGCTTTTCCGCCGAGCTGCCGGTTTGTGCCCACATGCTCCGCCTATGCGCTGGAGGCGCTTGAAATCCATGGCGCCGTTAAAGGCAGTATGATGGCGCTGTACCGATTTTTACGCTGCAATCCGTTTACAGCGGGGGGATATGACCCAGTGCCGCCGAAACGGGCAGTTGACCACAAAGGAGAATAGTATTGGGAGCGATATTTGATTTTTTAGTTTACACTCCGTTTTCGTGGATGCTTGTTCAGCTGTACGAGCTGACGCGCAATTACGCGCTGGCCATTACATTATTCGCGCTGATAACAAAGATCGTTTTGCTGTATTTCTCAGGCAAGGGCAAGCTGAGTACGCTGCGCCAGCAGAGGGTGCAGCCGAAGATACAGGCGCTGCAAAAGCAATACAAAAACAACAAGGAAAAACTGAACGCCGAAACGATGAAGCTGTATCAGGACGAGGGCGTGTCGCCTATGGGCGGCTGCCTGTGGATGCTTCTGCCGTTTCCGGTGCTTATTATGCTGTTTCAGGTGGTCCGCGAGCCTCTTACGCGGCTGATGAATTTTCAGGGCACGACGGAAGAGGTCAAGGACTTTTTGGTTAATCTTTTCAATTCAAACGGCATAGCGATCCCTGAGCTTACGGGCTTTTATCCGCAGCTGGAGCTTGCGCAGGTCGTTCACGAAAACTTCGCGCTGGTACAGAACGCGACCGATTACGTTATCCGCGACATAAACTTTTCGCTGTTCGGGCTTAACCTGACGCTGATACCCCAGTGGCCTTGGCAGGGGTTCAGCTGGCTGTTCCTGATACCCGTGGTTTCGGCCGGAACGGCATACCTTCAGTTTTACGTGTCCAACAAGGTTTCCAATCTGCCCAAGAACAAACAGACCGCGTATATGGCGCTGCTGGGGCCGGGCATGTCGCTGTACTTCGGGTTCATAATGCCCGCGGTCATGAGCATTTACTGGATCGCCAACAACATTTTCGGAATGCTTCAGGATGTCTACCTTACAAAGAAGTACACCAAGGTCATAGAAGAAGAAGAAGCGAAAAAGGCGGAGCTGGAGGCGCGCCGCAAAGAGGCGGAGGCCAGGCAGAAGGAAGAGGACAGGCAGCGCCGCGCCGAAAAGATTGCCGAGAAGAACAAGAACGCCAAGAAGTATAAGATGAAAAAGAGGCCCAACTAGAATTTAAGGAGTAGTAGATATGCCAACGACCATAGAGTCATCAGGCAAAACGCTTGACGAGGCCATTCGCTCGGGTTTGTCCGCGATGGGCGTCGAGCGCGAAGCCGTTACCGTAGAGATACTCAGCAAGCCCAAGACAGGATTTTTTGGGATAGGATCAACACTCGCTAAGGTCAAACTTACGCTTACCGTGCCGGAGAAGCCGGCCTCCTTTGAAAAGACGTCGCCCGCGGCGCGCGCTCAAAGACCGGCACAGCCGAGTCAGCCGCGCGTTCAAAAGCCACCGCCGCAGCAGATTCAGCAAAGACCGCCGCAGAAACCCGCGTTTCAGCAGCCGAGGCAGGAACAGCCGCAGGTCAGGGCCGAGCGCCCGGCGAATAAACGCGCCACAATTACGGCCACGGACGAGGACGTGAAGAAAGCGGAAGCATTTATAACGGAGCTGCTGAAGCACATGGACATGGGGATGACCGCCGAAACGACCGTGAAGGACGGCGTTATCCATATAAACCTGAACGGCGAGAACGTCGGGAACCTTATCGGCCGCCACGGCGAAACACTGGACGCCATACAGCATATAGTAACGAACGTGGTCAACCTGAAAAGGGATAACGCGACGGTGCGCGTTCAGGTGGACGCAGCCGATTACCGCAGCAAACGTCAGGCCGCGCTGGAGCAGCTGGCGCGCCGCATGGCGGACAACGCCAAGAAATATAACAGCAACATGACGCTGGAGCCTATGAACGCCTATGAGCGCCATATTATACATGTGACGCTTCAGGACGTTCCCGGGATAGCCACGTTTTCAACGGGCAGCGAGCCGCAGCGCCGTGTGATCATTTCATCGGCAAACGCGCAGCGCCGCCGCCGAGACAATAACGACAGGCGCCCGCCGCGTGACAATAAAAGCCGTCCGCCGCGCGACGACCGTGCGACGCGGAGCTTCCCGCCGTCCCCGGCGGAACCGCCGCGCAGGGCCCCCGCGCCCTATGTAAGCGCAAAGCCCGCCGTCCCCGCGGCCCCCTCCGAAGGAGCCTCCGCGCCGCCGCAGCCTAAGCCAAGGTCGCTGCCGGTCAAGGAGTTCGGGGTTAAGAAGCCATAAACAAAACGGGCGCCCTTACGGGGCGCCCGCCGTCATACCAACCACCGCCCGGCCCCAAAATGTTTCACGTGAAACATTTTTTGGGTGCGACATTTAGCGACATCGGCGCGCACGTTAAAACCGCGGACGGCCAATGCCCGCCCCTACACACGCGCCGTCCCCCCAATTCCCCTCCTTGGAGGGGTGGCCGGCGCAGCCGGACGGGGTGGTTTCGTAGGGGCGCGCATTGCGCGTCCGCCGTTATACGTTGCCGTTGCGCCACGGCGCGCCGAGGGCGTCGCGCCCTACGACGGGGAAAACGTCTCCCGATGTCGTTAAATGTCGCACTCCCAATGTTTCACGTGAAACAATCCGGCGGGCGGCGAAACAAACACGGGACGCCCGGTGTGCGTCCCCTACAAACGTTGCGGCCCCCCTGCTACGGGTTATTGCCGCGCGCGAGGAAATTGAGGAGCCTGTCTTTGAAAAGGTACGACAGTATCAGCATCGCCGCGACAAAAACGCATGTGACGATTATGGGGGCATAGTCCCTGCTCAGAAAATTCGCGCCCAGATAGCTTGACACGAACATGCCGGGCAGACGGCCTATCGCGGAGATAATAAATAGCTTCGAGGCCCTGAAGCTTGTGAGGCCGAGGAAGTACGCGATAAAGTCCTTTGGGACGGGCAGCACGAACAGACAGAGGATAACAAAAGCGGACGTATCGCTTGATACGAGGCCCTCGAGCCGGTCGAGTCTGTTTTTGCTGACAAAGAGCGTGACGAAATCACGGCCCAGAAACCGCGACAGATAAAATGTCGCGGCGGTGCCGGCGGCGGCGCCGACGGTGCCTGTCAGCATAGACAGAGGGACGCCGAAAATAAGCCCGCTGGCGAACTGGACGAGCATGGCCGGAACAAACGAGATGATGACATGCAGCGTCTGCAAAAACAGCATGACAAGAAGGCCCGTGCTGCCGAACGACAAGATAAGCTCCCTTAGGTTTTGGGCCGACGATACGAGGTCGCCGCCCCTTATGTCGCTGTAGATCCGCGCGTATCTTATGCCCGCCCAAACAAAGAGCGCGGCGAAAAGGATTATACAGATCAGACGGATCAGATCGGGCTTCCCGAAGCTGCGTTTCATTTTCATACTGATATTCTATCACGCCGATATGGATTTGACAACAAACCTACAGCGATTATAATGGTATTATAACAGTGGCTTAATAAAGCTTGGGGAGGACGACATGAAGCTGATTGCCGATACGGAGGATTTTTCGCCGGCGCTTATGTTTGAGTGCGGACAGTGTTTTCGCTTTACACAGACCGGCGACGGGGTGTACAGAGGGGTGGCGTTCGGGAAAGCGCTGACGCTTACGGACACGCCTGAGGGGGTTTTGCTGGACTGCACGGACGGGGAGTTCGACGGCGTTTGGTATGAATACTTTGATCTGGGGCTGGACTATAAACGCGTCAGGGCGGCGCTCGGCGCGGACGGGTTTATGGCGGCGGCGGCGGAGTTCGGGCGCGGGATAAGGATATTGCGCCAGGATTTTTGGGAGGCGCTCTGCTCGTTTATTATTTCGCAGTGCAACAACATCCCGAGGATAAGAGGCATAGTCGAACGGCTGTGCGCCGCGTATGGAGAGTCGATAGGCGGCGGGTTGAACGCGTTTCCGTCGGCGGAAACCGTTGCGGGGCTGACGGAGGATGAGCTGCGCGGACTGGGCGCGGGATACCGCGCGGGGTATATAATAAGCGCCGCCCGCGCGGTGGCGGACGGCGTTCTGACAGCGGAGCGGCTGAACAGTATGCCGTTTGACGACGCGAAAAGGGTGTTGACCGGAATAAACGGCGTCGGGGAAAAGGTGGCGCACTGCGCGCTGCTGTATGGACTGCACAGGCTCGACGCGTTTCCCGTGGACGTCTGGATGAGGCGCGCGCTGGACGCGAATTTCCCGCCGGGCTTTGATCCCGCGGCGTTCGGGGAGTACGCGGGGATAGCGCAGCAGTATATCTTTCATTACACGCGGGCGATGGGGAGAACGCATAAAACACCGGCACATGGGAAAGAATACCATTGACAACGGATAACATCTGACGACGGAGATGAGTGATTTTGGTCAAGGGTATTTCTAAGCGTGTGGTCTTGGTGCGCTTTCCCGACACGAGGGTGTTTGAGTCGGCGCTGTTTATAGTACGCGAGGACGCGCAGGGCGCGTCGGTTTCGGCGGATAACATAGTGGACGAGGCCTGCCGCGTCGCCGAAAGCTATGTCCTGAAAGGCGCGCGGAGCCGTTGGCGGAGGTTTTCGCCGCTTGCGTTTTTGCTGGCCGGCGCGGGGACGGTCGGCGTCGCGTGGGGGCTGACATGGCTGGTGCGGGTGTTTTGACGCGGGGTGTGATGCCGCGAAAGGGCCCGCAAAATGTTTCACGTGAAACATTTTGCGGGTGCGACATTTAGCTTCGCGCTCCCTGCCGTGCCACTCTCTTCCAGTGTTCCGCGCGTCCTTGCGCGGGGAAACGACGGGGAACGCCTGACTAGTTACTAGTTACAAGAAGAACGCGGGGACGAATAAACCGGCGCGGCGGTTCTTGTAACTTGTTCCTCTTTCGTAAAGAGAGTGGCCCCGCGGCCGGCATTACCCCGCAGGGCCGTTTTATTTTTTCATACGGCAGCCCTGGGAATTACAACTTGATTTGCGGTTTAAGGGAGTATTGTTTGGAGCGCGGTTACATCGCTTTGCGGGCAAACTCAATAACCGGCTCTATACTGACGATCTCGTCCAGAAAAACCGTGTCATAAAAATGCGGATCTATTGACAAATAGTACCCTAACCGCTCGGGGTCGGTATCATATTCATCAACACCGGTATACATACCGGTTATCACGCCTCTATCTTTTGTTGTTACATGCACTTCCTTGTCATCAAACATAGCTTGTTCAAGGATTACTTGAAAGTCTGCCATTTTAATTACCTCTTTGCTACAATAAAATTACGGTTAAGGCACGGTATCCAGCCGTGTCTTTTTCCGTCTTGTTGCCTAAGCTACAATAAGAGGGTTAATTGGTCTGACGTCACCTCCCTTAGGATTACTCACATCC
>Ga0099364_10001926_pt1 | contig 33615 bp, 24 predicted proteins | sample TergutTh196P3_FD_73070 | JGI IMG/M metagenome (GOLD analysis project Ga0099364, IMG submission 73070) | Microcerotermes parvus P3 segment gut microbial communities from Pointe-Noire, Republic of the Congo - Th196 P3 | ecosystem: Host-associated > Arthropoda: Insects > Digestive system > Gut ... | reverse complement strand
CAGGCTGTCTTTTTTCCGTTTTTAATATCAAGTAATACTTTTGGCCTGGCCCCTACAGAGCTGCCTCCTAATTTTACCAACTCTTCCAATTTCTGCCCTTCGTATTCTTCGTTTAAAAGTTCTTGAACTTCCTCTGCCAATGTATTCAAATCGCTAAATTTTATGTTTTCAACAAGCGGGTTTTCCGGCTTATATTCAAGAGCGCCCATGCCGGAACTTGCGACAATAGACAGCCTGTCCAATATTGAAACACTAAACGGGTCAATTTGTTTTTTTTTCAACAATCGGTCAATTAACAAACGCCCCCATCCGTCGGGGAGGCTGTCGTTAAACACCCCAAAATTGCCTTCAAAAGGCTCGCGCGGCGCAATAAAGACCCGCCTTTCAAGCGGTAACTTGAATGGAGATATTGAAAAACCTTTTTGCAGCCACTCGGCCTCGTATTCAAAGGCAATTGTTTTTTCAGGCGTTTCGGCAAGCCTTCCTACTTTGTGTCCATGATAAAAAACATTTAATAGTTTATTTTTCATTTAATATCTCATCCAAAGATTGATAATTTTTTCGTTCAAAAAGCCTGTCAAAATCGCCTTCATAGCCAAGTACGGCAGCAATACGCAAAAGGCTTGTTAAAGAAATCTCGCCTGTGCTTTCAAAACGTTTCACTGATCCAAGAGATACCATTGCCCTCTGCGATAAAACAGATTGAGAAAGCTTCCCTTCCCTCCTCCTTGCCTTAATTCGTTGGACCAATTTCTGTTTTGTATCTAATATATTAGCCATAAATGCCCTTTTTTAGTATTTCTAGATAATATATTAGTCTGTTATTGATGATTTGTCAATATACCCGAACTCCATTCCTTCTTTAATTCAGCAAGCGTCCTTAGGGCAGATTCAAAATCGTAATTTTCTATTTGCCTAGCGAATTCCTGTGTGCCGGGGACAGCGCGGATTTCGTCAAGCAGATTTACGCATTCAGGGTTTATATTCTCCAGCATAGGCTCTAATTTTTCAAGCAAGGCAAGAGCCTGCGATATATTCAAGACTTTTGATTTCTCCCGCGCTTCTGCTTCGTCAAGAAAAGGTTTCAATTCTTCAATAACCTTCACCATTTCGGCATTGAGAGTATTCATTCTACGCTCCAATATAGAGGAGGCATCATCTTTAAGCAGCGCCTCAACCTCGGCAGCGGCATTTTTTAATTCGGTCTTGCCTATCAGCCCGGCGCTGCCTTTCAAGGTATGAGCAAGCCTGTGTGCAAGCTTTGTATCCCCGGCGGCAACCGCATCTGTTATTTCGCAAAAAATATTATGATAATTTTTTATAAAATTGACCTTTAGCTTTTTTTGCAGTTCATCATCATATTGATCTATTGAATCTGTTGGATCGGCGCTTAGAGGCGTAGTGCTTACGGGCACGAGGTATTTTAATAAAATATGCCACAGCTCCTGTGATGTAAAAGGTTTCCCAAGACAATCCAACATTCCAGCCTTTTTATATTTTTCAAGTTCGCTTGTCATTATATTTGCGGTCATTGCTATTATTGGAGTTTGCGTACCCAATTCAATTATCTTCGCCGCAGCCTCCATTCCGTCCATAACAGGCATAAACATATCCATAAAAATCAGGTCGAAGGGCTTTTCATTTTTTTCCCTGCGTTCCAGAACCATTTCTACACCGAGCTTGCCGTTATCGACCGTCATTGTCCCTAGCCCGACCCGTGCAAGATGGGCGCATATAACTTCCTGGTTCATTTGGTTGTCATCACAGATTAGGATAAGTCCGTTAAAGTTTGGTTTTTCCAGTACATTGTATTTTGCCTTTTCAACTGAATCGTCAGACACATCTACCGTGTCAAATGTTATTTCAAAGCTGAATGTGCTGCCTTTACCCAGTGAACTCTCCACCATCAGATTACCGCCCATCAGTTCTACAATGTTTTTGGCTATCGCAAGCCCAAGCCCTGTGCCTCCATAATCGCGGGTTGTGCTGGAATCTGCCTGTATAAACGGAAGAAATATTTTTTTTATTTGTTCAGGGCTCATGCCAATGCCTGTGTCTTTTACCTCAAAATATACTGTCGTGCTTCCGTTATTCGTTTCTCTAATTGAGGATATGAATTTAATTGTTCCCGAGTTAGTAAATTTTACGGCATTGGAAAGAAGATTCATAAGCACCTGATAAAGCCTTAACGAGTCGCCGAGCAGTTTTTTTCCGGTGGATGGCTCTGCGTAAATATTCATTTCAAGTCCTTTTTCTTTTACAGCAGGTAAAATAACAGATTGGCAGAGAAAAAAAACATCATGCAGGTCAAAAGGAGTGTTATCCAGTTCCATTTTACCTGATTCTATTTTCGAAATATCCAGTATATCGTTGATGATACGCAGTAACCATTTTGTATTTTCGGTAATTTTCCCAAGGTAGTCTTTTACATGAGGATCAGCAGTTTTATCCTGCGAAAGCTCAGCGAATCCCATAATGCTGTTCATTGGCGTTCTTATTTCGTGGCTCATCTTTGCAAGGAATTCAGATTTAGCGCGATTTGCCTCTTCTGTTTCTATCATTGATTTACGAAGGGGTTTGAGCAACCTTGAAATAAAAAAATTGAATATGAAAAAAATCACTAAGGTTAAACCCAGCATTACAATGAATAACGCTGTCATTGTATTTTTATAATCATCAATGCTGTCAGGCATTACCGCTACAGACCACCATTCAAGCAAAGGAATCGTACCTATAACAATTCTTCCCAAGGGAGTGTCCAAAATTTGTGTTTTATTGGGTTCAAGTCTTTTCGCAAGGGCTACAATGCCTTCGCCGCCAATGTCCAGTTCATCTTCTATGTTCTTCTTATCCGCCACCAATTGAGGATCTTTAGCGCCGGAAATTTCACCGTCAGCATTGAATAAATATATAAAGGCTCTGCCGGCGAGGTTATCATTTATCAATTCAAGATATGTTGTAATATCAATACCTGTCCCCAACATTCCGATTGGCTTACCGGCAGAATCAAAAACCGGCGCATTGATCCAGAGATTCGTTACATTAAGCTCCGGGTTATAATTGATGTTAAAATTATATACTTCCGTTTCGTAAAGCGTCATATTGTACCAATAACTATCAGGATCATCCGGATTCAAAAGATACGACTCGTCATCACTGTAATAAAATATTTTATCTATATCATTTATCCAGAAAATTATTCCCGAGGCAAAGGCTTTTTGATAATAGTTTAATTCTTCGATTGCCATTATTCTTAGCTCGGGATCGTGGGGGTTGGAAAAATATCTTTCAAACAACGGAGAACCCGCCATTCTTAAGACAATAACAAGCTCATTGTTGACAGAAGTTTCCAGTTTAACCCTTTCAGCTTCCAGCAGTTGTGATAATTCATTGCCTTTGTTTACTCTTATGATCTGCCGCATAGATAAAATGAAAGCCGTACTTCCTGTAATAAGAATAATAATGAAAAACAAAAAGGAAAAAACAATAAACTTGTACATCTCGGGCGCCTGTTTTTTTTTATCAAGTATCATAACACCAATTCTACACTCCTAGTTGTTTTTCCTTTGGTATCCATTTTTCCAGAACAGCATTCATCTTTATTACATCAATCGGTTTAGACAAAAAATCGTTGAACCCGCACTCTAAAAACATTTCTCTGGTACCGATAACAGCATTGGCAGTTAGCGCAATAATAGGGACTGTCCTAACTCCTAACTCCTCACTCCTAACTTTTTCCGCTTCCCATGCTCTTATTCGCTGAGTCGTTTCGATGCCGTCCATTCCGGGCATCTTATGGTCCATGAAAACTAAATCGTATTGCTTGGATTTTAGCATTTCAATTGCTTCAAGGCCGCTGTTACACAAATCGATTTTCATTTTATAGTACATCAGCAGACCCTCGGCAACCATTAAATTTATGTTAATATCGTCAACAACAAGAACCCTTGCATCTGGTGCGGAAAACTTCACGATGAGTTCATTGTTTTCGCTGTATGAAAAATTGTCGGATACGCCGTTCAAAATATCTGCAATGGAAATTGAGTGTGCCGGCATAGCAAGAATATTTAAATTTTTCTCCTGAACCGCCTCGCTAAATTCTGTAAGCACAACTATTTTTGCATTTTCCCCATGCTTTAAAAGCATATCCTTGTTTTCCTTGAACAAAGTATATGAAATAAAAACAAAATTATATTCATGGCTTGATATCCTTTCATATAATTCGGTCTCGTCCGAGACAAGCGTACATCTTACGCCCAAATTTTCAACACTGTAAACTATGGAATCGGCATAAATATTCCTGCGTTCATAAACAATTACGCTCTTTTCATTTGGATTTTGAATCGATGCCAAGGCTTCAGGGCTGCGAATAATTTGCTTAAGCGTGACGGTAAAGCAACTGCCTTTCCCGTACTCGGACTCAACTGTGATATCCCCATCCATCGCTTGAATTGTATTTTTTGTTATAGCGAGTCCCAACCCTGTGCCTTCTATGCCCCGGTTTTTATCTATGTCAAATTGAGTATAATCGCCGAACAGGTTTTTAAGGTCTTTTGATTTTATGCCTCTGCCTGAGTCCTTTACCTCCATTATCAGTTTAATTGTGTTTTCATCAATTATTTCTCCGTGTACGGTAAATGATACAAAGCCCTTTTCAGTATATTTAACGGCGTTGCTCAAAATATTTAATAATACCTGGCGAATTCTTGTTTCATCGCCGACAAGGGCGTTTGGTATTTTGCTGTCAATGTTTACTGCGAATCTAAGCTGAGTATCGGCTGCCCTCATTCTTATAATATTAATCACATCGTTAATAAGAGAGGAAAACAAATAATCCCCTATAACGATTTCCATTTTTCCAGTTTCAATTTTTGAGAAATCCAAAATGTCGTTAATTATGGATAAAAGATTTTCACTTGCCCGCTTGACTGTCATTATATGCGCCCGGGCAATATCTAATTCTTGTGAATGCATGGCAATCTCCGCCATGCCCATTATCGCGTTCATTGGCGTTCGTATCTCGTGGCTCATCTTGGCAAGAAAATCGCTTTTCGCCTTACTGCCCTGTTCTGCCAGTTCTTTTGCAACAATCAATTCTTTCATCATTTCCGCTTTTACAAAGGCGTTAGCGCAAGAGCGAGCTACGGCGCTTAGAAAGCTTATGATGTATTCATCAAAGACCCGCTCTTGAGTATGATCCTGAAAAGCTACAGCCCCCCATAACTCGCCGTTAATAAATACTGGCGTAAATAAAAGAGCCCTTATACCAGAGGGTTTTAAGAAAGCAGCTTCTTCATCTGACATGACGCTCGTATGGGTGTTTATAAAAAACCCTTTTGAGATGGCTTGAAACCATTTTTCTATTACCGGAATATCGGGCAGCACTTTCAGCGTATCATTGACGGAACCTGTTCCGCCGTCTGCTTTATCCCAACAGTACGCTTGCCCCAAGCGTTTGTTATCGCAAGCTTCCACAAGACAGTAAATGACAATACGGTCTAAATCCGCCGCATCGGCAATCGGCCTTAGGCTGTCGCTCATAATATCGCTAAAGGTTCTGTCTCTTTGCGACAGAAGGGTAATATCCATTTCGTTTAGTACATCAAGCAGTTTTTTGCGGCGTTCAAGGGTTTCTGCCATCTGCTTTTTTTCATTTATATCCATCACAGCGCCTGCTACTCGCAGGGGTATGCCGGCATTGTCCCTAAGAGTGGTTCCGAAGGCGTGAAAATAACGGTATTCACCATTTTTCAACATAAGCCGGTATTCTACATTATATGGTGTTTTACCGGTGTAGTCGTTAAGGTGTGCCGCAAATGCGTTAAGCGTAATATTTTTGTCATCTGGATGAAGCCGGTCGCTCCAACTGTGAAGTAAATTTGGGAAATCGTTCTCGTCAGAAAATCCCAGCATTTGACGAAATTCCTGCGACCATGTAAATTCGTTATTCGGGTTTACAGGGTCTGTACTCACAACATTCATATCCCACAGCGCAATGTTCAAAGCATCGCTTGTAAGCTTGTATTTCATTATTTCATATTTAACCGTCTGTACCTGGCCGAGAAGCATTATTTGATTTCTGACCCTAAGCTTAACTATTACAGAGGAAAACGGTTTGGTTATATAATCAGCCGCCCCTAATTTTAACCCTTTTTTCTCATCTTCATCATTGTTTAACCCTGAAATAAAAATAACAGGTATATTTTGGGTTTTTTTTGAGTTTTTCAGAACGGATATCACTTCATATCCGTCCATTCCCGGCATGATAATATCAAGCATAATGACATCCGGTAAATACTTTTCAGCCGCTTTAATGGCTTCCGGCCCGCTTTTTGCCGCGTAAATTTTATACTCGGGACTCAAAATTTGCGTAAGCGCGCTAATGTTTGTGTTATCATCATCTGCTATGAGTACGCTGTTCTGTTTCTCTTCTTTCATTATAGGACTCTTCTAAAATACTATTAAGTTTTGCAGTATTTTACAATACTGAACCGATAGGAAATTTCTATTCTCTACCCCCTAACCCCTATATTACCTGCCCTTCCCTGAAAAGCCTGACAAATTCTTCGGGGCTTATATCTACGGCGCCCAGGTCGTTTTTATAGCTCATCGGCATACCGAGGTCGAAAAAAACAAAACCGTTTTTCTCTAAATAACGGGTGCTAAGGATTAACTGAACGGTGCCGGCATTAACTTCGTCGTAATAGCCGGAATATGAAGTGTAGATTCTGCCGCATATAACTCCAAATTCGCCGGCAACAAGTTCTCCGTCCCTGTAAAGGGCAAAGGATGTCGGGTATACCCCGTAATATTTTTCCTCCCTTATCTTTTTAATTGCGGCAACTAAAGGCTCGGTCAGCCAGTCCTCGCCGTGTTTTTCAAGGCAGCGGCCCAGGATACGGTCAAAATCAGAGTCCGGGCGAAGTTCATATTTGGGCAAACAGCGTTTTATGGATTTTTTTACATGGAGATTTTCAAAAAACAAAGCTGAACGGGAAAGATGCAGCTTTGGCAGGAGAATATACCCTCGCTCGTCTTTATCTTCAGCATTGCCAAAATAAGCGGACATTACCAAAAAACCGGCTTCCATTAAACGGGCAATAAAATCAGCCGAAAAATCCGGCGACAGGCAAAATTCCTCGTTGTACCCGGTTTTTAGCATGGCATCTACTATTTTATGAGGATTATCCTCCGGCAAAATCACTAAAAATCCGCCTTCTGTGTAACGAATTACCGTCATAATAACTTATAATAATATAGATAATGCTGTATAATATAGGTGTATATGAAGAAAATTATAAAGAAAATAATTATAGCATTTGCGATAATTGCAGCAGTCTTTGCGGCAATAAGTTTATTGGACATTTTTAATGCTTTCGGACGCCTTGAAAATATCTCTTACGATCTTCGCGCAAGGCTCTTTGCCGATTCAAAAACTGCCCATGACGATATAATTGTTATCCTTTTGGATAACCAAAGTATTGAATGGGCGCAAAATGAACGGGGCTGGGGCTGGCCCTGGCCGCGCGAGGCCTATGCGGAGATTTTGGAATTTTTAAATATGGGGGAAGCAAAATCTGTCGCGTTTGACGTTATCTATTCAGAGCCTTCTATATACCGTAATGCCAGGCAAAATGAAATTATTGATAATGCGCAGGCTATTGATGATATAAGCATACTAAGGCTAAAAGAAGACGATGCTGTTTTTGTCCGTGCCGCGCAAGAATACGGCAGGGCGGTACAGGGTATTAAATTTGGGTCAAAAGCCGTCAGCCCGCAGTCATGGCCGCAGGGTCTTAACAAGCCTTTTTTTGAAACAAAGGAATTCGGCAGCTTTATTACGCAATACAGCCTGAGCGAAGACGGGGAAATAATGGACAATGCCCTGTTCCCGATAGAGGAATTGCGTGATTCCGCAGGGGCGCTTGCTTCATTAACCGGAATTCCCGACCATGACGATATATTCAGAAGGCTTAGGCTTTTTACGCTTTTTGACGGAAAAGCCGTCCCCTCACTTGCTGCGGCATCGCTTTTGGTTTCAGGATGCCCAAGCGAAATCATTTACGACCCCGATAATAATGTGATTATATGGAAAAATATTCCTGTATATGAAAACTGGGAATTAAAATATGTAACACGCGAAATTCCTGTTGATGAAAACGGTGCCAGCCTGCTTCGTTACCGAAGTTCTCTTGACCGTTACTTTCCTTTCTCCGCAAAAGACATTCTTACAAGTTTGGAAGCTGTAAAAAATGATGAAGAACCAATTTTTTACCCTGAGGATTTTACAGACCGTTATGTGTTTTTTGGTTTTTGGGCAGAGGGTCTTTACGATGTTTTCAGCACTCCTGTAAGCCAGGTATATCCCGGGATGGGGGTGCATATCACCATGCTTGATAATATTTTATCCGGTGACTTTATCCATGAAAGCCGTCAATGGCTTAACTACCTAATTTTACTTGCAGGGATAAGTTTAGCGGTATTTTTGTGCCTTTTTACAAGCAGGGTTTATTTTTCTGTCGCAGGGTTGTTAATCGCAATACCAGGCATTATTACAGCGGCTTTTATTGCGTATAACAATTACAACATTTGGCTTCTTATGATAATGCCGCTTACGGGCGTTTTAATTGCCTATATCACAGCCACAATTTACAGTTATGCGACAGAGGGCAGTCAAAAACGTTTTATAAAATCGGCATTCAGCCAATATCTGTCTCCAAAAGTTATCGAGCAGATTATTGCAAACCCTTCTCAGTTAAAACTGGGGGGGGAAAAACGCCAAATGACTGCGATTTTTACCGATATACGGGCTTTTTCCACATTTTCCGAAGCGTTGGGCGACCCTGCAAAACTTGTAGAGCTTTTAAATCACTATCTGACAAATATGAGCAATATAATCCTTGAAAACCAGGGAACAATAGACAAATACATAGGCGATGCAATAGTTTCGTTTTTCGGCGCTCCCGTGTATTTTGCCGACCATGCCAAACTCGCCTGCCGTTCTGCGGTATTGATGAAAAGGGCAGAAAAGGAAATTAACCGACAGGCTCTTGAACAGGGGCTTCTTACGGAAGCTGTTTTGAAAGCAATGTTCAATAAGGGCATTATAAAAAGCATGGATGACCCCTGCCCTATTTTTACCAGGATTGGCGTAAACACCGGAGAAATGGTGGTCGGCAATATGGGAACACCGACAAAAATGGATTATACAATTATGGGTAATGCCGTAAACCTTACAGCCAGGCTTGAAGGGGTAAACAGCCAGTACAATACCGGCGGAATATTGCTAAGCGAGTATACAAAAGATCTTATAGGCGATGATTTTTTGCTGCGGCCATTAAGCCGTGTCCGTGTTGTCGGGATCAATACCCCCCTGCGCCTGTATGAACTTTTGGACATTAAAACCGAGGCAAAGCCTGAAATGCTGGAAATGGTAAAAAGCTGGGAAAGGGGATTTGCCGCCTATGAAGCAAAAGATTTTCTTGCCTCATCAAATATTTTTGGGGCAATTTACATGAAAAATCCGGTTGATCTTTGCGCGAAAAAATACTATGATAGATCCAAGGAATATATTTCTACACCGCCTGATGAAAGTGCATGGGACGGCGGGGTTGATAATTTGACAAAAAAATAGAAGGGGTTTTTATGAAACGGTTTATACTATTATCTTTTCTTTGTTTATTAATTGCCGGCATTTCTTTTGCCCAGGCAAGAGGCACCATGTATGCGGCTGTTAAAGACCTGGAGTTAAGATCTTCCTCTGGGCATTTTGCCTCTGTAAAAGGCAAACTGGAATACGGGGAAGCGGTAACTGTCATTCGGGCTGACGGAAACTGGCTAGAAGTGCGTTCAAATACAAATTCTGCCCTTAGCGGGTGGACAGCAGCTTCGAACCTTACATCAAGGAGACTTGTTGCAGGGAGCACCGCCACAACCACTGCCAGGGAAGTAGCCCTCGCAGGCAAAGGCTTTAACCGTGAAGTTGAAAATTCCTACAAAACCGATACCAAATTAAATTATACCGAAGTAGACAATGCCGAGGCGATTCAAGTTTCAGATGCAGACCTGCAAAAATTTATTACGGAAGGAAACTTGAGAGCCGGAAGGTAAAATTGAGTATTCAATAAAAATCACCTTATGAATTATTTACATTATACTCTTTTTCTGTTATATTATTACTATGCGTATGCTGCTTGCCCTAATACCTGCCTTTATACTGACCGGCTGTGTCAGCCAGTACAAAGTAGTTGTGGATTTTTCGCCTGAACTGCAGCCTCATTTTGTTGAATTCCCTACCATAGAAGTGGATATTGCGGCGCTTACAGATGCCGAAGCCGACGAGGTAAAACAGATGGGGGTGGAGAAATACTTTGCACCGGGCAGCGGAATCCGGCAGAGGCTCAATGTGCAGACCTGTTTTTTCTCTAAAGAGGAACGGTATACTTATGTGCTTCCATCACGCGCTCCGGTTTGGCAAACATGGAAACAAAAAAAGCCTTCCACGCTTATGGTCATTGCCAGCCTGCCCCATGATCCGTCTATGTCGCCGCAGGCAGACCCACGGCTTCTTACAGTTGCGATAGCGAAAAGTTTTATTGTCGCGCGGTCTGTCTATATTTGGGTGGAGCCGAAAAGAATTATCAGGGTAACAAAAGCAGCTTACAAAAAAGGCGAAAAAGATTCGCCCAAGACTGAACAATGGATAGAAATAAGGGAATCCAGATGAAAATATTGATAAAAATATTAAGGAAAGAATAATGCAATTTGAAGAATTACTACATTGGAATGACGGGCAGTTTCTGCAGCCGCACCATTTTCAATATATGCAGCGCCAAATAGTGGCGCATATGCGTAATGACCGGCAGCTTAACTGCCCTTACCCCTGGGGGCTTATTGACTTTGAAGTTGATAATGACAGCCTAGCCGCAGGCAGAGTGGTGGTTAAGCGTTTTTCCGCTTTTATGGGAGACGGAATGGCGCTTTCAATGCCTGGCAACTGCCTGCTTAGCCCGCTGGATTTACAGGAAACTCTTAAGGGCAACCCGAACGAAATTACCGTGTACCTTGCCCTGCCGCATTGGTCGGAGTTAGAGGCAAACCTGGCGGAGGAAGACGGCTCTCAGGAGACGGCGGTACTTTCATCGGCGCAAAAAACTGTATCGGTTTCTAAACGCCGCCGTTATATTCCTGTAAAAAAACGCCTGCGCGATGAAAATACCGGCAGCAACGAGATAATCCTGATCGCCCGAAGGCTAAATGCCAGGCTTACCGTTGATCCCCAGGAAAATAAAGACGCTCAGCTTATGCCTGTATTAAAACTCAATGTCCTAAGCCGCGATAAAGTAGAGCGGACGCTTGAGATTAACGACAAGTTTTTCCCGCCTTATTTTATTCTTGGCGCCGACAGCCCTTTAAACCTTATACTTCAGGGGCTTTTGGTTGATATACGGCGTTGCCGTGATAAAGCAATGGATATACTTACCAGCACTAATTTTAAAAACGAAAATCTATCAGGTTATAATGCCTACACTGTGCTGAGGCTTAAAACGCTTAACGTCTATGAACAGAGGATTTCTTCACTGCTTGCAGCTGGCAATACAACGCCTTTCGATTTATATTTGGAATTGAGTTCCCTGCTCTCAGAGCTGATGGCTTATGACCCTATCAACAGCATCCGCGAGATTCGCCCTTACAACCATATTGACAGCGCGCCTGTTTTTCTTGAGATTATCAAGGATATACGATCCTTCATTTTAAGAGAAGGGAGTTCCGATTTTATCTGCCTGGATTTCAAACCGATTGATGACGGCCGTTACCTGTACAGCCCAATAAAACCGGAAGAAGTTTTCCGCACGAGAAGCGCCTATTTGGCTTTGAAAAGCGATGGCAAAAAAGACACAGTGGTTAAGGCTGTGGAAGAAGGGGATACCTTCAAACTGATTAACCCCCAGTCCAAGCAGCTGAGAATTCGCGGGATCAAGCTTACAGAAGAACTTTACCCGCCGCGCTTTTTGCCGGTACTCGCCAACACCCTGTGGTTCAAGCTAGACCTTAATGAGGCCTCGCGGGTCTGGCGGGAAATCGCTGATGAAAGCGGGATGGTTGTCGACTATGTGGCAAGCATATTCCCTCAGCTTGAACTTTCTTTATACCTTACAAGGGAGAATACCTAAAAACCATGACAACAGAACTTGAAAAGTTATGCAGCCCCATTTTTAATTGCGTGTGCAACTATTGGCACTTAAGCTGCATTACCAATATGGTAGACAGGGAAAAATTCCAGAAGGATGTTCTTGAACTTTTAAAAGAGGCCGAAAAAAAAGCAAGGCAAGAGCCTCGGCTTGAAAGGGAATTTATGTGGATAGAAAAGCCCCTGGTGTTCTTTATCGATTATATGGTAAAGGAAGGGCGTTTCCCCTTTAGGAATGAATGGTGGGAATTATCACGCAATTATAACGAACTTTCAGGCGATGAAAAATTTTTTGATTTGTTAAACGAAACTCTGGATAATCCTGACTTTATCAATTCTGTTATTCTTTTTTATATCATGTTGGGGCTGGGTTTTGACGGCATTAACCGTTATAACAAAAAGTACATCGAACAATGCATGCGGCTCTGCATGGAAAAAGCGGTAATTGATTTTGATATTTATACCGAACCGATTCTTCCCCATGTCAAAAAGAAATCTTTTTTTCTGCAAAAGCGAAAGTTTACCGTAAAAACCGCCCTTATTATCTGCGCTGTTTTTATGGTTATCTCTTTTTTTATAAATTTAATAGTTTTTAGCAATACTACAGAACAGTACAGGCAGCTTATTAAAGATACAGCCGACGGCTCTGTCCCCCGTGCCTATTCTATTGATGAAGGGAAACGCTGATGGGTTCGTTTTTTTCATCGGCCTGGAATTTTTTAACAACGAGTCCCTACGGCATTATTATCCTTATAGCTCTTATCCTGCTGCTGATTTTTGTAATCGTTATACCCCTTATAATGAAGCTGCGGCGCAAACGCATTAAAAAAAAAGAAACCAAGGATATAATGAAGGACCTTTTTACCTGGCGGCATTTGGCGCAATTGGTAAAGGGGGGAGAGGATCACAACAAGGCCAAGCAGGAACTGTCTGACAATATTGCCAAAATAAACGAGCTTTTACGGCAGGGCTTCCTGCACGTTGCCCGTAACGAACAGAATCTCTATAATATGCCCTGGTATATAATGCTGGGCGAGCCGCTGTCTGGAAAATCATCGCTTCTTGAAGCAAGCGAGCTTGAACTGGTCCCCTCCTCGCTGGAAGATAACCCGGGAAGCGACCCGAGGCAAAGCCTGCCTGTGCGTTTCTGGACAGGGGCAAAGGCGGTAGTCTGCGACATAAGCGGCAAGGTTTTTTTTGACAGATGGCTTGAGGAGTCAGGCGCTGAATGGCATTATATTATCAAACAAATATGCCGCAAACGGCAGAAACGGGCGCTGGACGGGATAATCCTTACCATTCCTGCGGACGCGCTGTTAGCTGACGATTCAAACCTTTCTTCCAGAAAAGCTATCCTTATGGCAAAAGAACTGGGAACCCTGCTGCGCCAGAGCGGTATGAAGCTCCCATGTTATGTGGCTATTACCAAACTGGACATGGTTTGCGGTTTTCAGGAATATGTAAAAATTTTATCAGGGGATCAGCGCCACCAGATTCTGGGTTTTGAAAGCGACAGCCAGGTATTTAACAAAGAAACATTTGCTGCTTTCTGGGACACATTAATCGAACGGCTGCGAAGCGGCGCAAAACAACTGCTGTTTCCGCTTCCTGTTTCTATTGGGGATGATAATTCCCGCATGAACATGGCAGGGAAGATATGGCTTTTCCCGGATAATTTAGCAGCCCTCTATAAAAACCTGACCGTCTATCTTGACATACTTTTTGGGGAAAATAATTTTCATGGCACTAAAAACACTTATTTTGAAGGAATGTATTTAACTTCTTCCAGGGAAATAGGTTTTTCATTCAGCCCCGATATAGCGGCTCTTGCAGAGCGTGATACAGAAAGCGTTCTTATTCCTGTCAGCGACAGGCAGGTAAGCCCTGTTAAAGCCATTATTGAAACAGAGCCGTCTAACGCTTTAATGGTGGTAAACGCAACAAGATCATTGCTGAATCCCTATCTGCAAAAAGCGGTACTGTTTCGCGGGTATTTTATCCGCGATGTTCTGCACCAGAAGATATTCGTCCCTTCCCCCCATGCGGAATTTGTCAGATCAAAAGTCATTAAACGTAATATCCCCTATTATATTATATGTTCGATTCTGCTTTTTTTAGGTGGTTTTTGGCTATACGGCCCGATCTTTAAGACCGGGGAATTACAGGACTCTCTCAGTCAGACTGAATCTTATTATAACTGGCTTGGCGGCGTTATGCGAAGAGGCCAGGCTGTTCAGTCACCGCTTATAACAGAAGATCCAGACAAGGGGTTCTTTCTTAACAGCGGCCCTGTAGAAGACGGAAGCTTGCCTTCCCGCCTGCAGTTTTACTACAATACCCTGATTTACCGTGACATGAAAGTAAGCGTGCCGTTTTCTTTCTTTTTATCAGAGGCTTTTGTTACAGGGTTTGACCGGAATATTGGCTACAGTGATAAGGCTTTTATAAGCAACCAGCTCCATAAAACTATGGTAAGGATACCGGTGATAAAAAACGCGGGATCAAGGTTTGCCGACAGGGTAGATACTCAGGTGCTGGATAAGGAAATGCGCAATGTAATTGTTTCCTTTGTTTCTTTAAATTCAGTTCAAGGTGTTGATTTTTTCAGGTTTTTTAACAGCCCTATTTTCAAACTTGATTCGATGATCCGTTACCTAATGCCGGATATATCGAATGACACAATGAATCTTTTGGCTAACTATTTGCCCCGTTACGATAATGCCTCTGCCCCGCAGATGGACATTCATTATGTTTTCTCCGATGACTACCGCTTAGAAAGGCAGGCGGCTCTTGACACCATGCTTTCGGCCTGGCAGCGCCAGGATGTTTATCCCGATTCAATTTATGGAAAGATAAAAACATTGACTTCTATCTCGGAGGAAATATCCGCAAATTACATTAACATTAGCGCGGCGCTTAACCGTATTCATGATGTACCGACTTTAGGGGTGGAAGACGCAGTCTTTGAATGGAGGGAACTTAGCGATCGGCATCAAAGCCTGGCTGCACGAGGGCGCGCTGTTTTTGAAGAGGTGCGGCTGCTTTTAAGGGCTGCCCATATCCCTCTTGCTTTTGAATATACTCTCCCCACGATTAACATATCAAAAGATGCCTTGCCCACAATAAGCAGGCGGACCTTAGATGCTTTCGGCGACAACCTTATCAACAATTATCTTTTTGATGATTTGGTGATAAACTATGCTGTCAGGGAATACACCGAGCTCTTTGAAAGAGACATGGAGTTCATCCTTGAGCAAAGCCCCGCATCCCTTGGAGCGATCATCGCTGAACGGAATGTCTTTAGCGGGAAACTGGACAGGGAATTGGAGTATCTTCGCCAAAGGGCCGGGGTTTTACAGAATGACGAATTTTTCACTGCCAAAATTGGCGATGATCACGAGGATCCGTCATTTTTTATGGTTGCCGAACAGATTGTGTCTTTGACATCCGGCATCCCCTTGCCCAGGCGTGAAGCCCTGCAAAATACAAGTTTTAGGGCTGGCTGGGAACAGGGACAGGCTAATATCAGGTCTGCACAGGATTCTTTTGAGAGTTACGTAAAACAATTTGCGGAAAATGAAAAAATTGCCGCTCTGATTTCCAATGCGCGTGTCATGCTTTTGGCAGAGGCGTTTTATAACCGCTATGTTATTTTTACAACTTCCCTTTCCTTCCTTAACACCTTCGAAGGTAATATTGCGGCAGTTATCGAATCTGAATCCAGCGGGGCGGATCTTTTTGCCTTCTCCGGCAATGCCATCGAAGGGCTTTTCGGCGGTTTTTACTATCAGCACTCTTACGATCCTATATTAGTCAAACTTATAAGCGATGATGCAGCTTCTTTTATAGCTCTTATTAAATCAGGGCAAGAAGGGGAAAACCAGCCCTTGTTTTTACGGAATATAGACAGCAGGATATATCAGCCGCAGGCGTTTATGGATTATCTTTCCAGCTATTTTAGATACTGGGAAAATTATCCTGAAAATATGTATGTCTCGGCGGGTAACTGGAACGGCTTTAAAGGCCGATCTTCGCGTTACAGGTCATTCCAGATTAATTCGGTGCTGCTTTCGGTTTATGTTAAAAGTCTCGAAGCGGTTAACCAAATAGACAATTCAGTTACAAACGATTCTGTTTCAAACGTAAAAGCCAGAGCCTCAGCCTCGTTGGGGAACCGTCTGGCTTTGCTGAACCAGTTTTTAAGCACGGATGCCGAGAGGATGTTCTCCGCATGGGAAGCCCTGCCTTCGGACCCTGTTGCGGCTTACCGTTTTCTAGGGGCTCTGCCGGAAGATGATCTAAAAAACTCGTATCTGACAGTCTACACCCCGCCGTCTCCTGAAACCCAGGCCCTAAGCCTTGGCTGGTGGAATAGTTTTGTCCTTGACGGCCTTCGCATCCTGGCGCGGGAAACCGGTACAAGGAATATAGCCCAACTGACTGAACATATGCAGCATTACCGTGCCTGGCCTATTGACAAAGACGCATCTGAAAATATGCAGATGCAGACAATGGAAGAACTGGCGGCATTGCTTAATGCCATGGGAGCGCATATTGAACAAGAACACCCTGACCCGGCAATAGCCCTGCTTCACCGCAATCAATTCCAGGGAACTGCCGCGCGGAACTGGGCAAAAACCGTTTATCAGATAACATCCGCCATAGCCGATCCGAACCAGCCTCTGGCATGGACCTTGCATCAAGCGCCGGTGGATGTACAGCAATGGCTTTCAGGGCGCGGCAGGCTCCTTGCCATAAACCAGTTCAGGTATGTACAAGTTTCAAGCGGTTATTCCCCCCCTCGGGCAAGCAGCACCTATATGCTAGAAAAGATACCACTTATAGAAGGCGAGGCAAAGGACGGAAATATCTCCTTGCGTTTTTACCTGACTTCCCAGGAAGTGACTCCCAGAGCCTCCATTATCTTTGACCGCCCCTGGGCTGTTTTTTTGCACTACCTGAGCGGGAATTCTGTTGCAGATAACGAAGGGAATATATATATCCCCCTGTTTTTTGAAGATAATGCAGGCAGGTATGTTTATTATGTTTCTATTGAATTCAACAGGGAAATACCTGACCCTTCATTATGGTACTCTGCCAGATTCTGGCCGGACTTTGTTGTGTCAGGCGAAAATATATCAGACAGGGGCAGGGCTTACACGCAAGAGGCACAGCAGTGAAAAAGGCCCTTTTCCTTTTCGTTATGGGTGCGGTTTTTCTTCCATGGTGTTTTTCCCAGAATATGCTCATAATCAGCGGGGATTATAATATTTTCAAACCCGATTTCTGGAATGTAGGGTTGGGTTTTAATAAAAAACTTTTCAAAGAATTTATACAGAATGATTTCTCAATTAACTTTGGCAGTATGACGGCAAAACGGACAGAAATTATTGAAACAGAAATTGAAGATGAAGATGAAAACGGCGATCCTCAGATCATCAGAACTGAAATAGTTGATTATCCGCAAAAATTTCTTTTTTCAATTAAAGATAATCTTTACTTTACCCTTGAAGGAAAATGGATAGGACTGCGCGCGGGGGTATCAGCTTCGTTAGGAATTTACGGTTTAAAAATACCCGGTTATGGCGATCTTTTTTTTAACATAGGCGGCCTTGCAGGGATTAGCCTTTTCTCCAAGTCGCTAATTTCTGTTACTGTGGATGTTTTACCGGGTTATGCAATTGCTTTTAGGATTAAAGACGGGGTTAATAAAAACGAAGACGGTTTTTCACTGACTGTATCTGTTGGGATACGGCTTAATTTAGATAAAATATAGGCAATTTCTCTTTTTATACCTTGACCAAGCTTTTTTTATATGATATGATTAAATTTAACATTAAGAGATTACAAAAAAGCCCAGATGGTGGAATTGGTAGACACGCTGGTTTCAGGTACCAGTGCCGTTAAAAGCATGGAAGTTCAAATCTTCTTCTGGGCAGTTAGCTGACTGTGGAGTTATGCGCAATACCTATATTAAAACGTCTTTCGGCTTCCAGAGTAGAAGGAGGGCCGTGACCCGGAAAAACCAAATAGTCGCCAGGCAATGATAAAAGATGGCTCCGAAGTTTATTAATCTGCGTCCTAGCTCCATAACCGCTGGCAGTAGAACCGACAAGCCCGGCGGTCAATACATCTCCTGTAAAAAGAAAGTTTCCAATACAGTAGACAACAGAATCTGCTGAATGGCCGGGAATAGATATCGCTTCTATGGAAAAAGGCCCTACATTAAATTTTTCTCCATCTTTTATCTGCTTTGTATCAATATCCAGAACAGTGCTGTTAATTGCAAATATTTGTGCATCGTAAATTCGTTTTAAGGTTCTTAATCCATAAACATGACCTAAGTGATCGTGGGTAATAAGAACTGCTTTTAGGTTTAATTCATTGGTTTCTATGTATTCCAGAAGGGGTTTGTCCATACAGCCCGGATCTATAATGATAGCGGACGATCCAGAAGTATCTTCATCAGAAAGCACATAACAGTTGCTAAAACCATAAGAACAATAATGAAAAAAAAGTTTCATTGCAGCACCTTCTTTTATAATTCTTCCGTCTCAAATATTGCTTCCGCTGTATTTGAAAATTTTAAAATAACATCCGTCTGGCGGGATTGTGTATAGTTGACCTGTTTTAAATTACAGTTCTCAAAATTTATATTTTTTAAATCTGAATTAATATAACGGCTGTTGTATAAATTGGAATTACTAAAAGAAGTATTTTCTATATAAGCTCCCAAAAAATTTACATGTACAATTTCAGAACCTTCAAAACTACAGTCTATTAAGCGGGAACCGGCAAAAGAAACAAATTGTAAATCACAGTTTATAAAACTACAGCCGGAAAATTCGGCAAAATCAAAATAATTCATCCAAAGGGCAGAACCGGAAAATTTACATCCAAAAAATTTAGCCTCGCGAAAATTGCATCCGGTATAATGCCTGCATGAAAAATCTAAATTGATAAAGTACATTCCAGAAACGCAAAGATCTGTAATTCTTCTGTTTTCTGAAATAAAAGCAGCGATTCGGCTGATTTCCTGTTCCTGATTCGCCTGATGGACAAAGCAAATATTGGAACCGCTTATAGCAGACCGCCCGCAGCCTGCCGCGCATGAGCTTAAGGTAAACATATATTAATTATATCATTTTTTTCCCTTGCCATCTATACAGATACAGGGTAAAATAAATTATGTGCTGGTTTTGCGGATCCCCCATAACCGATAAAGAACCTATTGGCCGGTCTCTTCAATGCATTAATTGCAGAAAAGATCTGCGATCATGCAAAAATTGCAGGTTTTTTCTTTCGAGCGCCAGGGGAAACTGTTCTGAAACATCGGCGCAAGCCACTGCGGATGTCCCAACAGACAAGGAAAGAGCGAATTTTTGCGGCTGGTTTTCACTTAACCCAAAATTAAGGGAAGCAGGGGCCGGGCAAAAAAATGAAACAGAAAAAGCAAATGCCGCAAAAACAGCTTTTGATAATTTATTTAATTGATATGAAAAAAAAGCCCGTACTTTTTCTGGACTCAGGTATTGGAGGGATTCCTTATTGCAAATGTTTTCACCAGAGGAATCCGGGTGAAAGTATAATTTATTTTGCCGACCGCTTGAATTTTCCCTACGGGAAAAAGGAAAAAGGGCAATTAATTGAAATACTGACAAATCTTTTGGAAAATTTAATTAAAACCCTTAACCCCAAAATAATGGTACTTGCCTGCAACACTGCATCAATTGCATCGCTTTCTGCGCTTAGAAAATCTTTCCCTTTGCTTCCCATTATTGGAACAGTGCCGGCAGTAAAACCTGCTGCCATAAAATCTAAAACAGGAAAAATAGGCGTACTGGGCACAGAACTTACAATTAACGAACCCTATATAAGGGAACTTGCCGCAAAATACGGTAATGCGGAAATTGCCGGCATTGCCGCGCCGGAATTGGTTGAATTTATAGAAAATAAAATAACTTTATCTACAGATGCAGAGAAAAAAGAAATTGTAAACCATTATCTTAAATCTTTCCGTAAAGAAGGAGTTGATGCGCTGGTTCTAGGCTGCACGCACTTTCTTTTTCTTCAGGAATTTTTTCAAAACGAGGCAAAACCTGATATTTCTGTTTTTGACTCCCTGGAAGGAATCACAAGACGCATAGAGACAGCACTTGACGAGCACTCATTATGGGAAAACAAAGCACATAACGCAGAAAATTATCTTTTGTTAAGCGCAGAAACAGAACCAGAAGCTGAATGGATTGGCTGGGCTGATTATTTAAATTTTAAAATATCATTAATAAAAGACTATGAGTGAAATTATTACAATCAGCGGGCTGGTAATAAACGGCTCCATGAATATTTTTACAGTCCGCCCCGACCCGCAGTTTAAGCATTTAATTAGCAGCGATTTGGAGTGCCGGATAAAGGGTAAAGTATTAAAAAATAATGAAGAAACGTATAACCCTCTTGCTCCGGGAGACAATGTTGTCCTTGAATATGATGCAGCTCATGGCAAGGGCATGATAAAAACCCTTAAAGAACGAAAAAATTATTTCAGCCGGTTTAACCAGAAAGGATCGTGCTCTCAAATGCTTGCAGCTAACATTGATATTGTACTTTGCATGACAACAAAAAGCTCTCCTCCGTTTAGGCCCCGTTTTCTTGACCGTGTTTTGCTGCAAGCTGCAATTGCAGATATTCCGGCAATTATTATCTGTAACAAAATAGACCTTGACGAAGATGAAAACGAGGATATTCTTGATATAAATGAAAGGCTTGAAGATTTCAAGCAGATCGGCTATAAGGTGCTTGAAGTTTCTGCAAAAACAGGCGAAGGCATAGAAGGTTTACGGCAGATGATTAAAGGAAAGACTTCGGTTTTTGTCGGCCAGTCTGGAACAGGAAAATCAAGCCTTTTAAATGCAATAGAGCCGGAATTGAATATTAAAACCGGAAGCCTGAACCAAAAGTACAACAGGGGCAGCCATACAACAAGCCGGGGATTTATGGCAGAAATTAACAGCCTGTGTGAAAATACAAAAATTATTGACACGCCGGGGATTCGCCGTTTTGTGCCGGACGGAATAAGCGCCGGCAATATAATTAATTATATGGTTGAATTTGCGCCTCTTGCGGGAAAATGCAGTTTCGGCCTTTCTTGTTTACACCGCACAGAACCAGGCTGCAAAATTATGGAAGCAGTCCACGCCGGCGTTATCCACGAAGACCGCTATGAAAGTTTTCTTAGGATTTATGATGAGTTAAAAAACAATGATTGAAAAACATGAATTAATTAAAAAAACCTTAAAACTGCTGGAGTTTGATAAAATTCAAAAGGAGCTTACATCATATTCCTGCAGCGAAGAAGCCGCTCAAATATTACTTAAAGAAGAGCCTTTATACGACACAGAGGCGGTTATAAAACTAAAAGATTCGGTTAAAAAGCTGATTTCCTGCATGAATTCCAGCCGGAATATTCCTTCAAAACATTTGCCTTCCATCGGCTTTTTATTTACGCCCCTTTCTGTACAAGGGGCTATACTTAAGCCCGACGAGGCCTATGCAATTGGTTTATTTATCGAATACGGCGAGGATTTAAAAAAATGGCTCATAACGGGGACCGAAGGGAGCCTGGGAGGCGAAATACCAAATTGTTCAGGGCTTGCAAGCGATATTTTCAGGATAATTGACAGGGACGGAAAACTTAAAGATTTACCTCAGCTTAAAGTGATAAAAAAAAGAATCAAAGAGTTAAATGCAGCGATAAATTCTGCTATAACCCGTTACACAACAGGCGAAGAAACACGGCTTTTTTTGCAGTCAACGGTTCCTACCCAGAGGGACGGCAGAACGGTTTTGGCTGTAAAAGCAAATTTCCGCGGGCGCATACGGGGCATTGTTCACGAAGTATCTTCAAGCGGGCAGACTATTTTTATTGAACCCGAAATCGTTGTAGAAAAAAACAATGAAATTCTCATTGAAACCAGAAATCTTAATGCAGAAATTAAAAAGATCATGCTGGAACTTACAAAAAATATTTCAAGGCATATCGATGAATTAAAAAAATTTCATTTAACAGTTTTGTTTAACGAAATATTAATGACAAAAGCAAGGTATTCGGTAAAAACAAAAGGCTTTATGGTACTGGAATCTTCTGCGGGCTTTGCCCTTGTACAAGCAAAGCACCCCCTGCTGGCTAACCCTGTGCCGATTGATCTTGGTATGGATGAAAATATCAAGGCATTAATAATTACAGGCCCAAATACCGGCGGAAAAACAGTTGCCATAAAAACAACGGGCCTTCTTGCAATGATGAACCAGACCGGCATTGCCCTGCCCGTCCTGGAAGGCTCATCCCTTGCAATATTCGACTGTATTTTTGCCGATATCGGCGATGAACAATCTTTAGGGCAATCGCTTTCTACTTTTTCTTCCCACATTAAAAATATCTCTGCAATTTGTTCGCATTGCACATCACGCTCACTGGTTCTACTTGACGAGCTTGGCTCTGGCACCGACCCCCAGGAAGGAGGCGCAATTGCCATGGCAATACTGGATTACCTTATCCAAAAAAACTCCATAGTGCTGGCTACAACCCACCACGGCATATTAAAAAATTACGGGTACAGCCGTAAAAATGCAGAAAATATATCCGTAGAATTTAACCCGCATACACTTTCCCCCACATACCGTATCCTTAAGGGAGTGCCAGGCGAAAGCTGCGCTTTGGAAATAGCAGAACAAACAGGCATTAAAAAAAATATTATTGCCACGGCAAGAAATTATTTGGACAAGGGTTATGCGGATTTATCGGCTTTAATAAGCGGTTTAAAGGAAAAACACCGCGAAATTGATATCTTGGGCGAAAAAGCAAAAGCAGAAGAACGCCGCCTGGCAGATGAACGAAGAAAAACAGAACTAAAGGAATTACGCCTAAGGCAAAAGGAAATGGAAATTAAAGCGGGCTTTACAGGCAGGCTTCGCCTTCTGCTGGATGAAAGCAGAAAAACCCTGGAAAACCTGGTAAGGGAAGTAAGAGAAGGGGAACTTACACGCGAAAAAACACTAAAAGTAAAAGAATTTCTAAATGACCTTGCCCTTACTGTAAATGAAGAAAACAAAGCCCTTACAGAAGAAGAAAAAGCTCTTACAGGAGTTGTTATCTTGCCGGCAGAAAAACAGGCGTCCTTTTCTCCCGGCATGGAAGTTTATGCGGGAACAGACAGACGGCGCGGCACCTTGATCCGGCAAAATAAAAAAAACAATTCATGGATTGTTGAAATAGGTTCTGTTAAGGTAAGTTTTGAGGAAAATGAACTTGTTTTGGCGCCTGATCGCCCGCCGTCAAAACCCAATATCGCAGCCATAGATATTGCCGAAACAAGTACCGCTCGCGCAGAACTAAAGCTTCTGGGTTTTCGCCAAGAAGAGGCGTTGGAAGCGCTGCGCCGGCAGACAGAAGCCGCAATGCTTTGCGGGTTAAAATCATTCTCGGTGGTTCACGGCAAAGGAGACGGCATTTTACAGAAGGTCGTACATGACTGGCTGAAAAATGAACCTGCTGTAGAAGAATATTATTTTTCACGCCCGGAACTTGGCGGTTTTGGCAGAACAGAAGTGATTTTAAGATAAGTTTTTTGCATCAGTTTCTGTAAAAGGCTTGTTATAAATATATTCAAAAAGTTTTTTATAATCTTCCTTTTTCATATCCATAAAGCGGCAGCCAATATGCCAAAGGGAATCGTCATTAAAACGCCGCGTAATTTTAGCGTTAACATTCAGGGTTTTATCTTCAAAAATCATTTTTACAATAATATTACTGCCTTTAAGCAATAAGGAAGATAAATCAGAGGGAGGGCAGGTAAACATTAACCCTGTTATGCTAATATCGACAATTTTTTCTTCAAAAATGTCACTGCGAATTTTTCCGTCTTTAAAATAATCATTCACCTTCAATGATTGCGCCAGCAATTTGGCGTACTGATAAATTATTTCAATAACCTTTGGTTCCAAAGGCACTTTCCCTTTTTCGCTGCTCCAGATAAAAATATAGCCAATAATATATTCCTGAAAAGGAATCGGCACCCATAAAGCAGACAAGATTCCTTTATCTGCTTTTGAATTGATGTATTTTAAATACAGTTCATCAAAGTTGCTTACGGATACTCCGGTACTTTCAAGATAGGTCTTGAATATGTCCTTTGTTATTATCCTTTTTTCCGGGAAAGGGTCTTCCAAAGGAAGCCCGCTTTCTACAGACGGCAAATACATTGCCTTGCCGGTTTTTGAAACAATAAGTTCTTCCAGAGTAGAGGGCTTGGTATCCTTAAAGAATACAAGTTTATAAGCGGTGGCAATTCTTTTTACCAATGATGACATCTGATAAACTATTATTGAAAAATTTTTAAGATCAATGTTTTTAAATATATCCTCTGTATCACCGCTTTCGTATTCCATGACTCTTGGGAAAGGCAGATCAAGCCGCTCTTCGGGAAAAGAAAAATGAATCTTCATGCCGGCAGGAACTTCCACGCGGGGGAACATACGGTCAAGATCCTTGTAAAGATAATCCGGCATGGCAAAGGTAAGCATATTCCCGTTTATTTGCATTAAAGCAGATGTAAAAATAATTATCTTGCCGTGGTAGTCAAATAAAAAATTAAGTTTTTCCATTTTTATAAGTTTGTCTATGGGTTTGTTAGCCGAAAAAACCAATTCTTTTTTTGTCTGCCTTTCAAGAAAAAGAATATACTCAGCTTTATTTTTTTTTAATATTACCGGCAATCTCTGATCGTACAGCATTTTTAGGAGGAATTCTTTTTCTATGTTTTTTACTGGAATTGACATATTTAAAACACCCTCTCATACGGAGAAAAGTCAAAACGGCTTTTATCCATTGCATTTTCTTCCCCACGGCTGCGCGGCGGTTCAAGAATTATTTCTTCAAAAAACCAGTCTCTTTCAAAACGGTAAACTGGCGTGATTTCCTCTTCTATAACCTCTTCCTCAGCTTCAGCTTCAATTTCAATTTCAGCTTCCCCATTTTCTGCATCAATAATTTCAGGCTCGGCTCTGACCGGGGTAATTTCTATTCTCCGTTCTTCCAGCCGTATATATATTTCCCCTGTTATTCCCAATTCCCTTCCTATAAAGCGGATAAGGAAAGAAACAGACCCGTCCGGCATTATATTTCCTCCGCCTAATCTGTAAGAGCGCGGGTTTATTTCATCAAGGGCGCTGATACTTTCATTAATATCTATAAACGCTTTGTTAAGATTTGAAAAAACTCTTGCCTCTGCATTTCCTTTCATTAATTCAGTTGCCGCTGTTTTTGCACATTCATAAGCTTCCCTTGGGGCCTGCCCCTGCCCTATTTCGCCAATGACTATATCTATAGGATAACGGGCAGATTCCCCCCTTTGAGGGCGAAGCAATTCCTCCGGGATTGAACTTCTAGCCTCAGCAGACATTTCCTCGGCAGGCAATTCCTCGGCAGCCGATTCTTCAGCGGCCAATTCCCCGGCGGACGCATCAACATCAAGTTCAGGCGAATCCTGGCTGATAAGGCTGCTTGCGCAAATTAAGAGAAATACGGTTAAAAAGGTCTTTTTCATCTACTATCCCTACTTTAATTATAGATTATTTTTTAAAAGTATTCCATAATAGGAAATATATGGAAAATTCCATTCCATCAATCTTACCGCAAAAATTCTCATACCCTATAAGGGATTTTCTCTGGGGGCATATTTATTTTACGCCTGAATTGTCAGAACTTATATATTCAGAGCCTTTTAACAAGCTGGAAAGAATTTTACAGTTGGGCCCTGTATTTAGGGTTTATCCCGGGGCAACCCATACCCGTGCAAGCCATTCCATCGGGGTTTATTTTCTGGGAAAAAGGCTGCTTGCAAACCTTGCAGAACGGGGGGCTGCCCTCTGGATAAGCCCTGAAGGGGCGATGTCTTTCCTTAACGCATGCCTTCTCCATGACCTGGGGCACTTTCCCTACACACATTCGCTTAAAGAACTGCCCCTGCGTTCCCATGAATCGCTCACAGGCGAAATAATACGCAGCGAACCCTTAAAAAGCCTTATCGGCAGGACCGGGGCAGACCCTTTTTTAACGGCAGCTATTGTAGACAAGGACCTGCAAGGGGACGAAGCCAAAAACACGGAACTTGGGTTTTACAGGAAACTTCTTTCCGGATGCCTGGATCCTGACAAACTTGATTATCTAAACCGCGATGCCCGGCTCTGCGGTGTCCCTTACGGGATTCAGGATGTTGATTTTATTTTTTCAAGGCTAACTCCTGATATAAAAAGAGGGGTTGATATAGATTCAAGGCTAATCCCTAATGTAGAAGCCCTGCTTTTTTCAAAATACCTTATGTACAGGACTGTTTACTGGCACAGGCAGGTGCGCTCGGCAACTTCAATGGTTAAAAAAGCCATAATAAAGGCCCTGGAAGCAGGGCTTGTTTCGGGAGAAGAGCTTTACGGCCTGGATGATCAGAGGCTTTTTGACCTTTTATGGAAAAAAACAGCCGATCCCTTGCTCGAGGCAGTCTGGAAAGGCAAATTTTACCCTGTTGCGGCAGAAATTTCATATTCCGAAAATGAACACGCTTACCTAAAAGATATAAGCAACAGATCCGGGCACGAAGAAATGCTGGCGCAAAGGCTTATGGCAAGGGGCATAGCAATTAATCCCGATGATCTTACCATAGATATTCCAGAACCTGTTTCCTTTGAAACGGGCTTATTTGTAACAGACGAAAAATGCAGTTTTAGAGACAGTTCCAGCGCCTTAAAGTCCGAAACCCTTTCATCTTTTGTAAAAACACTGTATATAATAAGGGTTTTTATTAAGTCCGATTTTTACGAAAAAATAGAGACACTGCCTGAATTATCTGCTATACTTAATATATAAAATAAGCATTGAGGGCAGGTTTTTATGGAAATACATAATATTTCAGAAGATTTGATAATTAATTCGGTAAAGACAGTATTTGAAGCAATAAAAAATGATAACAATCCAAATAATTTTTGCCTGTGCGAACAATGCAAGCTGGATACGATCTGTTATGCGCTAAACCGTACTGAACCGCATTACGTTGTGTCTAACAGAGGCATGACACGGATTGAACATGACTGGTCAGGAAAGCAGCAGACAGAAGCAGATCTTTATTCTTTAATCTACACAGGGCTTAGAATTATCAGCCACAACAGGCGCCCGACAGCAAATCATGATGAAAATTTCAGCGTGTTAACTGACAAGGCTGGATTTTATCTGCCGGTATTGATAGGGCGGCTTTTTGACGGGGAAAATTTTGCCCCGGTTGCCAATGCTAAAGTGGAATTACGCTATAACGGTGAAATTGTTACAATGCGAAACCAAAACTGGCAAAATCCGTATACTATCGTTTCAAATACATCCGGCACATTTACCTTCTGGCCTGCGCCTATACCGGCGGAAGCAAACGGGATAAAGAAAATATTTGAGTTTACAATAAAAATTGAAGCTGCCGATTATGAAAATTTATCCCATTTCTTTAAGGTATCATCAATCAGCAGCATTCAAACGCCGAGTTCGCATTCCAATGAAAGCACCTTTAAGCTGCCCGACCTGTATTTATTCCGCCCCGGAGAAGCAGAAATAAATTAATATTCTGTCTTATCTGCTCTGTACCAATTGATTGATGTACGCTTGCAGATTTGGCTTAAACTCGCTGTTAATTCTTGATTCTGCCGCCATTATAACACGGTTATCCGCATTAGCCTGGCTGTTATGCCCTTCCCTGGTGTCAAAACTAAAAGTTACCAACACATTTCTTGTAGCAGTATCTGTAAGGTTTGCAATTACTACAATACGAGAAAAAACATTGGGGTTACCGGGCTGAGGCACAGGTTCTATGGATACATTAGAATCCAGCACGTAACGCGAACCAGCGCCGCCGCCAGTCTGGAATCCGGCATCCCCTATAGCTTTTGCAAATGCCGCTTGAATTCTGTTGGTCGGGTCTATAGTACTAGGCGTTTTTGTAACAGTTACCCTGATTGGTATTGCCCTGATTATATTATCTGCATCAATCTTGTATTCATTTTCAGACCTAAGGCCGGCAGGAATACTCCCGCTTCCGCCTACAACTCTTAATACATTTATACAGGATTCAATATCGTTTGCCAAACTTGCAGCAAGAAGATGACGGGCATAACCTTCGAAAGTATTTCTATTTGGAAGATTCAATGCTTCGTTTATGTCAGCAGCTAAACGGTTGATTATATTGGTATAGATATCTATGGTTTTAGCCTTATCCATTACTGCCAATGAATAAAACCTGTTTCCAATCTGCTGATTTTCTCTAACTTCGGCGCCTGACAAAATACCGGCTGCGCTTGCTGAAATTTTGCTTTCCATGGCTACGGTATTAGACCAATTAGTAACACCGTTTACTGTATTTTCCCTGTACAATTCCTGAAGAACGGTTTCATCTGCAATATCCACCTTGAATATTTGCAAAAGGGCTACCCTTGCCTTATATTGGGCTTCTTCGGCGCTTAAACCTTCGCCTGTCGCCGCTATAAAGAAGGCTTCGGGCACTACTGAGTAGGGCATTCTAAACCACTCAGGCATTTGTGACGAAGCGCCGCTGCCTGTGCCGGTATACCCTGATTGATAAGTGCCGCCGGATGTAGTTTGGCACGAAGTAAAACATAGACTGCATACCAATAATGAAAATATCATTCCTGTTATAATTTTATTTTTTTTAAGCATAAATACCTCGCTATAATAAATTTATTTTAAAACACGGGCAATAGCCAGTGTATGAACTGCCCCGTTATTAGGTTCTATATAAAATTCAAGAACCTGAAAATTTTCTAAACGGCCTTCACTTTTAATACTTGTGGTAACCGTTGAGCTTCCGCCTGCAACAGTACTGTCTTTAGTAGTTACCTGAAATGACACAGATTCTATAAGCCTGGCAATAACAGAATCGCAAGAAGCGTTAACAGTATCCCGCAATCTGCTTCTTTTTCCCGCAAAGCCAACAGCCGTTTCATAACCTTCGAATTGCGGAAGATTTCTATTGTTAACCCATGAAGGAACTCCGACAGCACTTGCCGGAGAATAATTAAGGCCTGAATCGGAAGTATTATACGTAAAACGCACATACGTTGCCCCGGTGCCCCTGAAAACATCTCTTTCAGCGTCAAATACCAAGCTCTCTTTGTATTTTTCAAAATCAGTGTCATAATCTAAATCTATTTTGGAATCAGCTGAATAATCAAAAAAACCTGCTGAACCTGTAGTGTTTGCCATTTCAATGCTTCCCTGTATACCGTGATACAAGGCCGCTTTACGCGCAGCATCCAGTTTAGCTGTTTCAATTTCGTCTTCGGCTCTTTGCAATCTGCCTGAAACCCCTATGATAATAAATTTATTATCAAGAGGCCCGGAAATCCACCGCCTTTCATCATGCTTTATCTTCATGTTTTTTTCGGAAGATTGCACAAACGGTGTTTCTGATTCATCGCCTTCATATACGTAATTCTGTGTCGCACAACCTATAAGAACTGCAAAAGCAAAAAACACCCAGATTTTTTTACTCACTAATTTTCCTTTGGAAAAAAATTACGGGGCGGAAAACCGCCCCGTGCAAAACACTATCGCTTAGTCAATAAGAGCAGTGCTGTTTACCTGAATTTCTGCACCGTAAGCTCTTGCAAAAGCATCGTTCATTCTTTCTTCTGCATTAAAAGAAGCCAGTGCCGGAACTGCCAATTTGGCTGCTGCTTGTGCCTGGTTGATTTCATTAGCAACATTTGATGAGCCGTATATAACTACTACATAGCATGTGCCATCATCTGTATAATCAAAAGCAACTACCCTGGAACCTGTAAGTTCGGCTTTTGAAAGAGCCACTGTGATGTTTTCCTGGAAAGATAACACAGCAGAATGATCAACTTCGCTGCCGGCTGTATAATCGCGAATCATATCCTGGATCATAGTGCTCATCTGCCTGGAAATTTCCGCACGGGCGCGTGTTGTCGCTATAGTCCTGGATTGGCTTTCTGTTGCCATTCTTGCGCTACCAATGCCAATCAATGCATCTTCTGGCGCGTTCATAAGAGCTTCTCTTACAAATTCAGGTACACGGCCTGCGACTTTTCTTATGCCGCCGTCTGGTCCTGTTTCTGCTTCTGGTTCTCTGACATCACCTGAGGATCCGCATCCTACAATGACAAATACCAAGCACAATGTTACAAGTATTAACCCAATCTTTTTCATACAATATTCTCCTGTATGGTTTTTATTATAAAGAACATACGTTCCTTTTTACAAAAGTATTATACTGCTTTCTTTCTTTTAAATCAATGATAAAAAAGCAAAAAAAGCAATATTTTTAATTTTTCTCATAAGAGCTTCTATTATAAATACAACAACCAATACACTATAAAGTTTCAAAATAGCAGTAATCGGAGAGGTAATAATCGGAGAGGGGGGATTCGAACCCCCGACATCGAGTTCCCAAAACTCGCGGCTTAGCCACTGGCCTACCCTCCGTAATATATGGTTTTAAGCATATCAATTTTTACAGATGTATACAACAGGCATTTATATTGAATTACACAATCGGACATTTTAATTGATTTTTAACATATATACCCAGTGTAAGGCTAGTATCAAATGAAAGTATACCATATAATTCAACCAAGAAAAAAATAAATAACACATGGAGAAAAAATGAAAAAAACAATTTTAACCTGTTTCCTTTTGGCGTGCCTTGTTTTCTTAGGCTGTCCTCATAAACCTGAAGTTACTGTTCCAACACTTGTTGAAATAGAAATTGCCTCTGAGCCGGGTAAAACCGACTACTTGGTCGGCGATGAGCTTAACCTTACAGGCCTTGTCGTTATGGCTAAATACAGCGACGGCACCAGCAAGGAAATCACCGAATATACCGTCAGCGGATTTAACTCGGGTACGCCGGGTATCAAAACTATCACGGTAAGCTATCAGGGCAAAGATGCAACATTTACCGTAGAGGTAAAAGAGGAGGAGCCCCTCCCTGTTACCGGTATTGAAGTTACTTCCCAGCCTGATAAAACCGAATACCTCTTAGGCGATGAGCTTGACCTTACAGGCTTGGTCATCACGGCTACCTACGAAGATAATTCTTCAGGGGAAGTTACCGGCTATACAGTCAGCGGGTTTGACTCGGACACGCCGGGAACAAAAACCGTAACAATAAGCTATGGCGGCGAGGAGACAACTTTTACCGTAGAGGTAAAAGAAATGGGCCCCTTCCCTGTAACCGGCATTGAAGTCACTTCTATGCCTTATAAAACCGAATATATGTTAGGCGATACGTTTGACATTGCCGGCATGGTCGTAACGGCTACCTTTAGTGACGGCTCCAGCGAGGCAGTAAGCGACTATAACATAAGCGGTTTTGACTCGGACACGCCGGGAATCAAGACCGTAACGATAAGCTATGGCGGCGAGGAGACAACTTTTACCGTAGAGGTTAAAGACGATCCTCCCCTTCCAGTAACCGGTATTGAAGTTACTTCCCAACCTACTAAAACCGAATACCTGTTAGGCGATACGCTTGACCTTACAGGCCTGGTCGTAACGGCTACCTACGAAGACAATTCTTCGGGGGAGGTTACCGGCTATACCGTCAGCGGTTTTGATTCGGACACACCGGGAACCAAGACCGTAACTGTAAGCTATCAGGGCGAGGAGACAACTTTTACCGTAGAAGTTAAGGCACCTCCAGCAAGCCTAACCGGCATTAGCATCACTACCCAGCCTACTAAAACCGAATACCTCTTAGGCGAAACGCTTGACCTTGCAGGCATGGTCGTAACGGCTGCCTACAGTGACGGCTCCAGCGCGGCAGTTAACGGCTATACCACAAGCGGCTTTGATTCCCAGACGACTGGTGTCAAAACTGTAACTGTAAGCTACCAGGATGAGGAGACAACTTTTACCGTAGAAGTTAAGGCACCTCCGGTAACACTAACCGGCATTAGCATCACTACCCAGCCGACTAAAAGAGAATACTTCTTAGGCGAAACGCTAGACCTTGCAGGCATGGTCGTAACGGCTACCTACAGTGACGGCTCCAGCGCGCCAGTTACCGACTATACCACAAGCGGCTTTGATTCCCAGACAACTGGCATAAAGACCGTAACGGTAAGCTATCAGGGCGAAAATACAAGCTTTACAGTAGAAGTTAAGGAAGAAAATACAGGGCCTTTTATGCAAATGGTATTAATTAAAGCCGGCAGCTTTACCATGGGCAGCCCAAGTACCGAAACAGAGGGATGGACGCCGGCCACCAACCAACGTCGTGCCGATGAAAACCCGCGTACGGCAAATGAAGGCGTTGTTGAACTGACCAGGGATTATTACATGGGCGTGTACCCGGTAACCCAGGAACAGTATCTTGCGATAAAAGGGGTAAACCCCAGCAGCTTTTTAACAAACGCGGATCCGGGGGAAACTCAAAGCAAGAGGCCTGTAGAAAGGGTATCCTTCTATGATGCTATTGACTTTTGCAATAAACTAAGCGAAGAAGAAGGGCTTACCCCTGTTTATTCATGGACAGGTACAACCACAAGTCAGAACCCGATGGATGGCGGTCCCGCTTTTCTTTCAAATATGTCTAATTTAACAGTAAACTGGGACGCTAACGGCTACCGTTTCCCCACGGAAGCTGAATGGGAATATGCGTGCCGTGCAGGGACAGATACTCCTTACTATTACGGCAGTGAAATAGATGATGATAAGGGCTGGTACCTTGCAAATAGCAATTCTAAAACGCATCAAGTTGGCTTAAAAGGTGCCAACCCATGGGGCTTATATGACATGAGCGGAAATATTTTTGAATGGTGCTGGGACTGGTACGGCGGCAATGCAACTAATCAACGTTATGACAATGCGGGAGGAAGCACAGACCCCAAGGGGGCAGCTACAAGCACCAATAAAATAATGCGCGGCGGAACATGGAACAGCAATGCGGCCAACCTCCGTTCTGCTGCCAGGAAAAACAATACTATTAACCAAACTGGGGCCGCTTATACTCCCGGGGGTAGGTACAACCTTATCGGTTTCCGGGTTGTTAGGCTCGCAGAAGAGGATTAGTATAGAAGATAAATTTTAAGAGTCCGCGGATTACGCTGATTTACGCTGATTTATTAGATTATGGTATGAAAAATCCGCGTTAATCCGCGAAATCCTATGTATTTTGTCAAGGGGAAGTTGAATTTTATTTAAAATTCTTTTCCCCCGTGACAGCTCCCGGCCCAATTACGCACTTAATTTTAATTGGGCTTTTTCAGCCTCTTTCTTTTTTTCTGGGGATATAAACGGCCCTGATACATATCTAACCTCATCCCTCATCAACAAATACAGCAATGCGGCGATA
>Ga0099364_10001925_pt1 | contig 33619 bp, 24 predicted proteins | sample TergutTh196P3_FD_73070 | JGI IMG/M metagenome (GOLD analysis project Ga0099364, IMG submission 73070) | Microcerotermes parvus P3 segment gut microbial communities from Pointe-Noire, Republic of the Congo - Th196 P3 | ecosystem: Host-associated > Arthropoda: Insects > Digestive system > Gut ... | reverse complement strand
AAATGTGGGGGGAAACTCCCCCCACATTTATGGGGGGGGCAGGGGGGGGGAAAAAATGACAGAGGAGAATACTAAATGAGCAACAATTTTGAAATGCAACAAGACGAAATTCTTGGAAAAATGTATGACAGTAAAATGTTTAAAAGGCTGATAGTCTATTTAAAGCCTTATTTGATATATATTATCGTAGCTTTTTTGTTTTTGTTTTTAAATATGCTGGCAGACCTTGCTTTGCCACTAATAGTCCGAGAAGCTGTCGATAAACACATAGTTCCCACCGATAAACTGATAAAGCTCGACCAAGAGATGTATGAAAGCTTTGTCCAAAATCATGAAATGGATAGGTTTGTAGTATATGAGGTAGTATATGAGGTAGTAAACGAAACTCAGCATTTGATACAACCGAATAATGAGGAAATACGCACTGATATTAGCAGCCCGCCATCACCAACTTATTATTTTAAAGAATATATTAAAACATACTATATTCTATTGACAAACGCCAATCAAAACTATATTCAAAAGGGTTTATTGGAGCAGTATCACAATGAAAATCTCATTTCCAATGAAATCGTGATAATCGACACAAATGATATTGAAAATAAAGAGATACTAAAAGACATTGAGGGACAATACGAATATCTCACTGATAGCCTTATTTTTATGGAAAGAAACCATATTTATGAGCTACCTGCTGATGAAATCCTCGCTCTGCGGGGTAAATCAATTTCAGCCTTAAAGATGCTCGGTATCCTGTATTTGACGATCATCATAGCAAGGTTTTTGATAGGATTTGCTCAAAATATGCTAACAGCTATATCCTCACAAAAGGCAATGCACGACCTCAGGTCAGATTTGTTTTCTCACCTTGAAAAGATGCCTGTCAGCTTTTTTGACAAAAATCCAGTCGGGAGACTCGTTACAAGAGTTACCAGTGACATCAGAGCAATAGACGAAATGCTCACAAATGGTGTCATCACTATCATATCCGACATATTTATCATCATTGCTATTATCATCTTGATGCTAATCCTCAATTGGCAGTTTGCCCTCGTCAGTTTCATCATTTTACCTTTTGTAGGCTATACTATCACGATTTTTAGGAAAAAGACAAGAGAAACCTACAGAGAAATGAGAAAATGGCTCGCCCAAGTAAACGCTACTCTCGCAGAACATCTCGCTGGCGTAAAGATAATTCAGCTCTTTAACCAGTATTTTCATAAAGGTGAAAATTTTAACGATGCTAACACAGAATACTACAATGCCTCTTTGAGACAGCTAAAACTCTTTGCAGTCTTTAGACCCATCATTGGAGCTTCAAGACATATAGCGACTGCTATCATACTCTGGTATGCAGGCGGACAGATACTCGAAAATCTCGTTACAATAGGTCTCTTTATGGCTTTTATCGAATACATGGAAAGGCTGTATGAGCCGATAAACAATTTCTCAGAAAAGTTTAATATCCTACAAGGTGCTATGGCAGGTGCCGAAAGGATTTTTGACCTTATGGACCAGCCCACAGCGGATTATAGAGAGGGTATCTCCACCCGTAGTGCCAATCTCAGATTGGCTTGTGATGCTAATGTGGGCAACATCATCGAGTTCCGTAATGTCTGGCACAGTTACACCGACAAGGAGGTAGAGGCAGCTGACGAAAAAAACAGTTGGGTGCTCAAAGACATATCCTTTGAAGTAAAACAAGGTGAAAAGATAGCTCTCGTAGGGCATACAGGCTCTGGAAAGACATCGATAGTAAACCTGATACTCAATATGTATCAAAATATGAAAGGTGAAATACTTTTAGATGGAACAAATATAAACGATTTTAGCCTCTTTAATCTACGAGAGCATATAGGCATGGTGCAGCAGGATGTCTTTCTCTTTTCTGGAAATATACGCGATAATATTATCCTCAACAACAAAAATATCACCGATGACGAAATCAATAAAATCACCGAATATGTCAATGTCGCAGACTTTATAAACACTCTACCAGGCAAGCTCGACGAGCCAGTCCAAGAAAGAGGTGCGACTTTTTCTGTAGGACAGAGACAACTAATTGCCTTTGCGAGAGTTCTCGCCTATGACCCTGCTATCTTTATCCTTGACGAAGCTACCTCAAACATCGACACAGAGACGGAACTTCTCATCCAAGACGCTCTTTTTAAACTAATGGAAAATAGGACTAGTATTATCATTGCTCACCGACTTTCTACTATCCAGCACTGCGATAGGATACTTGTCCTACATAAAGGGGAAATTGCAGAAATAGGCTCACACCAAGAATTGCTCAAAAATGAGGGTCTGTATTATAATCTGTATAGGTTGCAGTATACATGATAGGGAGTAGGGAGTAGGGAGTAGGGATTCGATCTGCCCCCCCATGAAGAATGAGTGGGGGGGGGAGGGGGGGCAAAAATAATATCTAAAGATTTGGGGATATGGGATAGGTCATTTATGATAAGATTTGTAAATTCCCGCCGCTTAGGTCGTTCTCTTGGTATCGACCTTGTAAAGCATAAAATCTGCTCACTGGACTGTGTCTATTGTGAGGCTGGTGCTACGACAGATTTGACTCTCGACAGAAAGCCTTATTGCGACATCGATGAGGTAATGAGAGAACTTTCTGCTTTTATGAATAAAAAGCCTGTCATTGATTTCATCACCTTTTCTGGTCTCGGAGAACCTACTCTAAACTCTCAGATAGGTGAAGTCATAAAATTTATCAAAAAAAAGTGGTTTGACCATAAGCTCTGCCTCATAACAAATTCTACTCTCTTATCTGATGAAAAACTACAAGAGGATTTGCTACCCTGCGATTTGATATTGCCATCGCTTGACGCTGTTTCTGAGGAAGTTTTTCAGATTATCAATAGACCACATCCCAATCTCAAGGCTAATGATGTGGTGGCGGGACTTGTCTCTTTTCGTCAAATATTTAAAAATCAAATGTGGATGGAAATCTTTGTCATAGAGGGTGTAAATGATACAGATGAGGAGATTACTAAGCTAAAAGAAGCTTGCTTTATCATAAAACCAGATAAGATACAACTGAATAGCCTCGATAGAGCACCGACAGAAGACTGGGTGAAAAAAGCGGGGGAAAATGGAAAATGGGGGATGGAGTTTATATAATTAAGAATTAAGAAGTTAGGTCGAGGCAATAAAAATGATAAAAACAAGAAAAATAGCTTTATCGCTCACAATAATGATATTTTCTTTGATGTCAATATCCCTTGTCAGCTCTGTAAATATAACGACAAACACAATAAAAATCGGCGATATTATCAGTTTTGGAGCCCATACTTGGCAGGTGCTTGACATACAAAAAGGGCTGGCTTTCATAATAAGCGAAGACATACTTGAACTGAAGGCATATCAGACTAATAATAATGGTCATACTTGGGCAGAAAGTAGTCTGAGAGAATATTTAAATGGAGAATTTTACAATTCGAATGCTTTTTCAAATGATGATAGGTTAAGGATAGTTCAAGTAACCAATGTAAATGATAACAACCAAATGTATGAAGTTCCAGGTGGTGAAAATACACAAGACAGAATATTTCTTATGAGCATTGCTGAAGCAGTTCTGTATTTTGGTGATAGTGGGTATTTGGAATATTTAGTGAGAGAAGCGAATTTAATGAGGCTTAGGGATAGGAGCCTTATGAATATGTCTCATGGGATAAATGATAGATACAATCCCAATCGTCTTGCTATATACAAGGGTATCATTTATCCTCCTGCACAAACTGTATATTATAATTGGTGGTTACGCTCGCCTGGTAGCAACATTAGTAAAGCGAGTCTTATAACCGCTGGAGGTATTATATTAATGAGTGGACTCAGTATCGACATTGAACGATGTGGTGTTCGCCCTGCATTGTGGATATATCTTTAGACATAAAAACATTTTATGAGAAAGAGACAATGGAAAAAGAAAAAGCGGATAAAATCATCACCGAATATTTAAAGAAAATCTATGGTTTTTCTTTATTAAAAACAGAAAACATAGACCATGCAGAGGAACTATCAGCAAAAATCGTATATGAAGTTTATAACTCTCTTTTAAAATCAGATAAAATCTTTAATATCAATAGCTATATTTATAGGATAGCTCAAAATGTTGCCTCAAGATATTTGAATGAAGAGCTAAAAAATAAAAAAATAGTATCTGATTTAAGCAATGATGAAGTCCCTATTATTGAAACAAACATTGAGGAGGAGCTTGATCAAGATGACAATTATACCCGTTTACGAAATGAAATCCATTATCTTAGTAGAATACAAAGAGAAGTCATCGTTTTGCATTATTTTGATAAACTAAAACTAAATGAAATAGCAGAAAAACTTAATATTCCTAATAGAACTGTAAGATGGCATCTCAGTGAGGCAAGAAATCAATTGAAAAATGGATTTGTCAGTGATACCAGTGCCATCACCCCTTTTAATAGGGTTGAGAAATCTGATAATAAGTTATTTACACAGATGGGATTTTTGGGTAGTTTAGGACTTTCACGAAGAGATATGACCTTTTATTTTTCAGACACTTTATCGCAACATATAGCTATTTCATCATATCATAAAGCAAAATCTACAGTAGAAATAGCAAGGGAGTTTTCTGTTCCTGAAGTCTTTGTAGCAGATAAAATTGACCACCTATTAGAAAATGGATTTATGGAAGAGGTTCAAGGCAATAAATACCTAACAAATATCTATATATCAGAGGAAAATAAAGAAAAAGAAGAGCTAATAAAAAAAATTTTACAGAAATACGCAGAAAATATAAGTGAATTATTTATACCTTTGGTAACATCCTTTTTGCTCCCCTCAGTCCGAGATTGCTTCGGGGGACATTCAAGTAAGGAATCTCGCAATTTAGATGGGAGGGGGATTTATATACCAGAAAATGATATAAATTTCTTTTTGTGGTCATTAATATCTTTTGTAACCTATAAAAAATTTATCTTTTCAGATAAAGAAAATGACATTAAAAAATTTATATCAGCTCAAAAAAATGGAGAACGGTATTTAGCAGTAGCAAAAACAGGTAATAAAGAAAGAGTAAATGACCAATTTACTTATGATAACTACGATTTAACACTCAACAATATTTTTTACCCTTTAAAAATATGGTCTTTTTTTTCTAAAAGACATGATGAGAAAAAAAATGCGACAGATTGGTTCTATTATAAATTTGAGAATTTATATCAATATATGAAAGGGGAAATACCCAAAACGGCTTCAAATATAGTCATTTATAAAGGATTGTATGATCGAGATTTGTTGGTTACTTCATCAGTGCCACCTTTTAAAAGAAATATGATGGATTTTGTAAATATTGTAATAACAACAATGTCTGAAAATGATTTCCTTGACTTATTTCCCCAGATACCAGAAAAAATAAAAAAAATAGGAAAAAAGCTTGATGAAGAGATGTATAAGATAAATAAAAAATATTTTCCAACACATAAACACGATTTATGTCGAATAATGAACAAAAACATTTTATCAGGTGGTCAGTTTAGAACTCACCTTTTGGACATTTTAATCAAAAAAAATATTTTGAAGCCATTAAAAAAAAGGCAGCTAATGACTGTAAATACTATAATGTTTGCGGATGAATTACCCTTGGTGAGTAGGGAGTAGGGAGTAGTAGATTGATTTTTGGACAGAATATATTCTGTCTAAACAGATTTGGAGAAATAATGATTGAAAAAGGACTTTATGCAATAAAACCTAAAAAATTTAAAAATATAGAATTTTTAGGAAGTCATGGCACTTATTGGGAAGCAACCGACTATAGACTATCACAGCTTCTAACCCAAAATGTTTTATACTCAGCCTACCACTCACCAAAAACTATAACAGAAATTGCTACTCTGCTCGGTGTAAAGCCAAATTTAATAGAGGAGGAAGTTCATTATCTCGAAAGCAATGGTTTTATGGATGTAGTATCGATTTCCAATCGGCAAAAAAAATATCTTACCAATATGCTTATACATGACTTTTCAAAAGAAGTTTGTGAGGAAAGGCATAGTATTTTTAGTAAATATGCAGAGATAATATGTGAGAGATATATGCCATTAGTTATAAGTTTCAAGCTACCAGATACAAGTAATGACGATGGAGGGGGGATTTATATACCAGAAAATGACAAAAATTTCTTTATGTGGTCTCTCATTACTTTTGTCTGCAATCAAAAATTTCAAAATACAGAACAAATAAAAAAAATGGAGAAATATTATACAAAAAGAAAAGATGGTGGAGAAAACCTTGCAACAGCTACAATAGATAATAATTTCAAATTAAGCTTTTTACATGAGAAATATTTTTCTTCAGGAGCAGAGGTTTACACTATATTTTGGAAAGATATTCAATCTTGTTCGGTATGGATATTTTATTCAATATATGATGACAGAAAAAAGGGGTTTAATACCACTTCTAATGAATTTTCTCTTTGTTATCTACTCAAAAATAATAAAATCAAAAAAGATACTATAGAAAATATTGTCCTTGAGAATTTGTATAGAAAAGGATTTTTAGATTTTTCAAATATTGAAGATGGGAAAAAGGTAAAAGATATTGTAAATTTTCCTATCATAGAGATGTCGTTTGAAAGTTTTCTTGATATTTTACCACCATTGAAAAATGAACTATTAGAAATAGAAAATAAACTTAATACTGAAATCTTTAGTATTAGCAAATCAGAGTATCCACCGCATTTATGGGAGATGAGCCAGCAATTTTACCAAAACTCTTTATCGAGTAATGAACTGACAACAAGGGTATTAGAGCGACTTCTTTTGACTAATACCCTAAAACCACTTACTGAGAAACAAAAAAAGACTGTGAATATGATGATGTTTGTAGATAGAGGTGAGGGGAGACCAGAGAGGCATCCTCTTTTATAAAGAGTCAAACAAATTGCCAATAACTTGATTTGTAGGGAACTGATTTATCTGTTCCGAAAAATAATTATACCCCCCCCACTCATACTTCATGGGAGGGGTAATAATCGAAACAGATAAATCAGTTCCCTACAAATCTAGTTTCCACAAGGAAAACTATTTATTATTAAAACTAGTCAAAAAGACCCAAAAAAGATTTTTTTGTGTCGCAAATAATGTTTCTTGACACTTATATAAAAAAAGAATTGTCAAAGGAGCATTAGTATGAAAAGAATACTAGTAGCATTTTTAGTAATGAGCTTGACGATAGGATTATTGTTGGCTCATGCTGTAGCGATTACCTCTGTTTTTCACAATAATAATGTGAAAACGAATGAGGAATCAACTCCAAGTAGATTTTCTGAAATTGGTAATTTTAGTGAAGTAGGTGGAGCAAACTCTATAAGAATGGTATCAAATCAATCATCATCAAGGAACACCTTGTTGTATGAGGGGTTTGAGGGTATATTTCCACCAGCTGACTGGACAATTATCGATGCAGATGAAGATGGAGTCAATTGGTTTCATTGTACTTGGCTTAGTAACACCGGAACAAGCAGTGCGATGTCTTCGTCATGGAATCGAAGTCCTGACAATTACCTTATTACTCCTGCAATTGATTTACCCAATGGTATGATTGCTGTTGAGTATTCTCTATTTGTTAGTGGTCTTGCTCCTTTTGATACTCATTCTGTTATGATTTCGACAACAACTCCAACAATAGATGCGTTTACTACCATTTATACTGAAACAGCAACATCTCCATTAGAATGGGTGGACAGAATTATTGATCTATCATTTTATGCAGGTCAAACTGTTTATATAGCTTTTCGACATTACGATTCGGTAAATTATGATTCAATGGCAATAGATGACATTAAGGTTTTTGAACAGTATGACTATGATTTAGAAGCAATATCAATAGAAGGCACTAATATGCCCACTGTTGATGTTCCTTCTTTTTACACTATACGAGTAAAAAACTATGGAGCAAATATCGCTGCTGGATATACAGTTCGCCTAATGGAAGGCGATACATTGCTTTCTTTTTTGCCAGGAATAGAGCTACCTGTATTTGGCTTTCATGATTTTGAATTAGTTTGGATTCCGCAAATAGAAGGGGAAACTGAAATATATGGAGAAGTTGTCTGGACTGCTGATTTAAACCCTGAAAATGATAAAACAGCCCCCAAAAGTGTCAATGTTCAACCTTATGGAACTTTAGTAACATATATTGGAGACCCATACAGTGGACAAGCTACAGGTAGTGAACCAGTAGACTTTCAACATTCAAGCTCAGTAACACAGGTACTTTATTTTGCTCATGAACTTCCTCCCTTTGGTGTCATAAATCAACTGAGCTACAGAATCTTGAATAGCACTGGAAGTGTCCAAGATGATTTTTCTATCCAAATTCATTTAGCCAATACACAAAAACAAAATTATGATGATTTACAATTCATCCCTACTAGCGAATTTACCCTTGTCTTTGACGGAACAATTAATGTCAGTCAACCAGGTGCTTATGATATAGTCATTCCATTTGATTCATCTTTTGAATATTTGGGTGGAAACCTTGCTATCATGACTTACACACCTTGGCTTGAAGATATTCCACATCATGGAAACCTTTGGCAAATATCTTTTGTATCATCTGGCTGGCGAATAATATCATCAGTGAACAATGATGAAGTGATTGATATCTATGATTGGAGCAAATTATGGATTACAAGGACATTTCATGCTGTCCCTAATACAACATTGATATTCAATGTTGGTGGATTAGGAGGAATTCAAGGTGTAATAACTGAAAATGGAGTCCCTATTGAAGGTGCTACAGTGAGTATAGACGATACTCAAAGGACTGCAGTAACAAATTCCTTGGGTGAGTATTTCATGCCAAATGTTTTGGAAGGGGTTTATAATCTCACTGCATCAAAAATCGGTTATTTTGATTCCAAAACAAGCAATGTAGTCATTGTAGAATCAGAAACTACTTATGAAGACTTCACATTATCGCCTCTACCTACCGTTTCAATCTCAGGTAGAATGATAGCTTCAGATTTTGGGCAACCTATTGAGGGCGTGAAAGTCAGGATAACTGGATACACTGATTATCTTGAAATTACAACAAATGCTCAGGGTAGATTTACATTCCCTAATGTTTTTGGTTATAATGCCTATATACTTATTGGAAACTATGCCGCACATATCGAATTAAGTTATCCTTTTGAGTTACAAGGGGATGATCATGACCTAGGAGATATATCAATACATGAATTTCCATTTCCTCCTAGACAAATTTGGGCAGATGACAATAATGAATTTGCTTCATTATCTTGGTTATCTCCCAAGATACCCAAACCTAGCGATATATGGTTTAGTCATTCAGGGGACACTTTTTTTGCCGGTGTAGGTGTAGGTTATACAGATTGGATGATTGCACATAGATATACCCCAGAACAATTACAAGATTTCGGAGTCGCAGGATGTATGCTTTCTGAAGTTGGATTTATGCTTGATGAATGGTCTTTAATATTTGATTTGGATATACATATCTACATGGGTGGTTCTATTGAACCATTGAACCCTGGCAGATTGGTATATAAACAATCGATAAATTTAGACTATCTTGAATATTTTGTCTGGAATGAGATAGAAATAGAAGAACAAGTAGAAATACCAACTGAAGAAGAAATGTGGATAGCAATTCGTGGAACAACGGATGATTATCCTTTTGGAATTGATTCAAATCCAATGATAAATAATTTTGGCAATATCACCTTTTATGATGATGAATGGACAACTATGGTAAATTTAAACCCAAATCTCACTTATAATTGGTTGATCAAAGGTATGGCTGAAACAGAAGAAGGTCCAGTTATGATAAGCACTATTTTTTATAGTTTAGACTTGTATTTCGCGAAAGAAACTATTTCATCAAGAGAAAAAAAAGAATCTGAGCATGAAAATCCAATACATGTCATGACAGCAAATCCAATGGAAAGCTATCATTACCTAGAAGACGAACAGTCTATTCGTTCTTTTGAATCTTACAACATTTATAGAGCAGACAGAGCAAGTATAAATAATCCAAATTTATGGGATTCTATTGCCACAAATGTTACAAATACTGCCTTTTTTGATAATACATGGGGTCCAATAGCTGTTGGTGAGTATCTTTATATAGTTCAAGCAGTATACACAAACAATGTCATATCCAATCCAGCTTTTTCCAATATTATCAACAAAACATCAGTGATATTCCTACCACCAACAAACCTACATTTTGAACTTGATAACAACAATGTAATACTAACTTGGTATCCACCAAATAGTAATCCTATCGGATATAGAGTTTATCGTGCTGGAGAGATAATTTCTGATATAGTTTCTGAGATTACCTACACAGATTTTGATGTTACAGGAGGTGTTCATATCTATTCTGTTACTGCAGTATATGCTGGAGGTGAATCAGAGCCAATTTCTATAGAAATAACTGTCTCTGATTTTGATGACACAATGCTTCCTTTGGAAACCGCTTTGCAGGAAAACTACCCAAACCCGTTTAATCCCTCTACTTACATCGCTTTTGATAAAGCTACTGAAGGAAATGTAAAAATCGATATTTTTAATATCAGAGGGCAAATGGTCAAGACACTTGTAAATGAGGTATATGCGCCAGGTAGATACGCTGTAGAATGGAATGGCACTGATGATAATGATAGAAGTGTCGCTAGTGGGATATATTTTTATCGAATGCAAACGAAAGATTATGTATCAATGAAGAGAATGGTGCTATTGAAATAGTCTATATAAAAGCAGAATGCAGAAATATATCTGCATTAAAATTTCTGTTTTCTGGTTTTAATAAAAGAGGGAGCTTATGCTCCCCTTTTTTATCATTGAAAAATAAATTTTATTCTCTACAGACAACGAAACAGCAACGATACAAGGGTTGATCTATCAAGACGGTAACTTGATATGTAGAGAACTGATTTATCTGTTCTGAAAATAAGGAAAAACAATTAAAACGGAACAGATATATCAGTTCTATAAAAATCAAGTTATTGACAAGGTAAGCCAATCGGAGATTGGCACTACGGGATGCACAGAGGCAAGCTCTGACACTACGGATAGTTAAATTTCATTTGCATAAGGTAGTGATTTAATGTAGTCTTCCATAAACTGCCAGTCAGGGTAGTCATTATGATTTACAGGTAATAAAATAGCTGTATTTTGAATATTGTCAGGATTAGCTGATCTGCCATAAGAGTATCTGTATTGGTTTTTATCAAAAATAACACATAAGAAAAGAGCTATGAATTTATTTATTATGATATTTGCCTTGGGTGTAAAAATCCTTGCCCTGTCCATAACCCAGCATTTATCAGCTTGATATGTAGAAAAAGACCCTGAAGCCTCCCCCCCACAAACAATTGAGTTTTCAGGACAGTTATAAGAATGATAAAACCCATCTACACTATTATTCTTAACAGAAGCTGTAATAACACTATAACAAAACTCATCATTTTTATCAGTAAAATAATCAATATTTCTGACAATTCTTTTTCCCCTTGTAACATCAAAAAAATCTTTAATAAGAAACCTTTTCCATTTCTTTGATTGTAAAGATTTTTTTTTTTCAAAGAATGGTAATCTGTCATAAGCATTATTCCATACAGAATTTGCTTTTGGTGGTAGCTTTGGAATGATAGAATATTTTATATAATCCTCAATCCATTGCCAGTCTATTTTACCCAATGATGTTACTGGTAATTTAAGTTTTGAATTTTTTAAATTTCTTTGATTGCATTTTCTCCCATAATTATATCTATATTGCTCTTTATTAATAAGTGTCGTTAGAAATAATGCTATATACTTATTGCAATCAAAAAGAGGAACAAGTATTTCAACATGGTCAGAGGCTGAAAAGTTTTTTTCTTGATACGCACAGAAACCAGCAACAGCAGAATCAACGGTAAAAACATTACCATTTTCAGTGTAGAAATCATAGTAATCCTCTATTCCGTTATTTACTGCTTGAGTAGTAACATAAGGATATACCCCTCGACCGTATTCTTCTAAAGATAATTTAGGAGTAGTTTTTGATCCTTTTATGAAAAAAAGGTCATCAAAGAAAAACCATTTCCAAGTATCGGTATTCATATTACACATCTTCGTTTTTTATGATAAAAGCAGCATATTCTTTCATTTTCTTGATAAAATCATCATCGCATAGAGTAGAATAATCAGTAACCATATATGCCTCAGCACACCACTCATCATTTGCAGTAATCTCTTGTTTCACAGATAAACCTGGGACTTCATCGCTGTTTAGATAAGCATGTAACCATTTATCTTTAATAGTATTAAACTTACACCGAGCATCAATCCTTCCGAGATGTTTTCTTTTTTCAAAGCCATCGTCTTTGAAATAACCAAACCAAGTTTTTTTCCCTGCATTTTTTTTACCAGCCTCAAGAACCATAATACAAGAAACAACTCCCACTGGATAAAACAAATCATCTGGCATTGACAGGACGGCTTTAAGATGGTTTTTTTCTAGTATTCTATGTTTTATAGCAACTAATTCTTTATCGTATTTGATAGCACAACTCATTTGAACAATAGCTATGACTCTGCCATTTTGAGGTTCTACCATTTTGAGAGCATGCTCAACAAACTGCATTTGCTGAACATTTCCAACATCATAAGGAGGGTTCAAAAAGGCGACAGTAGGTTTATGATTTGCCCTTATTTCGTCAATTGTTTGAAAGCAATCGCCACAGTAGATATTTGATTTTCCGTCACCTTTGAGCAGCATGTTTGAGCAAGCATAAGTATACATTGAGGGTAGTTTTTCTACTCCAATAAGCCTTTCTTTTTTTATATTTTGTTTTTGACTTAAATCATTTCCAGCCATCATAAGCATTCTTTTCATAGCAGAAACTAGAAATCCAGCAGTTCCGCAACAGGGGTCATATACAACATCATTTGAGTTTAATTGAGCAAGATCACAAAATAAATCAGTTATATGAAAAGGTGTGAGGACAATCCCTTGCTTTTGCTGGCTTGCAGCGTGTCTGATAAACTCAGTATAAAACTGCCCAAGCACATCAAAGCCTGTATCCTCCATATTTATCAGAGGATAAATGTTTTCGTGAAGATATTTAATCATATCTTTCAAAACAGCGAGTGAGTTTTTTAATTGATTTATTTTTTTATCATTTATCTTTTCTTGCACAAATAAAGGCTGCACAAAAATTTTATTAAACTCATTAAGCATTGCATCTCTGTTTTTCACCTCATCTAAAGCAAGTGAGTTTTTAATAGCATTTATCATTGCTTCACCTAAACTTTTTACAGAGGTTTCACTTTCATAGCTTTTAATAAAAGGTTTATGTAATAAAGAGAGCAAAATGACACTAACCATAGTATTTCTATCTTGTTCTGCTATAGAAAAATTGTTGTATTCTTCATTAAGCTCCATAGCCCTTGTAAGAATATTTGAATACTTAAGTCTATCAGCAAATTGCTCATTTTCAAAAAGCTTTAAATAATCATTTATAGATAAAAGATTTACATCATCTGTTTCAATGTAATCTTTTTCTCCTTTTTTCCATAAAAAATGAGAAACGGATAAGCTATTTTTGTCCTGCCCACTGACCGCAATAGCAATGACAGTAAAATCCTTTGAAAGTAAAGAGGCATAATGTAGAACACCATCTACAGCATAAAATTGAGGAGAATTATTTTTTTCAGAGCGATGATAAGTGATAGCGGCTTTACACTCAATGACAATTAAAAACTCTGAGTCGGTAGGAAACGAGATAATAAACTCAGGCATGCCAACATTTGATTTACCTGATTTAGAGGCTGATTTAAGAATTTCAGCAATCTTTGAGTTTGAAGATTTTTGTTCCTCAAGTTTTATGCTTTTATAAAGAGGGTCTGACTTGAAATGACTCCTGACAATGTCCTCTGTTAACCTTTCATTTTTCATATATTACATATCCTTAAGTCAAACTGGGTTTGGTATTACTTTATGAGACCACTCCAAAAAGTCATTTTAGCCCCCCAAAACTCATACTTCGTGGGAGGTAGATAGACTCACTTACTCTTTATTCCTATTTATCCCTCTGGTAGAGTTTTTACAAAAATCAATAAAAATCGTCTGCTCTGGAGTCAAATCTCTTAATGTATCCGCAAATTCAATAGCCTGTGTCATGTTTTTCTTTGATTGATAAAAAATCTTATAGATGAGGACAATAGCTTCTATAGTTTCGTCTGAAAAGCCTCTTCTTGAAAGTCCGACAGAGTTTATGCCAGAAATTCTATATCTATCCATGCCTTGTCCACGAGTGTAGGGTGGTATATCCTTTCTGAGACCAGAGGCACCTCCTACAAAAGCATGAGTGCCTACTCTGACAAATTGATGAACTGCTGTAACACCACCAATGATGGCAAAATCGTGGACATGGACATGACCTGCAAGCTGGACACTATTTGAGAGGATGATATTGCTGCCTATCTGGCAATTGTGAGCTATATGAGCATAAGCCATGATGAGATTGTTGTTTCCTACAACAGTGTCCTCGTCAAGAGTTCCAGATGGGTGGACAGTGCAAAACTCTCTAAAATGGTTGTTGTCGCCTATAATAAGTTTTGTAGGTTCATCTTTATACTTTAAATCTTGGCAGGGAAAACCAATAGCGGCATAAGGAAATATTTTATTGTTTTTTCCTATCATAGTATGTCCATCGATTATAGCATGCGACATGATTTCAGTATTTTCACCTATCTGGACATTTTGTCCGATTATAGCATAGGGACCTACTACGACACCCACAGCTAATATTGCATCAGGGTGAATTATGGCTGTTGGATGAATATTTTGAGAGTAGGTAGTGGTTATTGGGTTTTGGGTAGTGGATAGTATCATGGTTTCCTCTTATTAAAAAGCAGAAATGTCAAGAAATAAGAAAGCAGAATGCAGAATGCAGAAATAACATTTCTGCATTCTCATTTCTCATTTCTCATTTATTATCTGCATTCTTATTTTTCATTTCTCTTAATAACTTTCGCCATAAAATCACCTTCGCAGACCTTATCATTGCCTACAAAGGCTTCACCGTGCATTTTTGTGAGTAATGTTTTCATAGAGATACATTTTAGTTCAAAACGCAAAACATCGCCGGGAAGGACAGGTTTTCTAAATTTCACATTGTCGATAGAGACAAAATAAACCACAAACTCCTCAGGTTTTTCTATAGTATTAAGTAGCATAATACCACCTGTTTGAGCCATTGCTTCGATGATGAGGACACCAGGCATGATAGGATGATTTGGAAAATGTCCTTGAAAGAAAGGCTCGTTTATAGTAACATTTTTTATGCCTGTGATGCTTTCACCTGGCTTAAAATCAACTATTTTGTCTACTAATAGAAAGGGATATCTATGGGGAAGTATTTTTTGGATAGCATTGATATCAAAGACAATTTCAGATGTTTTTTTGCCTTGATATGTTTTCTGCATTTCTTGTTTTTTCTGTATCTGTTTGAGCTTTTTAACAAGCTCGACATTTGTTTTATGTCCAGAACGAGCAGCGAGAATATGCCCTTTGATAGGAACTCCAAGCAATGCAATATCACCAAGTAAATCAATGACTTTGTGCCTGACAAATTCATTGTGATAATGCAGCTCTGTATTGTTTAATAGACCTTTTTCAGATACTTTTACTTCATCTTTGATATTAAAAAGAATTTTTAGTTTATCTATTTCGAGAGTATCCTTTTCGGCATCAGCTAGAACGAGAGCATTCTCAAAAGAGCCACCCTTAATCAAGCCTGCCTCTTTAAGAAATAATATTTCATGTAAAAAGCAAAAGGTTCTAGCGAGAGAAAATTCTTTTTCAAAGACATCAAGGCTGGGTAGCCAGGTATACTGCGTGCCGAGATGCTTGTGTTGAAACTCTATCATAAAAGTAATTTTTAACTCATTTGAGGGAACTATGACGACATCGACATTATCCTCTGGATAAGAAAAGGCAATGGCTTCGTCAAATTCAAAATACTCTCTGATAGAGTCCTGTTCCACAAATCCGACTTCTTTTAAGAGTTTTAAAAAGGGGTATGCACTTCCATCTGCAACAGGCACTTCTGGTCCATTGACTTCTATCGTGATATTGTCTATTTTTAAGGCTTTTATAGCAGCCAGGACATGCTCTATTGTAGAGACTGATGCTACTCCTTTGATGCCAACGGTAGTTCCCCTTGATATATCAATCACATAATCAATTGTAGCGGGTATTCTGGGGCAATCAGGTAGGTCTGTTCTGATGAAAAATATACCCTCGTCTTTTTCAGCAGGTTTAAAAGTAATTGTGGAAATTTCACCTGTGTGTAAACCAACACCGGTGTAGGAAATATTTCCAGCTATTGTTTTTTTGTATTCTTTCATATAAAATCCTTTTTTGAGTAGTGAGTTGTAAGTGGTTAGATGTGAGAAGATAATCTATCCCCTATTCCCTATTCCCTATCCCCTACTATCAATATGCTTTCAAATGCTTGTCCTCTATTACTACACTTTCACCTTTTGGCTTGAGGATAGCAATGCCCTTTTGTCGGACATCCGCTTCAGCGTTGTCATCAAAGCCCATACCTGCTATACCTAAATAAAATGTATAGTTTGCATAATCTGGAAAAAGTATTTTGAAATTTTTTAATTTCCTATTTATTAAATCATCTGCATCACCCTTGCGGGCTCTGTATTTTACCTCTATGAGTGCTATAGTGTCTTTATTATACATTATGACATCATACTCCCCTTGAACTCTGCTGCCGTCAGGAAATCTTTGAAGTCTTGATAGTCCCTTGTCTATTATGTCATATTTAATCCCACCAAAAAGCATTGTGGTCTTTAATGTTTCATAAAAATAGGACTCAGAAAATTTGCTATCACTAGCACTCATTCCCATTACTTGCTCTCGTAATACTGCCATGCTTGCATTCCACTCTTTTGACCAAGCATCAAGACGGGCTTTATCTTTTTCCCTTTCTTTATCTCTTGCTTTTTCTTTTGCAATACGCTCTTGCTCTCTAGCAATACGCTCTTGCTCTCTAGCAATACGTTCTTGCTCTCTGTCTCTCACTATTCTGTCGAGAGTAGCGTTGATTTCTGCTATAGATACATCGTGTCTATCCATGTTTCCCTCTTTTTAAAATTTAATTAGAACCATGAAATTAAAGTCTTTTTTTTTGTCAACATAAAATATGGTTCGGAGTTCAAAGTTCCCCCCCCCCCCACTTTGCAAGCTACATGGGTAGTCTAAAGAAACTATCCCCTACCCCCTACCCCCTATTCACTATCCTGCTTCATCAGTTTCTTCACATATCTGACTACAGCTGGTATATCTCGCATAGATGCCATTATTTTCTTTTGTTCAAAAGCTGGTAAGGCGGGGTAGCCAAAGTATTTACCTGTAGTGAGCGTAGAGGGCACACCAGACTGAGCTCCTACGAGAGTATTATCCTCTATCGTGAGATGTCCTGCTACACCTACCTGACCTGCGAGATAAACATTTTTGCCTATATTCGTGTTTCCAGCGAGACCTACCTGGGCGCATAAGATAGAGCTTTCGTCTACATTGCAATTGTGTCCTATCTGGACAAGATTGTCAATTTTGGTATTACTTTTTATCCGTGTAGTGCCTATTGTGGAACGGTCTATAGTCGTATTTGCCCCAATTTCTACATCGTTTTCTATGACGACATTACCTACTTGGGGGACTTTGAGATGTTTACCATTGATTTCTATATATCCAAAGCCATCAGCACCAATCACAGCTCCTGAATGGATAATAACATCATTTCCTACAGTGCAACCTTCATAGATAACTACATTGGGATAAATCTTGCAATTCTCACCTATTTTTACATTTTTCATGATGACAGTATGAGAGCCAATCGATGTATTTTTCCCTATAAATACATTTTCTTCTATGACAGCAAAAGGGTCAATCTGGACATTTTCCTCTATTGTAGCAGTAAAATGGATGGCAGTCTGTGTAGAAATGGATTTTGTCGTGTTTTTGTCATCTTCTTTTAGCCACCAAGCGACAAGGGTCATAAAGGCGAGATAAGGTTTATCTACTTTTAGGAGTATTTGATGTGGTTTTGTGTCAGATTGTATTTTGTCAAAACCATTTTCATTTACAAAAATCAAGCCTGCTTGCGAATCTTGAAAATCTTGTAGGTATTTTGGATTTTCAAAAAAACAGATTGATTCTTTGTTTGCTTCGGAAAGCTCCGCGACATTGGAAAAACTGGGAACGCAGACATCTTGCCTGCAATCTCTATCCCCAGCAATAGAATGTTCAATCCTTTGACTATCAAGGATAAAAAATATCTGTTTTAAATCAATTTCTTTATAAAATAACTTCATATATTTACTCCATAAAAGGTCTTTTTTGCATCGTCTTAAAATCCTTTATTCATGCGGTTTTAAAAGGTGTGTGAAAGGGAGCTGGTGGGAGTATCTCCGAGATATTCCCACCAGCTTCCTTTCAAGCACCTTTTAAAACCGCATTAAATCAGGTTTGTAGAGAACGCCTTCAGCCGTTCCGATTATTGCCCCCCCATGAAGTATGAGTGGGGGGGGAAGGGGGGGGCTTATTAATTGTCGGAAACGGCTCAAGGCGTTCCCTACAAAATCATTTTCCATTATCCATTGTCCATTATCCATTATCCATTATCCAATCTTGTTCACCTATTCATTTCTTCAATGACAAGAGGTGTAATGTCAAGTCTATCTTGCGCCCAGACTACTCCAGTTGAGGAATCAAAAATGATAGAATAATCCTCTTGAACAGCAATCTTATCGATAGCTATCCTAAGTTTTTCAAGGATAGGTTCCATTAATTCATCATTACGAGTAGAAGCAAGTCCATCTTCACCATAGACTCTTTCAATAAATTGTTGTCTTTCGCGTATTCTGGCAAGTATTCTTTCTTCTGCTTCTCTTCTCCCAGATTCTGTGAGAGTGAGTCTGCGTGTTTCAAGTTCTCTTTCGAGCCTCAAAATCTCTTCTTCCATTTCATTGATTTGCCTAATCCAATTGTCTCTATCGATTTGAAAGATTCTTTCAGCTTCTCTAGTATCATTAGATTCAGAGATAATCCGATACATATCGACATAAGCTATTCGTAGGGTTTGAGCTATCAGTCCTGTTGATAAAATAAGGATAAAAGCGATAATTAAGAGTGATTTTTTCATAAAAACTCCTTTTTTTTTAGTTTTTATGCCAAAAAATAAAAAATAGTTATAAAGTCAATCTTTTTTTTAAATTAGTGATTAGTAACTACAAAATTTCTAACTTTCTAAACTCGATTTCAAAAAAACATTTGACAAAAAAGTGCCATAATAAATAATTGACCCCAAATATAAAAAATCTATATAATAAGGAGTTCTTGATATGGCTAAAATGACGGTCAATCCTAATTATTGCAAGGGTTGTGGACTTTGTGTCTCAGTATGCCCGAAAAAGATAATCAAATTTTCGGTAAAGATAAATGCCAAAGGCTACAACTATGCCGAAGTAGAAGATCAGGCAGCCTGTATCGCTTGCAAGATGTGTTACCAAATATGTCCTGATGTAGCAATCACTATCGAGAAGTAGAGGAGGAGAAAATGGGCGAAAAAGTATTAATGAAAGGCAATGAAGCTGTAGCAGAAGCTGCAATCAGAGCAGGTTGTAGGTTGTATTTTGCTTATCCTATCACTCCTCAAAACGAACTAGTAGAGTATATGTCTCGAATGATGCCAAAAATCAAAGGGACTTTTATTCAAGCAGAATCAGAAGTAGCTGCGGCAAACATGGTTTATGGAGCTGCGGCCTGCGGAAAAAGAGTTCTCACTTCCTCTTCTTCACCAGGTATCTCTTTAAAAATGGAGGCTATCTCTTATATGGCAGGTGCCGAGCTACCTGCTGTCGTAATCAATGTCCAGAGAGGCGGTCCTGGTCTCGGTGATATTCAGCCTGCCCAAGGCGATTATTTTCAGGCTACAAAAGGTGGTGGTCATGGTGATTATCAGAATATCGTGCTTGCACCGAGCTCTGTCCAAGAGTTTGCTGACATGGCATCGGATGCTTTTGATTTAGCTGATAAATATCGAACTCCAGTGATGATACTTGCAGATGGTATGCTAGCTCAGATGATGGAACCTGTCGAGTTTAAACCTCATAAAACAGAAGCAGAAATCGAAGCTCTTGGTAAGCAACATTTTAGCTGGTGTATACAGCCTAATGTAGAGGGACCAGATAGACACCAAAATCAGATTAACTCCCTCGAAATCGACCCAAAGGTTTTAGAAAAACATGTTTTAAAACTCGGTGAAAAATATGAGACTATCAGAGCAAATGAAACAAAAGCAGAAGAATACAATATCAACCCAGATAATGAAATGATTTGCATCGCTTTTGGCACTGCTGCCCGTATTGTGAAATCGGCTATTGATATCCTCAATAATGAGGGTAGAAATATAGGTCTCATCAGACCTATCACCGTCTGGCCTTATCCATATCAAATCATTGAAAAAGCTCTTGGTCAGAAAGTAAAAAATGTCAATGTATTTGAGTTAAATCTTGGTCAAATGCTCGAAGATGTCAAGCTCGCAGTGGCGCAAAAAGTTCCTGTCAATTTCATGGGCAAAGTCGGTGGCGTAGTATTTACCCCTGATGAAGTTTTGGAAGATATTAGGAAATATTTATAGGAGGATCTCATGGAAATAATAGCACAACGACCCAAAGCACTAGCAAATTTACAATTTACCTACTGTCCAGGCTGCGTTCATGGGGTTGCCCATAGACTTATAGCAGAGTGCATTGATGAGCTTGGTCTCAGAAACTCAATGACAGGTGTTGCACCTGTCGGTTGCTCTGTCTTTGCCTACAAATTTTTTGATTTTGACATGGCTCAAGCAGCTCATGGTCGCGCTCCAGCAGTCGCTACAGGCATGAAAAGAGCAAGACCAGAGATGAATGTCTTTACCTATCAAGGTGATGGCGACCTCGCGGCTATCGGCACAGCTGAAATAATCCATGCTGCTAATAGAGGCGAGCATATCACCGTTTTCTTTATAAACAACGCTATCTACGGTATGACAGGTGGTCAGATGGCACCTACGACTTTGCCTGGTATGAAAACCTCCACCTCTCCTTATGGTAGAGATGCTGATGATATAGGTCATCCTATCAGAGTAGCTGAAATGCTTAATACTCTGGAAGCACCTTATTTTATCGAAAGAGTTTCTATTTTGTCGCCTGCTGATATTATTAAAGCAAAAAAGGCTACTCTAAAGGCTCTTCAATACAACAAAGAGGAAAGAGGTTTTACTTTTGTCGAATTTATTGCTACTTGTCCGACAGGCTGGGGTCTCGACCCTGTAAAATCGCTTGGCTGGGCAAAAGAAAATATGTTACCTGTCTTCCCTATTGGAAATTTCAGAGATAAAGGAGCTACACAATGAAAATGGAAATGATTTTTTCTGGTTTTGGTGGTCAAGGTGCTTTGACTATCGGTAGATTTATCGCTCAAGCTGCTATGGAAGAGGGAAAACATGTCTCATGGATGCCCTCTTATGGTCCTGAAATGCGGGGGGGAACTGCTAATGTTTTCACGATAGTTTCTGACGATCCTATCGCTTCACCGCTGGTCGACCATCCTCACTTACTTGTGGCATTAAATCAGCCCTCACTTGATAAATTTGGAGCAAGTGTCCTCCCTCAAGGCATTATCATAGTGAATTCAGATTTATGTCCAAATGTAGTAAAAAGAGACGATGTCCAATATATAGTTACGCCCTTGAATACTATCGCTCAAGAAATTGGCTCTATGAAAATTCTCAATATGCTCTGTATCGGTATTATTATCACAAAAACTGCTCTCATTAAGTTTGAGACTATTGAGGCTACTTTGAGAGCTTATATGGGAAATAAAAACCCTGAACTGCTGGAAATGAACCTCAAAGCAATTAAAATGGGAATGGAGCTGTGAGTTCAGAATGTTGAGTTGCCCCCCCATCGTAGTGCCGAACTCCGTTCGGCTTGTGGGGGGGGACTTTGTTCCGTCTTTTGTAGGGAACGCCTTTAACCGTTCCGACTTTTGTATGGAACTGATTTATCTGTTCCGATTATTGCCCCCCCCATGAAGTATGAGTGGGGGGGGAAGGGGGGGATTGTTAATTGTCGGAACAGATATATCAGTTCACTACAAAACCGCTATTTATTAAATAAAGGATAAAAAAAATATGGAAGATATAGAACTAAACGCGTTAATAAGCGAATATACACAAGAAAAAGATTTAGATAAAAAGTCTGCTCTTGGTTTTCAAATAATCACTGAGTATACTACAAGATGTAGTTTTGACGAAAGTCGTTGGATTGCTTATGAAATTTATGAATTTTCCGAAAAGCAAGGGAATTTAATAATTTGTTTTGAAGCTATAAATGCAGTTAGATTATCTTATGAATTACAAAAAGATTTCAAGAAAGTCAAGGAAATCTGCAATGAAATAATCGATTTAGTTCAAAAGATAGAAAACCCTTTCTACAAAGCTAGAGCATATCATAGTCTTGGAGCAGCCGAACACAATCTGGGAAATTTTCATGGAGCTATAGAAATCTACACAGAAGCAATAAAATTTTATGAAATGTGTTCTTCTGATGACTCAATGAAAGAAAGAATAAACCACAACCAGGCAGCTTTGTATGTAAATATTGCCCTTATCTATAGGCATTTAAAAAGAGCTGATCAGGCTATTGAATGGTGTAAAAAGGCTATTAAGGTCGATAAAAAAATGAGTAATCCTCAAATCATTGTCAATATGGGCTTGTGCCATTTTGAAAAAAAAGATTATGCTCTTGCTCTCGGATACTTTAAAAGAGCCATTAAACTTGCCAAAGAAGTGAGCAATTATGCCAGTTTTCCAAATTATTTTCTGGTCATTGCATCCGTTTATTTAGCAAGAAACCAAACTGAAAAAGCATTTCCTTTTTTAATAGATGCTTATGATTATAGCAAAAAATACAATCCCGTTCATATATTTTGGGCGTGCACAGACCTAGGCTTTGTATATCATCAAAGAAATGATTTTGAAAATGCAGAAAAATACTTTAAAGAGGCTTTAGAGCTGATTGATAATAGAACAAAAAACGAGAAGATAGCTTTTTATCAAAAATATTGTGATTATTGTAATGCTATAGGAAATGACGCCGATGCCTTTAAATACATTAAATTGTGTCTTGAGCTTAGCAAAGAAATTTACAACGAGGATTTGCTTAAACAAACCACTTTTATGACTGCTCAGTTTGAAACCGAGCAAACTAAAAAAGAGCTGGAAATATATAGGCTAAAAAATGTAGAGCTTGTTAATTCTCAGATGATAATAGAACAAAAAAACAACGAGTTAGTCAACACTACAATAACAAAAGACAATATTCTCGGTCTTATCTCTCATGATTTGAAAAATTATTTAGGTTCTATTTTGACTGCCAATGACATTTTTATCACAAGACATGATGCCTTTTCAGACAATAAATACATCCAGATAATAAAAAACTCCAGTAATAAGGCTTTCGAACTCGTTAATGATATTTTGTATATGCACAATATCGATGAAGAAGCAAGGACTTATGCTCTAACAGATCACAATATAAATAAGGCTATTGACAATATCCTAGAAAACTTTATATTGATGGCAAAACGAAAAAACATAGAAATCATTGTAGTCTATCATCCTGAACCTCTTTTATGTTATCTTGACATAGATAAATTTCGCATTGTGATTGAAAACCTCTTAACAAATGCGATAAAATATACACCAAAATATGGCAAGATATTCGTTAAAACAAATAATATTGACAATATAGCTCATATTCACATTAGAGACACAGGTATAGGGATGGACGATGAACTAATCTCAAAGCTCTTTGATAAATATTCAAAAACAGCAAGAAAAGGAACTGAAGGTGAAGAAGCAAAAGGACTTGGACTATATATCGTAAAACTTTTTCTTGATAAATATAAAGGAGATATTGAAGTTATCTCTGAAGTAGGAACTGGAACTGAATTTATAGTAAAAATACCGATGTAAATCAAGTTTTTGTAGGGAACGCCTTTAGCCATTCCGAGTTTTGTAGGGAACGCCTTTAGCCGTTCCGAGTTTTGTAGGGAACGCCTTTAGCCGTTCCGAGTTTTGTAGGGAACGCCTTTAGCCGTTCCGAGTTTTGTAGGGAACGCCTTTAGCCGTTCCGAAAAGATAAAATAATCAATAAAACGGAACCGATAAATCAGTTCCCTACATAATCAAGTTATAGACAACAATTAGGAATAAAAAACCATGAAATTTTACGATTTTCCTGAAGCCTGTGATTTATTTGTTACAGACCAATATTTTGATGATTGCACGAAGTTTTACAAGGAACTTTTCGGCAAAAAAAAATATAAAGATTTTCTTGATTGTGCTGTAGGCACAGGTCAAATGCTGATACCACTTGCCCAGATGGGCTTCAATGTTACAGGCACTGATATAAATCAAAATATGGTCAAAAAAGCGACCTTTAATTTTGCTCAAAATAAATTACTTGGCACTTTCCATGTCTGCGATTTCAGAGATTTAAAGAGTAAAGTCCGATTCGAATATGACTGTGTCTTATGCACTGGCAACTCTCTTGGTCATGTCAAAAACGAAGACATCCCTACTACCATAAAATCAATGGACTCTGTCCTCAGACCTGGTGGTATGCTCTATATTGATTCAAAAAACTGGGACAATTTACTACTGCGGAAACAGAGATTTTATCTTTTTAACCCCGTCGTCAGAGATAGAGGCAGGGTGAATTATGTCCAAATTTGGGACTATCATAAAAGTGGTCCTATCACCTTTAATTACCTGATTTTTGAAGAAATAGACAATAAAATAGTCTCAAAAAGGCAATTTTATGAGATTTATTACCCTTTTACCCTTGAACTCGTAATGAATTGTTTGGAAGAGCTTAACTACAAAAATATTAATGTCTGCAAACTCGGTGATGTAAATGTAAAAGAGCTGGAAAAAATCGATTGGTATGCTATCACAGCAGAGAAACCAATTGAGGAGTTTGGAGTTCGGAGTGCGGAGGATTTTTAACACTGAGGATACAGAGAAGACACAAAGAACACAGGGCTATAGAACGAAACAATTGTGTGGTTTATTTGTGTGCTCTGTAACTTCTCTCAAAATCTCTGTGTTAAAAAAAAGCTCTCTTATTTCCGTATTCTGCATTCTTTTTTTTTATTTCACATTCCTTTCTATCTACGCTGATTTTGAGCTAATAGACGAGGAAAGTATCATCGACACCGAAGAGCATTTATATTTCATGCTCGACAGGGTAAATATCCAGACAGCATCAAGGATAGAGCTTGCCGAAATCATTTACCTCACCGACCAAGACATCACAAATATCTTAAATTATCGCAGAAGAAATATCATCATCAATATCAGCTATTTAATAGACGCTGGTCTATCAAGAGAAACTATCGAGAATATCCTCCCCTTTATAGAATTTGGCAGGTCGCGTAGACTGGAATTTAGTTTCATAAATTATTTAAGGTTTCAAGACACTACCGACAATTTCCGAAATATAAACCGCATAGAAGCAAAAAACAATGTTTACGACCTCAGACTTCATCAAGAATACAACACCGTCTCTGAAAATACTCCTATACCTTTTGGTGCAAGTCTCACTATTAGGAGAAATCCTACAAGTAGGCTCGTTTTAGGACAATATCAGTTAAATCATGGCTATGGATTACTTTTATCGAGAGGTTCTTTCATTTCTCAAAGACCCGGTTTTAACACTGATTTGAGGCAAAATAGAACTATTTTATCTGCAAATGCTCGACCTTTTTATAGTAGGTCTTTTCTTGGTGCTGCTTATGAAAAATCTTTTTCTGAAAATTTTACCTTTCATATCTTTAGTTCTCTAAAAGACACAGGTGCAAGGGTTACAGACGAGCAGATAGAGCGACTCCTTATAGATGAAAGAAATCCAAGAGATACAGTTTTGCTCTCAAATACAGGTAGTATCCTGCATTATCAAAATAATGCCCTTAATATCAGCACGGCTCTAAATTATACTATCAGTGAAATAGAATTTCAAGATGATGATGTTACTGCTTTTACTGGCTCTGTGGCTGCCTCATATCAATATAGTAACTATCTGTTTTTTTCTGAAACTGCATACTCAAATAGCACTTTTGCCAATATTACAGGTATCAGAAATAGCTACCAAAGATTTACACAGCTCCTTATTTTCAGACACTTTGAAAACGATTATAATGCAATCTGGGGGGATTATATTAGCAATTCTTCGAATATGACAAACGAGCAAGGTCTCTTTTATAAGATTGAGTTTAGAAATAGAGAATATGCTATCCAAACTTTTGCCGATTTGTTTAATAATATCGAAAATCATGAGAGATATCTTGATAGAAATCAAGGTGTTTCTTGGGGTATAAATGCCGAAAAATTTGGTCTTTTTGACTACAATGATATGAGCATCGGTATTTCTTATCGGCAAAAAACAGATAAAGAATGGCGTAATCTCAGTGGCATCACGCAATATGAAGATAGAAAAAGAGACTATTTTAAAGCAACTTGGCAGCAGACTAATACAAGATTTCTAAGGACAAGACTCGTCTACAACTATCAAAGCCGCGAATACCCAGATTACAATATAAAAAACACAGGCTATGCTCTCAGTCAAATCATTAATATGCAATATTCAAGATACAGAGTTTCCTTTACTGGTGGTGTTTTTGACACTGAATATCCGATTTATCTTTATCTATATTCAGGTCGATTAAACAACTCTATGTTTGTCCTCACAGGTGAGGGACAATACGCTATGCTTCATCTTAATATATCACTTAGAGATAAACTAAATCTTGAGCTGATGAATAGCATCCTCAGAAAAGATATTGTAGAATACTCTGCAAGTGTCGTGGCAGGGTATTCGTTTTGATATCTTGTAGAGAAAGCTTTTATGATTCTCCAGAGCTAAAATCCCTATCGGGATATTCTTTGAAATACTGATTATTCTGCAAGTTTACTATCCTTTCCCTACAAAAGGTAGTTTAACTTGGAATTTTTATCTTTTTTAAAAAACTAAAAATTCCTTAAAACCAGTTATTTCAAAAATTTCCATAATATCCTCTGCTACATTGCAAACGGTTATTGACACATTCTTTGAATTTGCAGTTTTCTGAGCAGTAATAAAGACACGAAGACCTGCGGATGAAATATAAGTGAGTTGTTTTAGATCAAGGATGATAGATTGGGTCTCGTCAATAGCGGGGATTAAGATTTCCAGAAGTTTTGGAGCAGATATTACATCAAGCCTACCATCTAAGTGGAAAGTGATATTATCGTTTTCTTTTGTTTTTTCAATATTCATTGTGAATGCCTCCTTTTTAACTAATTCTCATTTAAAATGTAATTCGAACTTTCCAGTTCGAGTAAAGATACAAGTCGTCAGCTGGAAAGCTAACGATACTTTATACTATAATTTTAGTATTAGGATGTTATTTCCATTTATATATTCATAATCTATAGATTTTGCCGTGTTATTCACTAATAATAACGGTAGCTCTTCCTTGGAAGTTTCAAGTAAATTACATTTTTCACCAGGATATGTTATTTTTGTTTCAAAATTTTCTAAGACTTCAGAATATGAAAGACTTAGATGCCATTTTGCTTGTGCAGGACTTATAATGCTTGTGATAAGTTCTTCTATGAGTAGATGTAATTTATTTGATGTTTTTTTATTTATACCGTTTCTGAAACAGAAATTTTCAACACCTGAAAGCAATTCAAGATAATCAAAGTTTTTACTTTCTGTTTCAAAGCTGAAAGAACGGATATTATAAATGAAGGTTTTAGTTTTACTTTTTTGGGGATTATTAAAAATTTCATCTGGAGAACCTTGTTCGTAGATACCTTTTTCGTCCATATATAACACTCTATTTGATACATCTTTTGCAAACTCCATTTCATGCGTTACAAGCAACATAGTTATACCAGACTTTGCAAGGTTACGCATCACAGCAATAACTTCGCTTACCATTGTGGGGTCGAGAGCACTTGTTGGTTCATCAAATAGTATTACCTCAGGGTTCATTGCTATACATCTGGCAATTGCCACTCTTTGTTTTTGTCCGCCAGAAAGCTGATTGGGGTAAAATTTTGCTCTCTCTGCAAGCCCTACAGTTTTCAAAATTGACATGGCTTTTTCTTCTGCTTCTATTTTGGTTAATTTTAGAATGTCTTTTTGTCCAGATGTGATATTCTGTAAAACAGTTAGATGTGAAAAGAGTCCAAAATTTTGGAAAACCATGTTCATTTTTTGACGGATAAAGTCCACATTATGATTTGTGATTTTATTACCCTTGAAAAATATTTCTCCAGTGGAAGGTGGCGAGAGGAAGTTTATTGCTCTTAACAGCGTGCTTTTTCCTGTCCCTGATGGACCTATTATAGAGATAACTTCGCCTTTCATTACATCTAAATTGACATTTTCTAATATTATTTCGTTTTCAAAAGATTTATTTAGATTTTTGATAGATAAGATAGTTTCTAGACTATTATTCATTTTTCACCTCCTTTATTCATTTTTTTAATTAGAAATTTAAAGATAAATACGCATAAAGTCGTTATTATCAGATAAATAAGGGCAATAAATAAAAGTGGGAAATAGGCATCATAAGTTCTGCTGCGAATAATATCTCCCGCTCTAGTAAGGTCTTGAATAGCGATAAAACCGACAATAGCAGTAGCTTTAACAAGCTCAACAAAGGCTTTAGTATAAGCAGGGACAGCTCTTTTAACTGCCTGTGGTAGAGTAACTTTCAGAAAGGCTTTAAAAGCAGAATACCCTATACTTCTGGCAGCTTCTATTTCCACTGGGTCAATGGTATCGATAGCACCTTTTAAGATTTGAGCAACGCTCGCACCTGTCATCATTGTAAATGCCATGATAGCAATAAAGACATTTGAAAGCGTTGTGCCACCAAAGATGATATAGTAAGTTATCATCAGTAGAACAACCATAGGTGTGCCATTTATCAGCCCGCAATAAAAGTTTCCAATCTTTTTGATTAATCTATTTTTCCTTTCCAAAATATAACAAATAAAGCCTCCAAAGATTGTCCCAAGCAGCTGAGAACACAAAGCAATTATCATGGTTATTTTCAGACCATCGATTATCATTTTATAGCGGTTATCTGTGATAAGGTTTCTTTCAATGCCTGTTTTTATCCATGTAGTAATCGAGTTTAAACCAATTTCACTCTTTGTCTTTTTATCAGGATTTAATATTATTATACTCAACATATCCTCATATATTGGCTCTGTAAATATCACACTTTTCATTCTTTCTTCAGTGTAGGAAATACTGCCAATACCCAAATCTGCTCTACCACTAATTACATAAGGAACAAGAGCCGCAAAATCCATGTCGTGAATCTCTATATTCAGCTTTTCATACTCAGCAAATCTATAAACAAGCTCAATGTCATATCCACGCAACTCGCGATTAGCACCAAAAAAGGTAAATGGCACAGCACCTCCATGAGTGGCTACGCTTATGGTTCCAACGATTTCATCGGGATTGATATTTATCTCAGGCATTGGAGAATTATAATCTGCGTCAGGTCCAAGCCATCTATTTTGTATTTCCTCAAAAGTTCCGTCATTTTTTATCTCTCGCAGAAATATATTAAAACGGTCGATAATGTCCTGATTTATAGAGATAGCACCCATAGGAACTAAAGAGATTTCAGCAGGTAAAAGAATGTTTAAAAGGTCATCTGCGTTTTTATGGGTTTTGAGCAGTGCATTAGCAGCCGATAAATCCCAAATAGAGCCATCAATCTTTCCACGCAAAACATCCTCAATACTCAATGTGATGTCATAATAAACCACACTGATAGCATTTAAATCATATTTTATATTGTCTTCTGCTGCAAAGCCAATGCCGATGCCTATCCGCTTACCTGCAAAATCTTTATATGTTATTTCTCTTTTACTTGATAAAACAATAAGTCCATGCTGGTCTTCCCAGACAGGATCAGTAAATATCACACTTTGCCTCCGTTCCTCTGTAATGCCGATTGCTTGAAAGCCTATATCAGCCCTACCGCTCACTATATAAGGTATCAAAGCCGAAAAATCCATGTCTATAAACTCTGGTGTTTTTTCGAGGTAAACTCCAAATCGCAACATCAGTTCTATGCTATATCCAGAATAAGTGTTGTTTGCAGCCGAGAAGATATAAGGCATTGCGTCAGAATTAATGGCGACCCTCAATATATCACTGCCGTGAGGAAGTGGTGGAGGCGAGTAAATATCTGTCATTGGAGTATTTATATCGGGAACTCCAGAAAACCATCTATCTTGCATTTCTTCTAGGATACCTTGATGTTTTAAATCAGCGAGAAATATATTAAATTTATCGATGATGTCTTGGTTCATCGAGATACCACCGATGCCTATAAGGTATATATCTTTTGGAACAGGAATAACCTCAATTTGTTGTGATGTTCCTAATTTATTAACCGATTCTATCATTACATTAGAAGCTGTAAATGCCCACATAAAACCATTGATTCTACCATGCCGCACATCTTCTATACCCGAAGCAGTATCGTTGTAAAATACAGGAATACCGCCAATCTCGAGAGTGGTATATTCCATCAAAGACCCTGTTATTACGCCTATTCTTTCCCCTACAAAGTCGGTGTGGTCTCTATAATCTTTTATCTCTTGATTTTCTACTTTTGCACAGGCATTCAAATATAAGATAGTGGATATCAATAATAATGTCCAGCTATAACCGATATTTGAAAACTTTGTTTTTTTCATTTTAAATCCTTATCAACTCATTAAACCTATTATCACCAGTTTAAATGAAAATAATTTGTCTTTCCTTACACACAACGAAGTTGTGTAACTCTTAATAGAAACGGGTGACTCCCCCCTCCCCCCCACATCTCACACACAGCGAGCGGTGTGTGAGATGAGGGGGGGCGGGATTTGGTGTATCTTCTTTTCTATTAAGAGATAACAACTTCGTTGTATTTTTAAGGTATTTTGACAAATTATATTTTTCCATTCTCTCTGTGTGCTCCGTGCCTTCTCTGTCTTCATCCTGATCAAAAAAACATATAAGACACTTAACTATTTTCTTTTCGTAGGTTACCCCTCTTAACTCCGAATTCCGAACTCCGAATTCCGAATTCTACTTTCCTATTATCTTATTTCTAAACTCTAAAATTAACATAGTTATGTCATCTGCTTGTTCAGCTCCCATCGCAAAGTTGTCAATTTCTTGCTTTAGTGATGTTGCCATTTCCTTTAAAGGTAAATCTATAAAACTGTTTACAGCCTCTATCAAGCGATTATCTCCAAACAAATCATAAGTAGGGTTGTTTGCTTCTGTGATGCCATCAGTGTATAGAAACAATTTATCGCCAGGTCTGATAATTATTTCATTTAGATTATAAACCTTGTTTTCTATCGCTGCTAAGACAAAGCCATTTTTACCAGGTAGTTTCTTTGCACCTCGTTCCTCACAATCTTCATGTAGCGGACAATAAAGTGGGGGATTATGTCCTGCATTCACATATATCAGTTTGCCTGACACGAGGTCAAGATAGCCTAAAAATGCTGTTACAAACATATCCGCTGTGTTATTTTCGGCGAGTAGATTGTTAACTGTTTCAAAAACTTCCTTAGGGTTTTTCCCAAGCTGAGCATTGTTTTTAATTAGAGTTTTCGCAATGACCATAAACAAAGCAGCGGGGACACCCTTACCAGAAACATCAGCTATTACAATGGCGAGTGTGTTTTGATCAACAAAAAAGAAATCATAAAAATCACCTCCTACCTCTTTAGCAGGCAGCATAAACCCATAAATATCAAATTCATCTCTATCGGGAAAAGCAGGGAAAATACAAGGCAACATACTATTTTGTATCTGGTTGGCTATATTAAGCTCCGTTCCTATACGCTCTTTTTCTGCACTTTCTTGAGCAATTTTCTCGATAGAATTTTTCAGGTCAATTGTCATTTTGTTAAATGCTTTAGCCAGGGTTCCTAATTCATCTTTGCTATTTATTTCTATCTGTTTGTCAAGATTACCGTTACCAAGCTCGATTACCTCTTTAGTGAGCTTTTCCACTGGTTTATTTATATATTTTGAGATTAATATATAGGTGATGAAAATTAAAAATATAAACGATAGAGCAAATATCTTGACGAAGTAAATATTTCGGGTTTCTACTTCCATAAAGATTTCTTTTACTGGTATTTGTATCGAAAGAATCCAGCCATTATCTAATGCTTTCGTAAATGAGATATATTCTATTTCATAAAAGATATTTTTATTTAGTGTTACTTCATCAAATTTGCTTTCTAATTCAAAGTCTTCAAAATTCATATTTTGAAAATAGCGATGGGTGTTTGTTATGATGATCTTTTCTATAGGGCAAGCCAGAACCACAAAACTATTTTCTGTCGGTCTAATATTTGATAGTCTATCAATTTTACTCTGCAAAACCCAGTCAACTGTTGACATGCCTATAAAACTATCTTCCTCATCCCAGATTGCGACCCCAACAGTAGTCATCAAAGCGTTTAGTCCAGAATAAGGTGGAGTCCAGATGGTGGCAAATCTATTGATGTTTTGTGTGTCTTTTGTGGCTTCAAGAGAACCATTTTTTATTTTCTGATACCATATTCGGTTATGGAAATCATATTCTTCTGTCTCATACTCCTGCATATATACCACAGAACCTATCTCTGGGTCAAAAGCGGCATAAAAACATACATATTTTTCTTGTGAACCAAATACGAAAGGCTCAAACCAGATACCGCCACCTACTGCTTCAGTAAAAGCAGTAAAATTTTCGACTGCAATAGATATACCTTGCTGAGAGCTATTATAGCCATATAAATAATATTGACGACCTACCAGAGCCAAATCAACAGCATTACGCTCCATTTTTGAAATAACTCCAGCAATTCTTTCGCTCTCAAAAGCGACTAACATTGTAACTTCATTGATACGAAGCTGACGATAATTCTTTGTTGTCAGTATAGAATATATCGTAAAACCAACTGAGATTAAAAGAAAAAACCCCAAGATTATAACTAAAATTTTTATCCTGATTGAAATGATAGCCTCCTACTTTTCCCCCCCATCATAAACAACTACTGACCGAAAAAGTTTTCAATCAACACTTTTCACAATACAAATACCAAATTATTTAATAACTCATTTTTGTCAACAATAATTTATTCTGTAGGGAACTGATTTATCTGTTCCGATATTTGTAGGGAACGCATTTATCCGTTCCGTATTTAATTTGTAGGGAACTGATTTATCTGTTCCGATATTTGTAGGAACTGATTTATCTGTTCCGATTTTTGTAGGGAACTGATTTATCTGTTCCGATTATTGCCCCCCCCATGGAGCCTTTAGTTGCGAGGAACGAAGCAATCTCGGAGTGGGGGGGGGAGGGGGGGCTTAATTCTTATTTCTGCATTCTGCATTCTTATTTCTTATTT
>Ga0099364_10001924_pt1 | contig 33626 bp, 30 predicted proteins | sample TergutTh196P3_FD_73070 | JGI IMG/M metagenome (GOLD analysis project Ga0099364, IMG submission 73070) | Microcerotermes parvus P3 segment gut microbial communities from Pointe-Noire, Republic of the Congo - Th196 P3 | ecosystem: Host-associated > Arthropoda: Insects > Digestive system > Gut ... | reverse complement strand
CTGGCCGCCCTGGCTGCGGCCCGAAAGGCCGGCGGCCGGACCATTCTCATGTGCGGCCCCACCGTGCCGGAGGGCCTGGAAGTTGACCTGGCCCTCTCCGCCCCGGTCGCCGGGACGCCCCGGGTTCAGGAAATGCACCTGTTTTTCGGCCACACCCTCTGTCACTTGGTGGAACGTTGGCTCTTCGACGCCCCCGGGGAACTGGACTGACCGCGGATGCGACCCTGGCCTGAACTAGACTTTAAGGCCGTGACCGCCACCGACCTGGAGGCCCGGCCCTCCAAGGTCCAGGCCGCCGATTTCGCCCGTCCCTTGAGGCCGGGGCTGACCCTGGCCGAATTCGCCGCCGCCCTGCCCAGGCTCCTGGCCGCCTCCGACCTCCGGGAGGCCGCCGCCCGCCTGGCCGCGGCTCACAGGGCGGGCCGGCCCATAATTCTGGGCCTTGGCGGCCATGTGGTCAAGGTGGGCCTGGGGCCGATCATCATCGACCTTATGGAGCGGGGTTTTATAAACGGCCTGGCCGCCAACGGCTCGGTCATGGTTCACGATGCCGAAGCGGCCCTGGCCGGGGCCACCAGCGAGGATGTGGCCGCAACCTTGGGCGACGGCCGTTTCGGCGTCACCGCTCAAACCGGGGAACTCATCAACCGGGCCGCCCGGGCCGCCGCCGCCGATGGCCGAGGTCTGGGCCGGGCCCTGGGCCGGGCCCTCCTGGCGGCCGCCCCGCCCCACCTGGACATAAGCATCCTGGCCGCCGCCGCCCGCCTGGATATCCCCGCGACCATACATGCCGCCATCGGCACGGACGTCTTCAACATCCACCCCGAAGCCGACGGCGCCGCCCTGGGCGCGGCCAGCATGGATGATTTCCGCCTCTTTTGCCGACTTACGGCCGATCTTGAAGGCGGGGTCTTCATCAACCTGGGCTCGGCCGTGATACTGCCGGAAGTCTTCTTAAAAGCCCTGACCCTGGTACGCAACCTGGGCCGCCGGGTAGGAGGCCTGACCACCATCAACATGGACTTCATCCGCCACTACCGGCCTTCGGTCAACGTGGTGGAAAGGCCCACCCTGGAGGGAGGGCGGGGTTTTTACTTCCTGGGCCACCATGAGATCATGTTTCCCCTCCTGGCGGCCCTGGCCCTGGAGCAAACAACTTAAAAAAATTACGGAACCATCATGCCAATCTACGAATTCAACTGTACGAAGTGCGGCCGGGACTTTGAGGAACTGGTCCGAGGCCAAAAACCCAAGGTGGTCTGTCCCGGCTGCGGGGGACGCAAGTGCCGGAAGCTAATGAGCGCTTCCACCTTCGTCTCCAAGAGCAAAAGCGGCGCCACGGTCAAATCGTCCGCGGGCTCAAGCTGCGCCGGCTGCGCCGGAGGCTCCTGCGACACCTGCGGGCATTGATTGAGGATCTAAAGTGGCTGAAACCCTGAAAATCGGCTCCCGGAGCAGCCCTCTGGCCCAAACCCAGGCCGGCTTGGCGGCGGAGGCTCTCCTGGCCCGCCGCCCCGGTCTGGCGGCGGAGCTGATTCCCATCAAAACCACCGGCGACATCATTCAGGATGCGCCCCTCTCCCGCATCGGCGGCCAAGGACTCTTCGTCAAGGAGATTGAAGAAGCCCTCCTGGCCGGCGCCATCGACCTGGCCGTCCACAGCGCCAAGGATCTCCCCTCCCGGCTGCCGGAGGGCCTGGTTCTGGGCGCGGTCATGGTCCGGGCCGACTACCGCGATGTTTTGGTGAGCGGCCGTCCCGGCGGCCTGGATGATCTCCCCCCCGGCGCCCGGGTGGGCACTTCGGGCTTAAGGCGCCAGGCCCAGCTCCTGGCCCGGCGGCCGGACCTCAATATCCGTCCGGTGCGGGGCAATGTGGGCACCCGCCTGGAGAAAGTCGGGCCGGAGGTAGAGGCCGTCCTCCTGGCCGCCGCCGGCCTGGACCGCCTGGGCCTGGCCCCCCCCGGCGCCAGGAGGCTGGATTCGGCCGAAATGCTGCCGGCCGTGGGGCAGGGAGTCCTGGCCCTGGAAATCCGCCGGGACGATGCCCGCCTGGCCGAACTCATCCGGCCCCTCCACCATCCCCCAACGGGGCTGGCCCTGGCCGCGGAAAGAGGATTCCTGGAAGCCCTGGGCGGCGGCTGCCAGGTTCCGGCGGCGGCCCTGGCCCGGCTTGGGGGGGGCGGGTTGAGCCTTAAGGCCCTCATTGCCGCCCCTTCCGGAAAGCGGATTATTCGCGGCCAGAAGGCCGCCCCGGCGACTGACCCGGCCGCGGCCGCGGACCTGGGCCGGGCCCTGGCCGCGGAACTCCTGGCCCGGGGCGGGGCGGATATTTTAAAAGACCTGGCGGTATTGGCATGAGGGGCAAGGTTTACCTGGTGGGAGCGGGGCCTGGGGACCCGGGGCTCTTGACCCTTAAAGCCGCGGAATTGATCAAGACGGCCGATGTGCTGATCCACGATTATCTGGCCGCCCCGGAAATACTGAAACTGGCCCCCGCCGCCTGCCGCCTGGTCTATGTGGGCAAGAAGGCCGGCTGCCACGCCCTCTCCCAGGAGGAAATCAACCGCCTCCTGATCCGGGAAGCCCGGGCCGGCAGCCGGGTGGTGCGCCTCAAGGGCGGAGACCCCTATGTTTTCGGCCGGGGCGGCGAGGAGGCCCAGGAGCTGGCCCGGGCCGGGCTGCCCTTCCAGGTGGTGCCCGGGGTGAGTTCCACCGTCGCCGCTGCCGCTTACGCCGGCATCCCCCTGACCCACCGGGATTTCAGTTCCCAGGTCGTATTCCTCACCGGGCACGAGCGCCCGGAAAAGGGCGCCTCGGCCCACGACTGGCCGGCCCTGGCCAAGATGGGCACCCTGGTCATGGTCATGGGCGTGGCCGGTTTGGACATCTCCTGCCAGGCCTTGATCGGGGCCGGGCGTTCCGCGGATACCCCGGCCGCCCTGATCCAGTGGGGCACCACCCGTAGGCAGCGCACGGTCGCGGCCGCTTTAGGCGCGATTGCGGCCAGGGCCAGGGAAGCGGGGCTGGGGGCGCCGGCCATCTTGGTGGTGGGAGAAGTGGTCAGGCTGAGGCCGGAACTCAACTGGTTCGAGAAACTGCCCCTCTTCGGCCGCCGCCTTCTGGTCACGCGCAGCCGGGAACGGGCCAGCCGCCTGGCCGACCTCCTGGCCGAGGAGGGGGCCGAAGTCTGGGAACGGCCCACCATCGCCACCGCGCCCATAGGCGGCCAAGGCGAGATTTACCGGGAACTCGCCGACTATGACTGGCTGGTGTTCACCAGCCCCACCGGGGCGGAAATTTTTCTGCACGGCCTCATGGACGACCTCCAGGACGTGCGGGCCCTGGGGCGGCTGAAGATCGCGGTCATCGGGCCCGGCACGGCCGAAGCACTGACCCCCTTTGGTTTAAGAGCCGACCTGATGCCGGCCGAGCATGTGGCCGAAGGCCTTTTGGCCGCCCTCACCGCCGCCGGCTTAGCCGGGCGCCGGGTGCTCCTGGCCCGGGCCAAGGCCGGCCGAGAGGTTCTGCCCGAAGGGCTGACCCTGGCCGGCGCCCAGGTGCGGGATCTCCCCCTCTACGAAACCTATCACCCGGATTGGCCACAGCCCCTGCCGGGCCGGCCGGACCTGACGACTTTCACCAGCTCGTCCACGGCTGAAGGCTTGGCGGCCAGACTGCCCGAGCCCGAGCGGGCCCTTTTCCCGGCCGCCTCCATCGGCCCGGTCACCACCCGGACCGCGCGAAAACTGGGCTTCCCGGTGGTGGCCCAGGCCGAGGAAGCCAGCATCCCCGGCCTGGTTGAAGCCGTACTCCGCTATTTCTCATGAGCGGCCTGTTTTTTGACCAGGCCGCCGAAAAACCGGCCTTGGGCCCGCCGGAACAGCTCCTCAGCTTAAATCCCTCCCAACTGGCCGCGGCCACCTATGAAGGCGGCCCCTTGCTCATCGTGGCCGGGGCCGGCAGCGGAAAAACCCGCACCCTGGTCCACCGGGTGGCCTTCCTGGTGGACCAGGGCGTCCCCCCGGCGACCATACTCCTTTTGACCTTCACCCGCAAGGCGTCCCAGGAAATGCTGGGCCGGGCCATGGCCCTGGCCGGGCGGCGGGCCGGCCAGGTCTCCGGGGGCACTTTTCACGCCTTGGCCAACGCCCTCCTCCGGCCGACGGCCCACCTTCTGGGCTACCCGGACGGCTTCACCATCATTGACCAGGACGACGCTGAAACCCTCCTGGCCCGCATCCGGGCGGATTTGCCCGAAATTAAAAAATTTAAGCATTTCCCCCAAAAAGGAACTCTCTTGAACCTCCTGAGCCAGGCCGCCAACAAGGACCGGCCCCTGGCCGAAATATTGGCCAAGAGCTTCCCCCACTTCCTGGAATACACGCCCTTGCTTGAAAAAATAGGCCGGGAATACCGGGCCCTCAAGCTCAAAAACGCCCTGATGGATTTTGATGACCTCCTTACGGGCCTGGAGACCGTGCTTCAGGAACACGAAGACCTGCGCCGGCGCCTGGCCGCCCGCTATGACTACATTCTGGTGGATGAATACCAGGACACCAACCCGGTCCAGGCCCGCCTGACCCACCTGTTGGGCCGGGACCACCAGCGAGTCACCGCCGTGGGGGACGAGGCCCAGTCCATCTACGCCTTCCGGGGCGCCAGTTTCAGGAACATCATGGATTTCCCCAAAGTTTTCCCCGGGACCAAGGTTCTGAAGCTGGAAGAGAACTACCGGAGCTTAGAGCCTATCGTGACCCTGGCAAACCACCTCATCGCCCAGGCCCGGGAACGCTACGACAAAACCCTCCGCGCCATGCGCGGGGCCGGCCGGGCGCCGGAACTGGCCCAGGTGCTGGATCTGGCCGAGGAAGCCGGCGCAGTGGCAGACCGAATCGAGAAACTCCTGGCCGAGGGGCTGGCCCTTACGGACATTGCCGTGCTCTTCCGGGCTTCAGCCCATTCCTTTGACCTGGAAGTGGAGCTGATGCGCCGGGGCCTCCCCTACACCAAGTACGGCGGCCGCAAATTCCTGGAAGCGGCCCATGTCAAAGATTTCCTGTCTTTCCTGCGTGTTACGGCCAACCCGGCCGATGGTCTGGCCCTGCGCCGGGTGCTGACCTTGATGGAGGGGGTGGGGCTCAAAGGGGCCGACGAGGCCGCGGCCTGGCTTCTGGGCAGTCGGGACAGGCTTATGGACCTGGCTTCCGCCCCTGTCGGCGACCGGCTCCGAAAGGCCCTCTTCCCCCTGGCCGGGCTCCTGGCCCGCATCGCCCAAGAAGGCCTGGAGCTGGCCGAACGCGCCCGGGCCGTGGCCGAATTCTATTGGCCCAGGTTGCGCGATCTGTACCCCGACGACTGGCCGGACCGGCAGGGCGACTTAAGGGAACTGATGCGCATGGCCGAAGAGCGGGGCGACCTGCGCCTTTTTTTGGATGATCTGACCCTGGATCCGCCCAATCACACGCGGTCGGTGGAAAAAAATCAAACCCTGACCCTGTCCACCATCCATTCGGCCAAGGGATTGGAGTGGAAGGCGGTCTTCCTGCTCTCGGCCGTGGAGGGCCGCTTTCCCCCGCCCTATGCCGTCCGCACCGAAGCTGAAATAGAAGAGGAACGCCGCCTGATGTATGTGGCCGTAACCAGGGCCGAAGACAGGCTGTACATAATGCTGCCCCTGGGGGCCATCGACCGCCGGACCGGCGCCGCGGCCCTTCCCAGCCGCTTCCTCTCCGGCCTGGTCCCGGCGGCCCGGTCCCTCCGAGCCCCTCCCAAGACCCCGGCGGCCCGGGGGGATTTTCTTGCCGTTCTCAACGCCGATGAGCGGGTCAGCCACCCCGTCTACGGCGCGGGCCGGGTGGTGGAAATCCTGGGCCCGCGGGCCACCATAGATTTTGACCTTTTCGGCAAAAAGAATGTTATAATACAGTATGCCAAGCTTGTGAAAATATAAAACGGGAGAATTCTCTGAATTACCAGGAAGAAATACAGCGGCTGTTCGACCTTCAGAAATTCGGCATGAAGTTCGGGCTGGAGAACATGAGGACCCTTTTGGCGCGGCTGGGCGAGCCCCAGCGGGGCTTGAAATTCGTCCATCTGGCCGGTACCAACGGCAAGGGCTCGGTGGGAGTCATGCTCAAAGCCGCCTTGGACGAGGCCGGCTACAAGACCGGGTTCTACACCTCGCCCCACCTGGTGACCTTTAGGGAGAGAATAATCATAGGCCCGGACCTAATAAGCGAGGCGGACGTTCTGCGCCTTTGCGACCGCGTCTGGCCCCTGGCGGACCCGGCGTCCCCGCCGACCTTCTTTGAATTCGTCACCGCCTTGGCCTTTCTGCATTTCCAGGAAGAGAAGGTGGATGTGGCCATAATTGAAGCCGGCCTGGGCGGCCGGCTGGACTCCACCAACGTCATTGATCCCCTGGTCACGGCCATTACCAATATCTCCCTGGAACACACCGAACATCTGGGGGAGACCATATCCGACATCGCCTTCGAGAAGGCCGGTGTCATAAAAACCGCACGGCCTCTGGTCACGGGCCGGCTGAGCCCCGAAGCCGCAGAAGTCGTCGCCCGGGCGGCGGCTGAAAAAAACAGCCTCTGGCTGGCCTTGGACCGTGATTTCCAGGTCGCGGTCACCGGCCGTGACGATGCCGGCCGCTCCCTGATCCGCTTCACCCAGGACGCCGAGGTCTGGGCTGGCCTGCCCCTGGGCCTGACCGGCGCCCACCAGGTCGATAACGCCGCCCTGGCCCTGGCCCTGGGACGCGAGCTTCGGGCCCAGGGTTTCGCCCTCCGAGCCGAGCACTTCCAGGCCGGCCTGGCCCGGGCCGTTTGGCCCGGACGGACCGAAACCTGGCCCGCCGGGGATTGGCCGCCGGCGGGTCCCCCGGCCCGCGCGCCCCTTTTGGTGGACGGCGCCCACAATCCGGCCGGGGCCCAAGCCCTGGCCGCCCATCTGGCCCATCTGCCCCGGCGGCGCCTCCATCTCCTGGCGGGCATCATGGCCGACAAGGACATCGCCAGCGTCCTCGGCCCCCTCCTGGCCCTGGCCGACCGCCTCTACCTGACCCGGCCCCGCTTCACCCGGGCCGCCTCGCCGGAATTCTTAAGAGACAAGATCACGGACGCATTGGGCTCCCCCCAGGTTCCGACCACCCTTCACCCCGACTTGGAAGGAGCTTTCACAGCCGCGGCGGCCGCGGCCGAGCCGGAGGACTTGGTTGTCCTGTGCGGCTCCCTGTTCATGGTGGGGGAAAGCCTGGCCTACCTCCGGGGCCTGGGGCCGGTGGAATCAAACTAAGATGAAAACTCCGGCCGCCATAAGCAGCCAGACCGGCGGCCGGGGCGGGCCGGCTTTGACCCTGGGCCTTTGCTTGCTGGCCCTGGCCCTGATAATCCCCGGTCAGGTCCAAGGCGACTTTTCCGACGAACCGTCCCTCGCCTCAATAGGAGGTAAGCTCGAAACCGCTGAATCTCCGTCCGCCTCAATAGGGGGCAAGCTTGAAACCAACCAGGTGGAAGTGGTCATAGAGGGTCAGGAACTCATCATTATCCGGGCCGACCGTCTGGATTACGACGAGGACCGGGACCTGACCCGCTTCAGTGGCCGAGTCAGTCTGCGCCGCGGCCTGGAGACGGTGACGGCCGACCGGGCCGTCTGGCACAACCAGACCAGGACCGCGGAAGTAACCGGTTCGGTCCGCCTGGAGGGCCCGGATTTCTGGATGGAAGCTGAACGGGCCGTGGTCAATATGGAACTGTCCCTGGCCAAGGTCTACCAAGGGAGGGCCTTCTTCAACCAGGGGCACTACTATCTAAGCGGCACGGTCATCGAACGCTTAAGCGAACGAAAAATTGAATTGTTCGAAGCTTCAGCCACCACCTGCGACGGCCCCGCCCCGCCCTGGACCATCCAGGCCAAGCACCTGACCGTCACCGAAGGCGGCTACGCCAGGGCCACGGGAGCGGTTCTAAAGGGAGTCGGCAGCTCCGTGCCCCTCCTGGCCAGCCCCTATTTAATTTTACCGGTCAAAACCGATCGCCAGAGCGGTTTCCTAAATCCCTACCTAGCTAATTCCTCCCGGGACGGCCGGACCTTCAGCCTGCCCTTTTTCTGGGCCACGGCTGAAAACCACGATTTGACCTTCACCCCGGTCTGGCGGGAGGAACGGGGCCTTTCCTCAACCCTGGAAGGGCGATACCACCAGAACTGGGGCCGTGGCATCTGGCAGGTCAGCCATCTCAACGACCAATCCGAACGTTCTTACCGGTACAGGTACTACAACAGCCAGGGAAATCCCGTAGACCGGAACGAGAAAATAGACCGGCGCTACTGGCTGAGGGCTCAAAACCAGGGGCAAGCCGGGGACTGGGACTTGAACCTGAACCTGGACCTGGCCTCTGATCCCTACTATCTCAGGGAATTCACCAGCGACCCCGACGGCTTTGAACAGAGCCACGGGGCCTTTTTCTCATCCTTCGGGCATACGCTCAACGAGGCCTCGAACCCCAACCGGGCCAGCGAGTTTTACGCCCAGAAGCGGGAAGGGTCGACCCAGACCCGGGCCGGTCTCCACTACACCCAAAACCTAAATAGTGAAGGCAATCGCGACACACTGCAGCGCCTGCCGTCCCTCCAATACGACCTGGTGGGCCGCAGCCTGGATGGAGTCTCGGCTTTCAACGGCCATAGCCCGCGTCTTTCATTCAACTCCCGCTACGACTATTTTTACCGCCAAACCAAGGAAGACAGCCGGATCACCGAAACCGGCCACCGGTTGATGTTCCAGCCCACGGTGGATTGGACCAAGCCCCTGGGGCTGACCAATTTCAAGATGACCGGCAGCCTGGAGATGGCCGCCTACGTGGCCGATGGCCGTCGGCCTTTGAACAAGGGGCAGCAGTTCGAGCACGACCGCTGGTATAACAATCTGACCGGCTCGGGCGAAGTGGAACTGAGCACCACCATAGGCCGGGTATTCGATGGCGGTCCGGGCAAGGCCGTGGCCACCCGCCATCAGCTCACCCCCACCCTGGCCTTCAAATACGTTGGGGCCCAGGAGAACCAGGGCCGCTTGCCCTATTGGGACCACCACGACCGCCGCCTGCCGAGCCAGACCTTACGCTACGGGCTTTCAAACACCCTGGTGGCCAAAACCACCAGCCAGCCGGCGAATAAGGCCGGGGAAGAACCTCCGGCCCCGGTCGACAGCTATTATCAATTCCTGAAATTCGGCCTCTGGACCAGCTATGAATTTGCCGATAACAGCCATTTGACCGGCAATAATTACGACCGCTTCTACGACACCGACTATTTCGGCCAAGGCCCCGGGCCCTTGGAAGCCTCTTTGGAAGCCTTCTTCAACCCCCATATTTCCACCCGGCTGTTATCCACCTTCAACACCCGCACCGGACAGGCCCTTAGCCATGACCTGAGCCTGAGACTGTCCGACAACCGGGGGGACCGCCTGACCATCACCTATGATCAGGCCGCGCCGGAGGCGATCCATTTCCTCTCGGACAACACCGGCAGCCACCAGGAGATCCGGGCCGACTTGGGCCTCAAGCTCAATTCCGAATGGTCATCAAGGCTCTTCACCCGCCATGACCTTAAGAACAATCGGACCCTGGAAAGTTTAGCCCAACTCAACTACCAGGCCCAGTGTTATGGATTGAGCCTGGTTTACTCCAAGACACACAATGCGCACAGCCTGGGCATGGTGATCGACCTTCTGGGTCTGGGGGGAATTAATATATACAGCGTGGATCAGCGGGTTGGGGAGGGCTTCAATCGATTATTTGGCTCCTGACTTTGGCTATTGCGGAAAACGTCGATGAGTTGTGAAAGGGAACCATAATGGAAGCGCATGAAAAAAACCTCTTGGCCAGGCTGGCTTCAGACAACCCGGAACTGGCGGAAATGGTAAGCCGGCACCAGTCTTTTGAAAGGCAGTTGGAGGAAATGAACCACCGTCACTACCTGTCGCCGGAGGATGACCTGGAGCGAAAGAAAATTCAGAAGGCCAAGCTGGCGGTGAAAGACAGGATACAGGCATTTCTGGAGCGGCACCAAAGCTAGAGCATTTCATGATTTAAATGTCTAATAATCGCCGGCCGGCGGGGCCGGCTTAATTGCTGGAGCCAAACAATTTTAAGGTCATCATGACGGAACTGACGGGCGCTCAGATACTCATTGAGTGCTGGAAAAAAGAGGGCGTGGAAGTCATCTTCGGCTATCCCGGCGCCACCACCATAGATATTCACCACCACCTGACGCGGAGCGGGCTGCGATTCATCCTGACCAGGCATGAACAGGCGGCCGTCCACGCGGCCGAAGGCTACGCCCGGGCGACGGGCCGGCCGGGCGTGGTCCTGGTAACCAGCGGCCCCGGCGCCACCAATACCGTTACCGGCCTGGCCGGGGCCAACCTGGATTCCACCCCGGTCCTGGTCTTTTCAGGCCAGGTGCCCCGCCTTATGATCGGCAATGACGCCTTTCAGGAAGTCGACATAGTCGGCATCACCCGGCCCATAACCAAGCACAACTACCTGGTCAAGGACACCGAATCCCTGGCCCGCCTGGTCAAGGAAGCCTTTTTCGTGGCCCAGTCCGGCCGGCCCGGGGCGGTGCTGGTGGACCTGCCCAAGGACGTTTTGGCCGGCCGGGCCGAATTCAAATATCCGGCGGGCAAGGTTCGGCTCCAGGCCTACCAGCCCCACCTGGAACCCCATCCCAAGCAGGTGGCCAAGGCGGCGGAACTTCTTTTGGCTGCCCGCCGCCCGGTTCTATACGCCGGCGGCGGGGTCACCATGAGCGGAGCTTCGGAGCAGATCCTGACCCTGGCCGAGCGGCTGAACCTGCCGGTAACCAATTCCCTCATGGGTCTGGGCAGCTTCCCCGGCGCCCACCCCCTCTTTCTGGGCATGCTGGGCATGCACGGCCTGTATCAGGCCAACCGTGCCGTCCAGGAAGCGGACCTACTGGTGGCCGTGGGGGCCCGCTTCGACGACCGGGTCACCGGCCGCCTGGACAAGTTCGCCCCGGAAGCCAAGATAATCCAGATTGATGTGGACCCCACCTCCATCCACAAAAGAATCAACACCCATGTGCCCCTGGTGGCCGATGCCCGTCAAGCCCTCTCCGCCATTTTGGCTCTCCTGGGAGAATACCCCGCCTACGATCAGGCCGCCCGCCGCCAATGGCTGGACAAGATCGCGGCCTGGCGGGCCGAGGGTGCCCTGGATTACCGGCCGGCGGACGGCGGGCCGGAAACCTTAATGCCCCAGATGGTCATTGAAATTCTTTTTGAAAAGACCCGGTCCCTGGACCCAATAATCACCACCGAGGTCGGCCAGCACCAAATGTGGGCCGCCCAGTATTTTCTCTACGACCGGCCCCGCCGCTTCATAACCTCCGGGGGATTGGGGGTCATGGGCTTCGGCCTGCCCGCAGCCTTGGGCGCCCAGGTGGCCAAGCCGGAGGCCCTGGTCATCGACATCGCCGGTGACGGTTCCATCCTGATGAACATCCAGGAACTGGTGACCATTGTCGAGGAAAAACTGCCCGTCAAGGTGGCCATAATCAACAACGGCTGCTTGGGGATGGTCCGCCAATGGCAGGAACTCTTCTATGACCAATGCTACGCGGACACCCTCCTGGGCCGGGGACCGGACTTCGTCAAGCTGGCTGAAGCCTTCGGCGCCCGCGGGGTCAGGGCCAGACTGCCGGAAGAGGTCGGCCCGGCCATTGACGCCGCCCTGAACACCCCCGGCCCGGTGGTCATGGACTTCATAGTCAACCCCGAGGCCCTGGTCTATCCCATGGTTCCGGCCGACCGCGGCATCGGCGACATGCTGCCCTACGGCGCCTGCCGGGCTTAAAGCTTTGCGAATCATGGAACCCAAGGGCTCCCAGCGCCGCACCCTTTCCGTTCTCGTGGACAACGAGCCAGGCGTCCTGGCACGGGTCGTCGGCCTCATTTCCGGCCGGGGCTTCAATATTGAGAGCCTGTCCGTGGCCGAGACCCAGGATCCCATGGTCTCGCTCATCACCCTCATCACCTCCGGCTCGCCCCAGATCATAGAACAGATCATCAAGCAGCTCCGTAAGCTAATCAACGTCATCAAGGTAGTGGACCTCACCGAAGACGACTACCTGGAAAAACAACTGGTCCTGGTCAAGGTGCGAGCCGGAGCGGCCGAGCGGGCCGAAATACGCAGCCTCTGCAAAATCTTCAAAGGCAAGATTCTGGATGTCGGCCTCAAGTCCTACACCATGGAATTTACGGGCAATGAAAGGAAGATTCGTGATATTCTGCTCCTACTAGGCGAATTCGGCATTGAGGAACAGGTTTCCACCGGCTTGACGGCCATGTCCCGCAGCCGGCTTTCCAGGCAGGAACGGAAATAAAAACGTGAAATAAGCACTGAAAGGAACAAGCATGCAAGTCTATTTTGAGAAAGACGCCCCCCTCGACCCTCTGAAAGACCGGACCATCGCCATCCTGGGTTACGGCAGCCAGGGACACAGCCAGGCCCAGAACCTGCGTGATTCGGGGCTGAAAGTCATCGTTGCGGAAAGGCCCGATTCAGCCAACCACGACTTGGCCGTGAAGCATGGCTTCCGCCCGATCTCGGTGGCCGAAGCCACGGCCGAGGCCGACCTCATCCAAATATTGCTGCCGGATCACCTACAGGCGGAAATTTTTGAAAAGGATATCCAGCCCGGGCTTAAAGCCGGCAAGATGCTAATGTTCAGCCACGGCTTCACCATACACTACAATCAAATTCGGCCGGCTGAAGACATAAATGTGGTCATGATCGCCCCTAAAGGTCCGGGACACCTGGTGCGCTCCGAATATCTCAAGGGCGCGGGCGTGCCCTCTCTCATAGCCATTCACCAGGACGCCGATGGCCGGGCCCTGCCGTGGGCCCTGGCCTACGCCACCGGCATCGGCGGCACCCGGGCCGGGCTCATACAGACCACTTTTGCCGAGGAGACGGAAACGGATCTGTTCGGCGAGCAGGCCGTGCTCTGCGGCGGGGTGAGCGAACTGATCAAGGCCGGCTGGGAAACCCTGGTGGAGGCCGGCTATCAACCTGAATTGGCCTATTATGAATGCCTCCACGAAATGAAGCTCATTGTCGATCTCATGTATGAAGGCGGACTGGATTGGATGCGCTACTCCGTTTCCGACACGGCCGAATACGGCGACTATACCCGCAGCCGTCGCATCATCACCGAGGAGACCAGGGCCGAAATGGCGGAAATTTTAAGGGAGATACAGGAAGGGGAGTTCGCCCGGGACTGGATTCTGGAAAATAAGGCCGGCCGGCCCAATTTCCTGGCCCGTCGCCGGCACGAGGCGGAACACCCCATTAACGAGGTCGGCCGAACGCTGCGCAAAATGATGGTCTGGCTGGACAAGAAATAACATGAAAGCCTATCAAGAAGATCTGGCCGCCCTCCTGGCCGAAAGCCAGGCCCTGTTTTTCCAGGACGGCCTGACTCTCAAGGACGGGCGGCCCACGCCCTATTTCGTGAACTTCGGCCTCTTCCATACCGGCCGCTTAAGCGCCGCCCTGGGGGGGATAATGGCCGACTATTTGGTTGACGCCGGCCTATACGAGGATTTTGACGTCCTCATAGGCCCCTCCTACAAGGGCAGCGTCCTGGCCGTGACCACGGTCGAGGCCCTGTGGCTTAAGCACCGCATCGACCGAGGCTTTGAATATGACCGCAAGGAAGCAAAAACCCACGGCGAAGCCAGCCAGGCCCCGGCCCGTTTCGTCACCGGCGCCCTGACCGACAATTGCCGGGTGTTGATCGTCGACGATGTCGTCACCACCATGAACACCAAATTCGATATGCTCAGGCGACTGACCGAGGAGGCCACGGATCGGGGGCAGAGTTATCACCCCAAGGGCGTGGTGCTGTTTTTGGACCGGGAACAGACCACGGCCGTGTATGACCAGGACAAGCAGCCTATCCTGAGCCAAAAGGGCCGCAACGCGGCGGAGAATTTTAAGACCGTAACCGGGCTGCCGGTGCGGGCCATCCTGGGTATTCGGGCGGCCATTGATTTTCTTCGCCGGGAAAAACTGCCCGTGCGCCAGAACGGTCGGCTGGAGCCCCTGACCGAGGCTTCATTGACCGCCTTCCGGGATTACATGACCGTTTACGGACTGGAGAATCAAACATTTTAAAAGCCGGCCCCGGCCGGGCTTTTAAAATGTTTGGCTCCAGATGGAAGCCATGGCGGACCAGTCCCTCAAATTGACGCTGACGGCCGAAGCCGGCCTGAGCGGCGCCTGGGAATTCACCGAACCCGCCCTGATCCACCTGGGGCGGGACCGGCGTCTCAGCGTCAACCCCGGGCCGGGGCCGGAACTGGCCGGTCTGTCCCGTTATCATGCGGTCATTGAGCTGGTAGGAGGGCGGGCCGTCATACGCGACTTGGGCAGCCTCATGGGCACCCGCTTAAACAGCCACCTGGTGGGGCGGCGCGCCCCGTCCGCCCCGCTTGGGGTCCCTTCCGGCGAAGGCGTGGAACTGGCCGATGGCGACCTTATCCAACTGGGCCCCCTTTGGCTGCGGGCCTTTCTGGGCGGCACGGGGGCTGCCTTCCCCATCCGGTCCAGCACCTGTGCCGCCTGCGACCGCCCCCTTACCTATCCCACCACATTCAGTACCCCGGACGCTCTCTGCAATTACTGCCGATCCAAGCCCATGGCCGCCCTGAAACTATTGCGGGCCGGCCTAAGCCGCCGCATCGCCGCCCTGGCCCCCTTGGAGGGTTTGCGGGTGGAAAAAAAACTGGGGCACGGCGCCACTTCGGCCGTCTTTTTGGTGTCGCGGAAAAAGGATGCTTCCCGCCTGGCTCTCAAGGTCATGCCCCCCTCGGTCTCCGACAGCGACTGGGCCCGCAAGAGTTTTCTGCGCGAAGCCGCCTTGGGCCGGGCCCTTAAACACCCGAATGTGGCCCGCCTGTTCGAGTCGGGCCACTACGGCGGGGCCTATTTCGTCTTGATGGAATACTGCCCCGGGGGCTCCAGCGAAGAGGAACGGGTTTCAGCCGGGGGCCGGCTCTCCCCGGAAAGGTCCCTTTCCATAATTCTGCCGACCTTGGACGGCCTGGACTACCTGCACAACGTCCGCTTGGCCGCGGCCGGCGAAGCGTCCAGGGGGCGGGCCAGCCTGGGGCTGGTGCACCGCGACCTGAAACCGGCCAACATCTTTCTGGGGGATGACCTGTCACCCAAGATAGCCGATATAGGCGTGGCCAAATTTCACGGCTGGGGGGGATCCTGCGACACCCGCACCGGCACGGTGGCCGGGAGTCCGGCCACCATGCCCCGCCAGCAGGTTGCCAATTTTAAATACGCCGGCCCGGAGGTGGATATCTGGGCGGCGGCGGCCTCCCTATATAAACTGCTCACCGGGGAATACCCTCGAAATTTTCCGCCCGACCGCGATCCCTGGCAGGTGGTCATGAACGAAAAGCCCCGACCCCTTCTAGCGCTCTTGCCCGATGCCCCGCCCAACCTGGCCGCGGCCATAGACCAGGCCCTGGCGGACGACCCGGAAATAATCCACAGGCGGGCCGTCGATTTAAAGGCCTCCTTGCTCATGGCCGCGAAGCTGGACGATATAAAGATATAATTCCAATGGAACAAAGCCCGCCCATGACCCAGCAGGACGAGCGGCCGTCGCCCCTTCCCAACGCCCACCAAGCCAAATGCTTCGGCTGCGGGGCCGAATACGGCCTGAGGCCGGCTGATCTGGGCCGGCGCTCCATCTGCCGGAACTGCGGCCGGTCCTTCTATCTTCTGCCGCCTTCGGACAGCCCAACCACGGTCGTCTTACTGGAAGACCCAAGTGAAGGCGCCGGCAGCCGGGAGGGACGCCTGTGGCTGGACCTCCGGCCGGGCCAGATCCTTGACGGCGGCTTTTTGGTTCGCCGCCTCTTGGGACGGGGCGGCCTTAGCCAGGTTTTTCAGGTACTGGATTTGCAAAGGAATTTCAACCTGTCCGTAAAACTGCCCTTGGCCGCCACCTTGAACCGTCTGCCTCGGGATGTTCTCATAAATGAGGCCGCGGCCTGGCTTAAGCCCGCTCCCCACCCCAACCTGGTCGCCTGCGATCAGGTGCGTCTCTATCATGGCCTGCCGTTTATTTTCATGGAATATATCCAGGGCCTGGATTTGGCCCGTCTGACGTCCGAAGGGAGGGGCGCCCTTTACCTAAAGCCGCCTCAAGCCTCATGCCTGGAACTTTTGGATATATTCATCCAGGTGACCCGGGGCCTGGGCTACGCCCACAGCCTGGGCCTCTACCACCTGGACCTCAAACCGCGCAACGTGCTGGTGGAAAACGGCGGCCGGGCCCTCATCGGCGACTACGGTCCCGTAAGCCGCGAAACGGAGTCCGAAATTCCGGATTTGGATGAGGGCGAAAATCAGGAGACCAGGATTTCCAGCGCCCGGCTCTTGGGCACCCCGCAATACTTTTCGCCGGAAGCGGCGGCCGGCCGGCCGGGGACCGGCGGCGAGGCCGACCTATGGGCCTTGGGCCTGACGATCCTGGAATGTTTTTTAGGTTGCCGGCCCTGGGAGATGGGCTCCATGGCCGGTCTGGCCCTGGAACAATACCTGGCCGAGAACCGCCGGCCCGCCGGCCTCCCCCCCGGCTTGGCCGGATATTTCCGCCAGGCCCTGGCCCCTAACCCCGCCGACCGGGTGAGGGAGGCCAAGGCCGTCGAGGAACGGCTGACCGGCATTTACGAAGAAGTGGCGGGGCGGCCCTATGGCCGGCCCGCGGCCCGCACGGCCGCGGAGACCCCGGAAGCACTGGCCCGCAAACGCGCCTCGCTCAAGGAGATTGGCCATGCCTGACGATGAAAAATCCAACCCCCCGGCTTTGGACCGCCAAGCCTATCTTAGGACCGTGCGCCAGGAGATGCTGAAAAACCTAGGCCTGCCGGAAGACACCAGACCCCAGCGGGTGGGACGGCTCTTGGAAATCAAGGCCCGGCTGGACCAATTAAAAAAGCCGGAAAAAGAGGGAAGCGCTGATTATAGCCAAACAATAAAAGCCCGCAGATAGTCCGCGAAGGCCATAACATCGTCCCGGCCTATCTCGTAGTGAAGAACCTGGCGCCAAACCCCGTCCACCGGCGGCGAAAGCTTAAACCCCCGCTCGCCCATATAGGCCGTAAGGGCCTGGGAATCAAGGCCGGGGGCCCGCCAGAAGACCAGATTGATTTTGACCGACTCCGGCTCAATCTCCACCCCCGGGATCCCGGCCAGGAGATCGGCCAGGAGCCGGGCGTGGGCGTGGTCTTCCGGCAGGCGATCAACCATTTCATTTAAGGCCAGAAGGCCGGCGGCGGCCAGAACTCCGGCCTGGCGCCAACCGCCCCCCAGGACCTTGCGGCAGCGGCGGGCCTCCCGGATAAAATCTCCGGTCCCGGCCAGTAGCGAGCCCACCGGGGCGGCCAGGCCCTTGGAGAGGCATAGGGATACCGAATCAGCCAGGGCGGCCAGTTCCCCGGCTTCCGCCCCCAAGGCCCAGGCGGCGTTGAACAGGCGGGCCCCGTCCAGGTGTATCTTGAGCCCCAATTCCAAGGCCGCCTCCCGCACGGCCCTCATCTCTTCCAGGGTCGCCACCCCCCCATTGCTCAGGGCGTTTTCCTCCCAAACCAGGCGGCTGACTGGGAAGTGGACATTGCCCGCGGGCCGGGCCAGCCGGCGCACATCTTCCGCCCCCAGGACCGGTTTCTCAGCCAGAGCCCAAGAGACGCCCGAGAGGCGGGCCGCGCCCCCGGCCTCGTAACGGACCACATGGCTCAAGGCGCTGGCGATGAGTTCGTCGCCGGGCCGGGTATGGGCCATGACGGCGGCCTGGTTGGCCATGGTGCCGCTGGGCACGAAGAGGGCCGCTTCCAGGCCCAGCCTTTCGGCGGCCAGGATTTCGAGACGGTTGACCGTGGGGTCTTCCCCATAAACGTCGTCGCCCACCTCCGCCTCGGCCATGGCCCGGCGCATGGCCTCCGTGGGCCGGGTGACGGTATCGCTGCGAAAATCAATCAAGGTTTTCCTCCTTGTTTTTGACCATGGCCGTGGCCGCAATGCCGATCAAGGCGCCGGCGCTGAGTATCCACCAAGTCCAGCCGTAGTGGCCGCTGGCGTCGCGGGCCAGCCCCAGCGCCAGGGGCGAGAGGAGGGCTCCCATCTGGAATATGCTGTTACCCACCCCGGCGGCGGTGGCCGCCCACTCCGGGCCCGCGTTATCGGCAATAATGATGGAAGAGATGGGGTTGGTGAAGGCAATCAACGCGCCCATGAAGCAGGCTATGATGGTCGCCGCCATGAGGGTCTCCATTTGTCCGAACAGGAGAAAGGCGATGATGAGGCAAATGTGGCCGTTGATGATGAGGGTTTTCTTGCGGTGGGGGATCCTGCCGCACAGGTAACCGGCCAGGGTGGGCATCAGAATGCCTATCAGGCCATAGAGCATCATGACCCGACCGGCCTCTATCCGGCTCACCTCCATTACACCCACCATATAGGAGTTGGCGATGCTGCCGAAGCCGATCTGGCACCAGACAATGCTGAACCCGGCCAGGGAAATGAAGAGTATGTTTCGGTTACTGAAGACGAATTTCAGCCCGACCATGAAGCTTTTGCGTGGGCCGGCCGCCGTCTTGACTTCCTTCATCATGACCAGGAGCGTAAAAGCCAGGACTATTAGGGCCAAGCCCACACAGCGGAAGGCGCCCTGCCAGCCGATGGCCGCCTCAATGGTGGGCATGACGAAGTTTGGAATGGTCACGCCCAGGGTCGGCGAGGTCATGATCACGCCAATGGCCAGGCCCCGCTGGACCGGGGAGAACCAGGCCATCACGGCCTTAAGGCAGGAGGAATAGACGCACCCGGCCCCCAGGCCGCACACCACGCGCAGAATGAAGCCGACTTGATAGTTTTCCGTCAGCCCTATTCCGACCGTGCCCAGACCCTGTAAAATAAGGGCCGCGCTTAAAACCAGCCGGGGGCCGAAGCGATCGGCCAGTATTCCGCCCGGAATCTGGGTGACCACATAGCCGATATAGAAGGCCGTCATATAGGCCATGGCCTGGGTCATGTTTATGTCCATCACCGACATGACGCTGGGCACCAGGGGGGGCCAGGCGAAGCGGGAGACGAAGGTCATGGTGAAGGAAGTGGCGGCCAGGGCCATGATGACCCAGCGGTAGCCGCTCTCGTGGGGGTTGGGAGTTTGTGGTTCCGGCATGGGAGGTCCTTTCAGGCGTAATATTTGATGCAAAGGGCAAAAAAAAGACCGCGAAACTAAAGCTCGCGGTTTAGGGGGAATTTTTTGGCTTAAAAATCAAGACACCCCGGGACCACGGACTCGAACGGAGCGCCGCCACCACTGGTTTAAGCCGGGGATGGCCTTGTTATGCGAGGTTTGAGTCATGGCCTTCATTCTTCAATTTGAAAATTTCGCCTATCTTAAACCCAAGGCGCGGCCGGTGTCAAATAAAAAATTTTTTTAAAACGAACAGACATCCACCCAGCCCCGGCCGCGGGAGTATTCCTCCAGCTCGGCCAGGCTGACCTTGATTAGGGAATTGGCCGAGCCGCAGGCCGGGAAGACGGTTTCAAAGCGGCGGAGGCTTTCGTCCAGAAAGACTTCGGCTTCCGGGGGGAGGCCGAAAGGGCAGATGCCGCCCACGGCAAAGCCGGTGAAGGCCAGGGCCTGTTCCGGGGACATCATTTTAGGGGGGGGGCCGAAGCGGCGGCGGAATTTCCGGTTGTCGAGGCGAGCGTCGCCGGAGGCCACCACCAGCACTCCGGGTTCCCCCTTGCGGTTGATGGTCAGGCTTTTGGCGATGCGTCCCGGCTCCACCCCCAGGACTGCGGCGGCCAGGGCCGAGGTGGCGGTGGATTCCGCCAGTTCCAGCACATCCTGGTCCCGTCCCCACTTTTTCAAATAGGCGCGAACTTTGGTTATGGACATGCCGATTTCTCAGATTTCCCGGGGATCGGTCAGGCGGCCGCGAAGGGCGGCCGCGGCCGCGGCCGCCGGACTGACCAGGTGGGTGCGGGCGCCGCGGCCCTGGCGGTCCTCGAAATTGCGGTTGGAGGTGCTGGCGCAGCGCCGGCCTACAGGAACCTGGTCCGGGTTCATGCCCAGGCACATGGAGCAGCCGGGTTCCCGCCATTGGCAGCCGGCTTGACGGAAAATGTCGGCCAGACCCTCGTCTTCGGCCTGGGCCTTGACCAGGCCGGAACCGGGCACCACCAGGACGGTTACGCCCGGGGCCGCCCGTCGGCCCTTCATGAGGGCCGCGGCTTGGCGGAGGTCTTCCAGGCGGCCGTTGGTGCAGGAGCCGATGAAGACATAGTCAACAGGTATGTCGGCCAGGGGGCGGCCCGGCGTCAGTCCCTGGTATTCCAGGGCCTTGGCCGCGGCCGCACGGCTGACCGTATCGGGAAAATCATCCGGGGCCGGCACGCGGCCGGTGAAGGGCGCGCTTTGGGCCGGGTTGGTGCCCCAGGTGACCAGGGGTTCGACCGCGTCGGCGTCAATGGCCGCCGAGCGCTCGAACTCGAAGCCGGGGTCGGTGAAAAGAGTCCGCCACCAGGCGGCGGCGGCTTCAAAGCCAGCCCCCGCCGGGGCCAGGGGCCGGCCCCGGAGATAGGCCAGGGTGGTTTCATCCGGGGCGATGAGCCCCATTTTGGCCCCGCATTCAATGGACATATTGGCCAAGGTCAGGCGTCCTTCCACAGTGAGGCCCCTGATGGCCTCGCCCCGATATTCCAGGGCGAAGCCCACCCCCCCGGCCACGCCCAGCTCGGCGATGATGTGGAGGATGAGGTCCTTGGAGGCGACCCCGGGCCCCAGGCGGCCCTTGACCTCCACCGCCATTTGCCGGGGCTTGGCCTGGCGGAGGGTCTGGGTGGCCAGGACATGCTCGACCTCGCTGCTGCCTATGCCGAAGGCCAGGGCCCCCAAGGCCCCGTGGCTGGCCGTGTGGCTGTCGCCGCAGACGACGGTGTTGCCGGGCAGGATAAGGCCCTGCTCGGGCATGGTCACATGTATTACCCCCTGGCGGGGGTCATCCGCGCCGAAAAAGACCCGGAGCCCGAAGTCGGCCTGATTCTTTTCCAGGGCGGCCAGCTGGGCCTCGGCCGCCGGGTCTTTCAAAGGGCGGCGCCGGTCATCGGTGGGGATGGAATGGTCAATGACGGCGAAGGTCAAATCCGGCCGCCTGAGCCGGCGGCCGGCCCGGCGCAGGCCCTCAAAGGCCTGGGGCGAGGTGACTTCGTGGATCAGGTGCCGATCTATGTATAACAGATCCTGACCGCCGGGGTTTTGGTCCACCAGGTGAGCGGCCCATATTTTGTCCAAAAGGCTTTGGGGCATGGGAGGTCCTTTCAAAAATCGGGGTCCGGCTCCATCGCCGGCCCCCATTCCGGGCTTACTTTTTCTTTCAGGAACTGGCTCAACTCCCATAGGTGGGAGTTCTGGCCTTTGAGAGCGGCGATGAGCCGGTTCTGGATATGGATTCGCCGGAAGGCCGTAAATATCAGGTAAATGCCCAGAAGGGTCAGGCAGGCGCAAATGCCCAGGAGGGGGCCCAGAAGGTACATGACCTTGCCGGGGTCGTAGTAGCGGGAAATGACGATGAGGACGCTGAGCACCGACAGGGGCAGGGCCAGGACGGCCAGTCCCGTGCGCATTATGGAGAGGGAGGTGCGCTTTTCGGCCAGGACCAGGGAAATTTCATTTATGAGCATGGTTTTTTGGCTCAGGAAGGCCTGGTCGGGCGTACGGGTCAGGTCCCGGGTCAGGAGTTTGGCTATGTCCCGGTCGAAGCCGGACGCGGGCAATGTTTTACATGGCACGTTCAAAGTTCCCAAGAGTTGCTTGATATGGAAACAGTTTATACTAAATTGCTTTCAAAAGACAGTCTTTTGAGTCTCTGAACACTCGGCAATTTTTCTCCGGGCCGGGGAGCCCCAAGGGCTGTTTTTGCCTAGTCTCTAATATATATTAACGCTTAATCAATAACTTACAACTATGGCACAGCTATTGCTTCATAAATGGCGGACGCCCTGGGTTCGCCTAGAGCATTGTGAGGTGAGGCATGACCTTCAGTTCCATGTACATAGCCGCGACCGGCATGATAGCCCTGGGCACGGGGATGCAGACCATCTCCAATAACCTGGCCAACCTTGAGACCAACGGTTTCAAGACCATGCGCACCAACTACTCCGACCTCATCAGCAAGACCTTCCACTCCAGCGCGCCCTGGCCCCAGCAGGTGGGGCGCGGGGGCCAGGTCCAATCCATACAGTCCATGTTCACCCAAGGGGCTTTCAGGGTAACTGAATCGCCCTTCGATCTGGCCTTGGCCGGCGACGGCTTCTTCGCCGTCCGCAGCCGCATATCCTACCACCTGCCCGACTCCGAACAGATTATGTACACCCGGGCCGGGGCCTTCACCATGGACAAAAACGGGTATATGGAAGACCCGTCCGGCAACATCCTCCAGGGCTGGGCCCTGTCCCTGCCCCGGCCGGGGGAAAACCCGGTTCGTCTCGGCTCGCCCGTGGACGTGCAAATCACCATCTGGGACATTCCGGCCCAACCCACCACCATCGTGAAGCAGGCCGTAAACTTAAGCGCCGATGCTCAGCCCGCCTACCACTATCCCGCCTACGGGCTGGCTGAAAGATACGCCGGCGAACAGGCTGAAGCTGCTGGCCAGGCCGCCCGGGTGGAGGCGGAAAGAGCAGTTTGGGACCCGGACATCCATAATCCGATAACCAGAAATTTGGAGGGTTCAATCTGGGTCATAAATCCCTCCAATAAAGACGAATTCAACCGGTTCTTTATTGACCGTTATAAGGAAATTTTTGACTCTCCAACTCCCAACACGATTTCCGACTTGGGCATAGTCAATCCCCCGCCTTACCCCGACCGTGCCCGCGGCCAGATGACCACGTATGAATTCGACCTCCTGGTCACCCTGGCCCAGGCTGACATGAACAACTCGGTCGCCATGGCCGGCCGGGCCGAATATACCAAGGTCTATAAAGAGGTATATAATACCGTGGTGCCAGAGTCCTGGATGCCTGAGACGGACGCCCAAGCCGCCCGGGAGCGGGCTGAAAGAGGCGTTTGGAACCCGGCGGTCGATACGCCGGTGACCATGAATTCGGATATCATCATACAATCCAACAAAGACGCATTCAACCGGTTCTTCGTCGACCGTTATAAGGAAATGTTCGACTCTCCTATTTCCAACATTTCCGACCTGAGCATAGTTAATCCCCCGCCTGAACCCGACCGTTCCCTCGGCGAGATGATTCCGGCCGAATTCTACATCCTGGCCGCCTTGGCCCAGGCTGACATGAATAACCTGGCCGCGGAGTCTGGCTTGGCCGCCTACGCCGCGGTCTATAATACCGCGGAGCCCGGGCCTTGGATGTTGGAGATCAACGGTTTCGCCGGAGCTTGGGACGGCAGCCGAAAACCGCCCATAGACCGGTCCGCCTACAATCACGCGGAACACCAAACCGTCTATGACGCGTCGGGCCGCGCCCATTTGCTGACGACCTATTACCAGAAAAATCCCCACGAACAAAACGTTTGGGATTATTTTGTCGCTTGCGAGCCGGACGAGGACGGCCGGCTGGATGGTACCGGCCGGCCGGTGGCCGGGACTCCCTTGGCCGGCCTTTTGCAGAAGGGCAAGATAACTTTTGACGCCAACGGCAACATAAAAGACCTTGAGGCCCAGGACCTCAACCCTGGGGCCAGCCGAGCCGCTTATGTAGATCCTCCTGTTGCCGGGACCGGGGCTCTGTCCAACATTACCATCGGCGGCTATTACACCGGACCCGGCCAGATAAACCCGACCACCGGCGCCCTAGTTTCGGCCCCGCGCACCTACGACATACGGCTGAGCGCCAACACCGCCATGAATCCGCCCATACATGGCTTCACCTGGACCTGGAACGATGGCCTGAATTCAGGCTCAGGCTTTGTGCCCGTGGACACAAAATATGTCCTGCTAGGCCACGAGACCCCTCCCGAATTGGTTTGGGTTTCGTCAGGCTTATCCGGCTATGTGGCCATCGTCAAGGAAGACGGGACCTATGGCGAGCCTCTCTCGGACTCCGACTACACAACCGTAATAACCTATCCCGGGCCCTACACCTTGGGCAACGACGGCCTGACCCTTACTTTCAACCTTGCTCCCGACAAACCCCAGCCTTTTGGCGAACCCGGCCGGGACACAGTCCGGATCACGGCCCACAGCGAGCAGCCCGGCTGGGCCGCCGACACCCCAAATGCGGACGGCTATTTCGACGTCAACGTGACGTTCAAAAACGCGCCAGCTCAAAGCATTTCCCTGAACATGGGGGCTCGCCGGGCCGGCGGGGCCTGGCTCCTGGACGAGGTCAGCACCACCCAATACGGCGGCAATTTCGTCACCGTCGCCAGCAATCAGGACGGCTATCCCACGGGACGCTTCTCCCGCCTCTACGTCACGGAAGACGGCATCGTAACCGGGGTTTACAGCAACAAGGTGGAATTGCCCCTCTACCAGCTCAGCATCACCCGCTTTCTCAACCCTTGGGGGCTGGAAAAAAAGGGCGACAACCTGTTCGCCGTCACCCGCCATTCCGGCCCGGGCAAGACCACCGCGCCCGGCGAGGGCGGCGCGGCCATGGTTATGGGCGGCTATTTGGAACAATCCAACGTGGATACGGCCACGGAAATCGTCAACATGATCGTGACCCAGCGCGGCTTCCAAGCCAATTCCAAGGTCGTCACCACCCACGATGCCATGCTGAGCGTAGCCATTGAACTCAAACGATAATTGCTTGATGCTCCGGATGCAGATGCAGGGCGGCCAGGGGCGGAGAGGGCCTAAAGCCCAGGGCCTGGTAGAGGGCCAGGGCCGGCAGGTTGTAGGCCGCGGTCTCCGCCCGGAGTCGGCCGGCAAGGCCGGCTAGGCGCCTGATCAATTCTTCGAGCAGGCCTCGGCCCAGGCCCCGGCCCCTATAGGGCTCGGCCAGTGCCAGTATGGAGAGTGCGGCCGCCGCCCTGCCGGGCTGGCCGGAGGTGGACAGGCGGGCGGTGGCCAGACCGGCCCCCCTCCCCAGGCTACTGTCCCAGAGAATCACCGCCTCTTCGGCCGCCCCGGCCAGTTCCTCCTTGGCCGTCAGCCGCCAGAGCCGGCCCGCCATGGCGGGGCCCGGCTTCGGATCGTGCCGCAAATGACCATCATAAAATATGTCGCCAAGGGACTCCACCAGGCCCTGTTCCGCGGCTAAACTCCGCTCCAGCCAAGTGAAGCCCGGCGGCGGCCCGGCGGGCGGCCCGATGGGCTGGGTCAGGTCCAGTTCCAAGACCGCGCTTATTTCCCCCAAAACAAACCCACCAGACACCAGGCCGCGCAGGACGGCCGGATCCAGGCCTGTCTTGAGGGTGAGCAACCGGTCGCCCCGCTCCCGGGCCCGGGCCGCGGCCATAACGGCCAGCCGGGCCGCCACGGCCTCCCGCTCTTCCTGAGCCTCCGGGGGCAAATAGGGCCCAGCGAGACGGACGCAGCCGTAACCGAAAAAGTCCGTCTCCTTTGGCGAGGGGGCGTAGAACAGCACTCCCCGGTCTAAAGCGGCCTCATCCGCCCACAGGGCCTCGGCTTCACCACGGGCCGCCCAATCCGCCAAGGCCCGTATATCAGTCCATAGGTCAAAGGGCCGGCCAGCCGAGGATATGGCCTGGGCCAGCCGGGCCAGGGCGGAAGCCTCCGGACCGGTCACGATGTCACCGAGCGGTTTTTGAACAGGTCATACTTGGTGGTATTGTGGTAGCAATGGCGGCAGATGGGCAGGGCCTCGTGGCCCAGATTTCGCCCGACCAGCCGACGGCGCTCTTCCATCTTGGAGCCCAGCCAGGCCTCGGCCAGGCTCACCTCTCCCAGCCGGCCCAGGCTGTGGTCCGGCCGCCCCTCGGCATCCTGGCCGCAGATTTGGATGAGGCCATCGTATTTTACCTCCAGGGCCAGGAAAACATCCACGCAACGGCCCCGGGTCAGGCCGGCTGATTGGCGGTCCAGGTAGGGTCGGACCCGGCTCCGGTCGGCCACGAAGTTCAGGTTGGTCAGATCCACGGCTGCCTTGTCCGCCAGGGTCAACATATCTTGAATGAAGGCTTCCGGGTCGGCCTCGCAGATTTCGTTGGCCAGAGCCGAGGTCAGAACGCTCAGAAAGGGCCGGGCGGCGGCCCCGCGCCGGCTGGCGGCCAGTTCCAGGCTGGCCCGGAGGCGGCCGTAGGAAGCGCCCCGTCGGTTGAACTCATATTGGGCCGGGGTTAGTCCTTGAAGGGAAAACTGGAGATCATCCACCTCCAAGTCTAGGAAACGGTCCATCAGCTCGGGGGTCAGCGCCAAGCCGTTGGTGTATATTTTGAGCTTCAGCCCGGCCTCTTTAACCAGGGCCGCGATTTCAGCCGCCCGGGGGTGGAGCAGCGGTTCCCCCCAGCCGGTGAAGCGCACCCCCACGAAGCCTCCGCCCGAGGCCTGGGCCCGGGCTTCCTCGACCAGCAGCCGGGCCGTTTCCAGGCTCAAATCGCCCAAGGGCCGGCGGCTTTTCTGTCGGGAACAGAAGAGGCAATCCAACTGGCAGCGGTTGGTCAGCTCCAGGTTAAGCCAATAAGGGAAAGGGCGGGGGGGGTCGAAATCGGTCAGCCAGCCCGGGGAGTGGTAAAGTTCATAAAAGGGGTCGCTCTTCGGCCCCTGGCGATAGCTAAGCACGGCCTTTTTCTCCAAAATTTAGGGTAGACCGGGAGGCGGTTCGGCATTATATCAGAATTTTTGAAAAAAGGTCTTGCCATTTAATCGGGCGGGCGGTATATTTTTATTAATGGCTCGGTTTCTTAACCGACCGAGCTTGGGAATCTTGAGAAAGGGGGGCGACTTGGGTTCGACGGGGATAGTTGAACTCGTGGCGGCAGGCCGAGCGACCCGGTGACTCGTTAATCCACAGGGACTAAACACAAAAGCAGACTCTTACGAGTACGCTCTGGCCGCTTAAGGCCAGCGTTTTCAGGCCCGACCTGGCCCGGGGCGGTTTGAAGGCGTGGTTAAACGGGCTGGTTTCCTCCGGCGGCGTTGGGACGGAGGGGATGAGAAAAACCTGGCGCTGGCTTTTGAATGAGCCTGTCCACTGGCACTTTCAAGGCGAGAACTAAATAATGGACTAAGCCTGTAGAAACTTCGGGGGAAGATCTTCGGACGCGGGTTCAATTCCCGCCGCCTCCACCAATCAGCACTTCACCAGCCATCCCAGATACTCAAAAAGCCCTTGAAAAACAAGGGCTTTTTTGTTTTTTAAGATCACTCTGGTTACCTCAAAATCACCCTGCTTCATACCTGTTTTGGGGGCAAAACAAGGGGCTTTTTTTCGGTCTATTGTCTGCATGCCCCCTTCTGTGCTATAATGCCCTAAAATCAACTGGATTGAGGTGAATTTCATGCCCTTAACTGATTTGAGCATTCGGAAATTGAATCCAGGCCCCAAATTTCAGCGATTCTTCGACGGCGGAGGTTTGTATCTGGAAGTATCCCCGGCCGGCGGTAAACACTGGCGCCTGAAGTATCGTTTTGGAGGAAAAGAAAAGCGCCTTACCTTCGGTCCATATCCAATTGTTAGTTTGAAGGAAGCCCGTATAAAAAGAGACGATGCCAGAAAGATGCTGGCTAACGGCATTGACCCCGGTATGGCCAAGCAGGCCGAAAAAGTTGCCGCTGCCGGCACTTTTGAGGCTATTTCCCGCGAGTGGCTGGCAAAATATTCGGCGAGTTGGACGGCGGGGCACGCCGAGCGAATCCAGCGCCGGCTGGAACGTGATGTTTTCCCCTGGCTCGGCCATCGCCCCATCAACCAGATCACCCCTCCAGAGTTGTTGTCCGTCCTACGGAGAGTGGAAGAGCGAGGCATAATTGAAACAGCCCATAGGGCCTTGGCCAACAGCGGCCAGATTTTTCGCTACGCCATCGCCACCGGCCGGGCGGAACGGGACATTAGCCAAGATCTAAGAGGGGCCATCCCCCCAGTCAAGAAAAAACACCTGGCCAGCATCACCAGGCCTGATTTGATTGGTCCCATGTTGCGGGCCTTTGACGCCTATGACGGATTTTTCGTCACCAAGTGCGCTTTGCGCCTTGCCCCGCTGGTATTTGTGCGGCCCGGCGAGCTTCGAAGGGGCGAATGGTCGGAGATCAATCTCCAAACCGCCGAATGGCGCATCCCAGCCGAGCGCATGAAGATGCGCATTGAACATATAGTCCCCCTTTCCCGGCAAGTCTTAGCCATTCTGGAGGATTTACGCCCGCTGACCGGCCAAGGCCGCTATCTTTTTCCCAGTATGCGTTCCAAGGTGCGCCCAATGAGTGACGCCACAGTTTTGAACGCCTTGCGCCGATTAGGATACTCCAAAGAGGAGATGACCGGCCACGGCTTTCGTAGCATGGCCTCGACTCTGCTGAACGGGCAAGGCTGGAACCGTGACTGGATTGAGCGCCAATTGGCCCATTCAGAGAGCAATAGTGTGCGGGCGGCCTATAACTATGCAGAATATTTGCCTGAACGACGGAAGATGATGCAGGCCTGGGCTGACTATCTTGATTCCCTAAAGCAGGAGGCTTGACCATGCGTTTCTTCCTGAAAAAAGGCTTAAAATGGGAACTGTTCAGTTTCAAGCCAGAAGAGTATCCTTACGAATACACCCCCGGCTACCCGCTACGGCATGGGTTGCTGAAAAACGGCGAGATAGACTGGCCTTTCTGGTGTAAACAGGAAACATGGACCATGGATCAGGCCGTGCGCCTTCTAGACGAAACCCGAACCGGAGACGATAGCTATTGCGCTCTTCCTTGGCCATTGTACCAGGAAATCTCCGATGGGCTGGAAAAAACCCTGAAAGCCTCGGCAGGACACCATATTTTTGAAAGCAAGCCGAATACGGAACATGGTTTTATCCTCCAAAACGCCTTGGTTTACCCTCGTCCCTTCATTGAATGGGCTTACCACAATGATTTTTTAATCCCGGTTGGCTTACAATCACTTTTACCCAAGCTACTCAAAAGTGACCATCCATCGCCATTTGCCTATTCCAATATGGTCATCAATAAATCCATGTATATCAAAGCGTTGTCATCCGTACATCATGATGACTGGGCCGCTCGGCGCGGCATTACAGCCCAACTGCTGAACGATTTGGGCTTCACCGCCCGTGAAACCTATATGGCCTTGAGCGAGAGCGGAAAGTCTCTCGTTGATCCCAACGGCGACCCGGACGCCATAGCCCGAAAATGGCGGCGTACCGGCCGCAACATCTTGGAAAAAATGGAGGAAGACGATTGAATTTTTCCAAGCCTCTTTTTTAGTCCGCCGGCTAACTTATGATGGCGCTTTGATTTTTGCTACATTGACCGTCCCCCAGACTCCCTAAAAATCCGCTTGACCCACCCTGAGCCGGACAGCCGATAATCTTTCCGTGACGTCACGGAAAGGGGACCATATGTCCGACATTATCACCATTGCCCACATCATCGAATCACTTCGCCAGAATCTGCCTCCGGTCTTTAACCGGCGCACGGTTCAAAGCGGCCTAGGGCACATCATTAGCGCCCGGACCCTGGCCAATCTCGATTACCAGAAGAAAGGGCCACCTAAAAAGTATCTCGGAAAAACCGTTGTCTATGAACGCGACAGCTTCCTGGCTTGGTTGTCGCCCCGTCTCACTGACGTGGAAAGGAGGCTGCTATGAGGGATATCCTTCAAGTGGCGGAGGCGGAACTGCGGCTGGCCGGGCTCTGCCCGGCCACCATCCAAGCCGATGGGCGAAAACATCGCTGCCCGGTGGAGGGTAAGCCCAAGGGTCTGGATGGCGAATACCGCATCTATGCCGACGAACGCCCCACACTGGTTTGGCGCAATTATCGCACCGGGCAGCATGGCACAAAAACCCTGGCTCAAACAGAGCCCCAGACCAACGCTGATCCGTCTGGGCGGGCGGGTGAAGTTTGGGCCAAGGCTACGCCTGCTGCCGGTTCTCATCCTTATCTGGCCCGCAAAGGCATCCCCGCTCCGCCAGGTTTGAGGGTGAATGGCGACCGACTGGTGGTACCGGCCTATGGCCGGCATGGGCACCTCCAAACCGTGCAGATGATCGACGGTGAGGGAAAGAAGCTTTTTTTCAAGGGTGCCCAGGTCAAGGAATCCTCTTTCGGTTTGAAAGGCGGCGACGAGTCTTCAGCCCTGTATCTGACCGAAGGCCTGGCCACCGGGGTCAGCGTCTGGCTGGCCCTGGAGCGGTCCGCCGAAGTTCGGGTCTGCTTCACTGCCGGAAACCTTGCCCCGGTGGCGACTGTTTTCCACCAAAAGTATCCGCGCCGAAGCATCATCATCTGCGCGGATAATGACCGGGCAACCTCCGGCAATCCCGGGCTGAGCAAAGCCTTGGAAGCCGCAAAGGCGGTTGGCGGTCGGGTGACCCTGCCAACCTTCGCCGACGGCATCTTCGGTACCGACTTCAATGATCTCCACTTGGCCTGTGGTTTGGAGACTGTCCGCCAACAGTTGAGCATTTTTTATGACGGAGCTCCAGAGGACAACCAAGGCTTGCGCGTCCTAAACTTGAACGAATTCATCGGCTGGCCTATCCCCCCGCGTGAGCACCTGCTGCACCCGATCTTGCCGGAGCAGGGCCTGGTATTGCTTTACGCCCCGCGGGGCTTGGGTAAAACCTATGTGGCTCTGGCCATCGGTCTGGCCGTAGCCGGAGGTCATCATCTTTTCAATTGGAGCGGAAGAGCGCCGCATGGAATCCTCTACATTGACGGCGAAATGCCGGCCCGGGCCATGCAGGAAAGAGTCCGAAAGCTCGTCAAGGCCTTGGGGCCTTCGCCCGAACATTTGGTAAATTTTTCCCTCATTACTCCAGATATACAGCAGGGGCCTATGCCCAACCTTGCCACTTCGGAAGGCCAGGCGGCCATTGAGCCGTATCTGAAAAACACGTCGCTGCTCATCATAGACAACATCGCCACCCTGTGCCGCGCCGGCCGGGAAAACGAAAGCGAGTCCTGGCTGCCGGTGCAGGGCTGGCTGTTGGATCTGCGGCGGCGAGGCATCTCGGTTTTAATAGTTCACCATGCCGGCAAGAACGGCGACCAACGCGGCACCTCCGCCAAAGAAGACATCATGGACACGGTAATTAACTTGCGCCGGCCTAAGGATTATCAGGCAGAAGAAGGGGCCCGCTTCGAGGTCCACCTGACCAAGGCGCGAAACCTGGCCGGGGACGGCGCCAGGCCATTCGAGGCCCAACTCAGCGATGACGGTGAGTCACTTTTGTGGTTGGTCAAGGACTTGGTTGATCGAGAGATGGAGACGGTCAAAACCCTTTCGGAGCAGGGTCTTTCCGTCCGTGAAATTGCCGAGGAGGCTGGTCTGCCGAAATCCACCGTCCACCGCATCCAGCAAAAGCTGGCGGCCGAGAGCGGTGGTTGAAACGGCTGTCCCACTGTCCCGCTCTCTACAGGCGGGACAGTGGGACAGTTCGCGGCGGCGTCCCCGAAGGAGACGTAAAGCTCAACTTTTGGAACCGCCTTATTGCCGATAGCCAGCCTACCCGTTGTGGCTACAGCCACGGCCGGGGCTGGCGAGGGAGCAAGCTCCCTTCGAACCCTCAAGGAGAAGAAAATGCCCCGCGATTTTCTGCTGAAAATACGCGTCACCACCGAAGAGCGGGAGGCCATCAAGGCCACGGCGGCCGACGCCGGGTTGACCGTTTCGGATTACGTGCGGATGCGGCTGACCCACCACCGGGTACGCCAGACCGCCGCTGAACGCGATACGGTCAGATACCTGGCCCGGATAGGCTCGAACATAAACCAGATTGCCAGATGGGCCAATACCCACGCTAATCGGATAGACGCTCTCGAAATCCTCATGCGCCTTGATGAACTCCAAACAGAGATAAAGGCGCTCAGCGAGACGACATGTACATAAAGGTTTTCCCGCACGGCCAAGGAGGCGGCAGCGGCCCGGTGGATTACCTCCTGCGGCTGGATTATCCCGGCCGGCCGGATTCGCCGCCGACACTCCTGCGCGGCGATACGGATATGACCCGTGACATTATCGACGCTCAAAGCCGCAAATGGAAGTTCAGCGCCGGAGCCTGTTCCTGGGGGCCGGGAGATACCGTCACCCCGGAACAGGAACGACAACTGATGGACAGCTTCGAACGCCTGGCCTTCGCCGGTTTGGAGCCGGACCAATATAACATACTCTGGGTGCGGCACAGCCATGCCGGACACCACGAACTGCATTTCGTAATCCCCAGGGTTGAACTTTCCAGCGGAAAAGCCTTCAACGCTTTCCCCCCTGGCTGGCAGAAAGATTTTGACCAACTGCGCGATCTATACAACTGGCGTGAAAACTGGACCCGACCCGATGACCCGGCCCGCGCCCGTTTCTGCACTCCAGGCCATACAGATTTACAAAAAGCCCGACTCATCCGTTGGGGTAAATCAGTAAAACCGGATGAAAGGGGCGTGGCCAAAGAGGCTATCAACAATTACATTCGTGCGGTGATGGAAAGAGGACAAATTAAAGACCGCGACTGCATCATCAAAGCTCTAACCGATGCCGGTTTACAGATTAACCGCACCGGCAAAGACTACATAACCGTCAAGGATTCAAAGAGCGGCGAAAAGCTGCGCCTTAAAGGAGGAGTATATGCAGCCGACTGGCGGCTTGGCCAACCTGGCCGAGCGGATGAAGGAAAAGGCCGAACAGGAACGGCAACAGATGGAGAGCATCGTCAGCGACGAATTGACGAACTTGCGGCGGAACTTGAGCGATGCCGCGAGAAACGCGCTCAGTACAATCAAGGCCGATATGGAGCGCGAGGCCCGGAACGCCAGAGAGACGTTCAAGAGCCAGAGCAAAGTCTTGAGCCTGAGCTTCGGTCAACGCTGGCTGATGGCCAGCCTGATCGCCCTGGCCGCGATCTTCGGCGTGACCATGGGCGGCTGGGGTCTGACCAAGCTGGTGGAGCGAAAAGCTCTGAACCTGCACCGGGAAATATCCCAGCTCCAGCAAGAGCAGGCGCAATTGGAAACAACCGTCAAACAGCTTCAAGTCCAAACCTGGGGCTTGGTTTTAGTGGAGAAGCCGGAAGGCCGCTTCATCATACTGCCGCCCAAGGCCTTCCCCAAACCCGGCTGGACGTTAGACGGACGCCAAGCTGTGAAAGTGGAGTGACCCATGAGCCAATCCGAACTCAAGACCATCGTCCAGGAACAGTTGAAAGCCTTGGCCGAAGACAGCAACCAGCGCCAACAGTCAACCTGCCGCGACCTGGAATCACTCTCTGCCAGACAGACCGAATCCGAGAAGCAGTTGACGCGTTTAAGCGAACTCTACACTCGCTTGTTGCCGCTTATCGACAGTATCAACAGCGCCTTGGCCAACAAGCCGCAATAAAGGCGGCGCAACGACCAACCCAGTATATCGGCCCAAGCCGGTAA
>Ga0099364_10001923_pt1 | contig 33633 bp, 28 predicted proteins | sample TergutTh196P3_FD_73070 | JGI IMG/M metagenome (GOLD analysis project Ga0099364, IMG submission 73070) | Microcerotermes parvus P3 segment gut microbial communities from Pointe-Noire, Republic of the Congo - Th196 P3 | ecosystem: Host-associated > Arthropoda: Insects > Digestive system > Gut ... | reverse complement strand
GTAGCGAGTTGATACGTACTACCCAAACCATTACCGGAAGCATCGGTACCCGAACGAACAGGTCCGCCGGAAGCCCCCGACCACGGGAACGAATTCGCCGCCGGCGAAGACAAAACCACGTCAACCAACGGAACTCCCCCCGCACCCAACAGGTTAGAGGCTAACTCCATCTGAGGAAAGTTCATACCACCGGAACTGGAATCCGCTGCACGAATCTGCGAAACTTCCAGACCATCCACACGGTCGCCATCGATTTCGCTCACTTCATTCCGAAAATGGTACTCCACGTTCGGCATAGGAAGCGCACCCGCAACACCCGGTGCTTCAAAATTGAATTGAACCGGCGCGAAAGCACCGACGGCTTCCCTCGCAACGACATCGCCTTCTCGCAACGCTTCACGTTGATTCTTGAGGCTTCTTGTCTCTTCCATGTTACTGCGATGACTCGTTATAGCGGCATTTAAGATGGTGGCAACGATTAACGACATAATCGTGAACACCAAAATAGCCACCAAACACTCAACCAGCGAGAACCCCGCTTTAGATTTAAGGCTTTTCAACCCTTTCATTTTTTTCATAACGTGAACCCTCCGTGTATTACTGCAATTTGACCATTCAAGCGGATTACTCTCCCTCTCTTTGAAGGAGGGAGAGTCCCGCAACTCTTTTTACCGTGCTAAATCTGATTAACCACCCCGGGATTGTTTACATCGCCGGCATTATGAACCTGGCTTCCGTCGGTTGCAGGGTCAACTTTCCCGACATTCGGCGGTGTAATCGGCTGCTCTTTCGGGGCAGGAAGCGTACCGGGATTTTGACCCGGAGGAAGGTCAGGCAGGAACTGTGTTCCTGACGGAGGTGCATTCGGGGGTGCTCCGCCAACTCCACCACCGGGAAGCATCGCAATAACGTGGTCCATAACGTCGATGTTTACGCTGTCTGCCGATATACTTCCGAATAACAGCAGGTTATCACCACCGCCATCGGTCGCATTGACTTGCGTCTTCGGCGTATACACGCTCCCCGCGAAGAAATTACGGTTGAAAAGCGTAATAGGATTGTTACCGTTGTGTACCAAGAAAACGTTCATGTTCAATGCACGAGAATGATTTCTCGGAGCGATTCCGTTAACCCCGGTAGTAGCAATATCGGGGCGAAGAATTCCCAACCCTGTACTGTCAAGCAAACCCCTCAACCAAGCTGCATCTGCTTGTCGGTTGATTGCGTAAGTCAGTCTTCCCAAGCGCGCATCGTCGAGCCAGTTAGGAGGTGCTTCCGGCGAAACCGCCAGATTAAACGGCCCTACATACGTACCCATAGAGTTACCGTAGGTGATGTTATTCGGAACGTGGAACACCACGCTTCCGTTACCCAACGTCATAATCGCAACTTTAGCGGTCTGTTCATCTTTCTGCTTCCATCGGAAAGTACCGCTACCGCTACCATCAAGCCTTATATGAACGGTATTATTCGGGTCATCCCCGGTATCAATCAAAAGAACATTCATCGAACCCGACATATTAGGCCCGCCAAGAACCCCGATAGTAGTGTTTTCGCTGATATAACGAACATTATGCTTATCGTTATTAGGGACGTGTGTCATATCTATTCCGTAACGAGCCAGAGCACCCGAAAAAGTATCATACGAAGGAGCCCCGACACTCCAGTCATCGAACGCAAGGTGGTGATTATACGGTATAGCGTCAAGACCCTGCCAATCGTTCATGTTATCAGCGGGATTAAGTCTTGCGTTAAGCCAACCCAAAGGTTCTACACCCGTAGCAGTCCACACAGGACGAGTGTGACCGTTTACCGTAACAGAAGTATCGCTTGCGTTTTGATTAACCCGCGCATGACTCGACGGGCCTGTCACAATCGTGCCGCGTGCATACACCGTTACCCCTGAGTTCAAGTACTTATTATACTGGTCACCGTGAAGATGAACGTTTCCGTTCACGAAGACAACAACATTTCCGCGGACAGCACCGTTAGCGTGCTGGCTTCCGAAAGCATTCGCAATTGCACCCGCAGGCGCACCGCCCGCGATGTGTAAATCGCCGCCTACTGTTATAACAAGCGTTCTGTTGGTATGAGGAAGCCCGTAATGACTGTTACTTCCCCAAAGGAGATTTCCTGTAGCCGTCACGTCACCTTCTATATAGAAAGAACGGTTGTTCGGTGTACCGAGAATCGTCCAGTTAGCGTCATGGAACGTCGGCGCGGTAATTCCTCTGCTCATAATCCGCGACCATTCAGCCCGGTCTGTTCCTTTTCTTTGCACGTGAACAGCGGCACCTTGTGTCCAGGTGTGACCCGGACCTTGATAGTTCATGTGTCCGGTAACAGGGTCGATTGAACTTCCGCCATCGGGCCCTGTAGGCAGCTGAGGTTTATAACATGGATTCGCGGTCAACCACGATGAACAGCCCCCACCGCTCGCGGCAGACCAAGAATGTCCACCGTAAGAATCAGTCGCCGGAAAACTACCGGTCGAATCTACACGCCACTGAACACTACAATTCGGACACCGTGAACAGTCCAGTCCGTTACAAGTTCCGTTTCCGGGCGGGAAATTAGCACTATTGTAAGGTTCTGTACTCCATGTGCGGCTGCATTGTGCGCAGGTAGGCGCGACAGGAGATTCCGGATAACAAGCTAAACAACGTCCAAGCACGTCAAGAGTATTTTCATCACGAACACCCGGTGAAACCGCAGTCTTATACGGCTGTCCGTGAACCGGTTTCCACTCAGAATCAACTATGCCGATACTGCAACGCAGAGTCGCGAAGCAACAACCGCATTTATCCACGCGCAAACCATCATGAATGGTACACTCATCATACTCGACCGTTCCCGTGGTATTACGCCCGAGCCAGTCGGTGCCTTTAACCCACTCAAGCATATTAAGTTCGTTTACGCCCCCGGCTTCAACCCAACCAAAACCGGTCGCGGTAAGTTGGGAAGCGACAGTGCTGCATTTTTCTCTGACAGTACCATCCGGTCTCACGGTTTCCACACAGTTACAAAACGACGTAAAAGCAGAAGTCCCGTCCCAAGGTGAAGTGCCGTTTCCGGTCATAATCCACCAACCATCACCCAGATAATACGGTGCACACAGTTGTCTCGCATAATGCGCTCCACCTGACGCGGCAAACGCAGGATTACCTAAAGCACGTTCGGCAATACCGCCAACAACTTCAGGGTCTTCAATTACGGAGAATCCTGTTCCTCTTCCGTAAAGACGATGCGAGGGAGCAGTAACCTGTTCCCACCCCCCGGACGGTGCAGCGATTTTTCCGCCGTTGGTGGTGGTCCATTCCCAACCCAACCCCGAACCGTTACTGGTAGCGTAGTTCTTCCATTTCGGACGGAACATACTGTCAATCGTGTTACGGTCATAAATGCGCTGAGCGGTAGCCGTTCTGCCACCATAAGAAACAGTGACTTCAACGACGATGTCGCCGCGCTCATTCACGAAAATAAAGATTTCGGTATCGCCCGCCGCAGGAATATTTGACGGCGAAGTCGTGCGGATATAATGCCCGCCATGAACAATACAAGGACTCTTGCAACTGTCATTTGTCGGGTCCGGGCATCTTCCGTAGTGGTTGAAATGTCCGGTTCTAATCAAATCATGCACAGTCACGTCGGCGCGGTCCATCGCGTTACCATCTTCATCCAAAATAACGAGTCCGCCTAACGGATGCGACCAACCCGCTACACCGTTTCCGCGTACCCTATCCCAGATTTCCATAGCGGAAACCACGTCCAGTCCTGCTATAGCGGCGGTCAACTCTTGAGCGTTACCGTTAGCAGGATTTCTCACCAAATACTCGTTCACAACGCCGAGCATATCGTTCGCTGTTTGGAACGCCTGAATGTCGTTATACTCCATGACTACGCTTTCGCGGCTTGCCGAAACGGTGTAAAAAACCGACGAAGCAACGATAATCAAAAACGACATGATTACCAAGACGATGAACAGCACACTCCCTTGTTTTGAGAGCAATCTTTCTTTAAATAACCTTTTCATAATTGTACCCCTTTCAAAGCACGTGTGGTTTCTACGGATTTTATATCTTACAATAGAAACACAAAGAAACGAAGGTTTTTGTTTAATGAACTACCTCTTAATTTTATCTCTTTCCTTAATCTCTTTAAACTCCAATGGTGACTTATACACCCATCCCCCTGCCTATTCAGACAGGGGTGACAGGGAGATTTTTAATTCTTTCCCCACTCAAATTTATTTTCATAACCGAACATAGTGTCGGGGTTATCCGGCAACGGATGGAAGATGTAAAACTCTATAACAACCTTATAGAATCTCGCGCCTTCTTTTATTTCCATTGCAGAACTTACGTTAGTAGAAGTATCGCTGGCTTCCATAGCTGAAATATAAGTAGTCCCGTAAGGAAGCGTTTCATCGCCCACTACTTCCCACTCCATGAGCTTATACACAAGCATCGAAAGCTCCCACGCTTCTTCCTGCGTCAACGGAATTTCGAACTCTGCACGAAGAACGTGCAACTCTTCAACTTCTTGCGCAAGATAATCACGCATGATTTCGACAACTTCCGGTGTAACCACTTCTTGAGTCGTGAAATACCGCCACGCTTCCGCTTTGTTTCTGAAAACGGCAGATTCCGCACCCTCGGCGTTCGGAGATTCTCCTATTTCAGCGCGGTCATCGCCGCTGACTCCCGTGCCTTGCGACTTGGTCAATCCCAATTGCTGACGACCTACGTTGTTAAAACTCAAGTTATCGGTTTCGAAGCCTTTTTCGCTCAAAACACGCCTTACAAGTCTGTCGGCATCGTAGTTAGTGAAATACTCATCATAAAACACTGTAGCAGCTTCTTTTCCTTCAGCGTGAAGTACCTTGATTATCGTTTCAACATCACGGAATGCCTGTAACCCCAACGCCTGCTCACGCTCTTCGAAATGTTTTTTCCTCGCATCGCGTTTTTCTTCGTTACTGTTTATGCTTTCAAGTACCGGCGACAAGAAAATGAAGAATCCCGCCACCGCAAGCGCAATGAAGACAACCGCAAAAAGCGCGATTTGCTCTTTCTTACCTAATGTTATATTACCCATTGTTTAATCTCCCCCTTTTATTCAGTTTCAACATCGTATTTCGAACCGTCTTCTTCAAACACGTGTCCGCCTTTAAGTCTCAAAGTAAGGTCGATTCTTCTGATTGTGTCTACCCCGCCCGGAACGCTTTCAACTACCGGTGCGGGCAGTCCGCTTCTCTCGATGGTTTTGAACCCCGTATAAGAAATATTCTCATAGAATCCGATTGCGTTCAGCGCATCAACATAGTCCGAAGCGAAGTTTTCACCGTTATAGAACAAAGTCAACGTTATTACGTAGCGGTTCCATTTAATATCATGGTAGGCATAGAATTCACCGGGGTCATCAGACAAGTTTCGAACGCCGGTACCGATTTTCGCACTAATAACATTCGGGATTTCCTCAAGACCCGCATCAAGCTGTTCCCTGATTTGCGGCAAGTCACCGCGCGGAAGGAAATCGTACAAAACATGAGACAATCTGACCGAATCCCTATACTCAATGAACTTTCTGCTGACATCCAGCATCCATTCCATTTCTTTTTCCTTTTCGTCGAAACGGCTCTTCTCGATTTGCTCTTCAATACGTTTCGTTTCCCGAACAACGCCTCTGTCAATCTGGTCAAGAACAAACCACGCCGCCCCGACCGCACCCACGGCAACCGCCGCAGAAAGCAGGATTTTCAACGGAAGAGTGTCAACACTCTGCTTTGTAACCACCGCCATAGATTCAAGAAGGTTTACGTGGTCTTTAAGCGGGTCAACCTTATAAAATGCACCGATTGCATTCGCAAACCTGGAGAAGTCAACCTCACAGTACTTGACTATATTGCTCGGCATCGAAAGTACGTGCGAAGGGCTGTCAAACTGTTGGAGCGACGTTGAAAGTGCAACGAAATCCTTAATCACCCCATAGAACATAATCTGTTTGAGTTTCTGCGCACCCGGTCGCTGCCCGATAAACTGAATCATACGGTACAGGTTATCGAAAACGGCGATATTAACATAATCAGGATTATCGTCATAATCGGCAGGGTCAATCTTTACATAACGTGAAAGTGCGAGCTGCCCGTTTTCATACAGATTGATGTTAACGAAATCCGGGTCAACCTGAATACACATGAACGGCATAGCCTCTTTCAGTTTAGGGGTGTTCATAATCAAGCGGGTAATACAGTTATTGCTGACGTTGATTTGCTTGAGCTTCAACCCGGTCTGATTGAACAACGCCTGATACCCGTCAATCATTCTTTGCGGACATGCGGTCGCCATTACTTTGATTGTTTCGGCACCTTCCGCGTTAGTCCCTTCACCTACAATCGAGTAAGAAATGTTGTAATCACTCGAAATACCCATCTGAGTGATAATCATAGCCTCAATCGCCGTGGTATTTTTCAACGCCTTCGGCTTGGGTAACTCCAACTCCTTATATAGAATAGAGCTTGAGTTAATGCAAACAATCACTTCTTTTTCCGAAATTCTCTTGTCCGCCAATATCTTAATGATTAGGTCGGCAACAGGGGGAATTTCGGTCACGTATCCGTTGACTATACAGTCTTCGGGAACGTCCCGCATTTCAACATCGTTGATTTTAATTTTGCTCCCCGCAAGCGAACCTCTGACCAGCTTTATTTGTTTGTCGGTTACATCGATTGATAACATAGAGCACCTCTATTCCTTCTTTATTATTTGCGAATTGATTTAATTTTGTTCTTGTTTATTTCAAGCTGCCTGCCGACCGGCAGAGCCGGTCGCACCGCAGCTCTTGTTTTGCTTTTGCTTCTTCGTCAAGCTGCCTGCCGACCGGCAGAGCCGGTCGCACCGCAGCTCTTGTTTTGCTTACCCGACCTGACCCATCGTTCCGTAAATCAACGGGAATATTCCCGCGAGAACCAACGCTACCGCACCACCGAGAACGATAATCAAAATAGGTTCAAGCATACTTACCAACGAACTAATCGCCATATCGGCTTCTTCATCGTAGTAGTCGGCTGTTTTGGCAAGTATCCCGTCCAAACTACCCGATTCCTCACCCACGACAACCATAGCCGTGAATATAGGGTTGAACACATTGATTTTAACTAAAGCCTGCGAAAGCGGTTCGCCGCGCTTTACGTTTTCGACAACTTCTTTGAAGCGTTCGGTAATGTACGAGTTTCCCAGGGTCTGTACCGACTTCTCGATACTTTCTACCATTTGCAGACCCGACGCGAACAGGTTCGCCATTGTCCGTGCGAAACGCGCAGTGTAAATCGTACAGACCAATTCACCCGCCTTCGGGAGTTTCAGTATCATCTCATCGAATTTAAATCGCGAACTCGGCGTTTTGAGCAGGGTTCTTACTGTAACAATCAATCCCGCCGCGAATCCCAGATACAAATACCAGTACGTCACCATGGAATCACTTATTCCAGCCAAAGCGAGTGAGAGCGGCGGAATATCATCGTTGTTGTCGAACATTCCCATAAACATCGGGAAAATCAAGGTAAACAGACCTACAACAACGGCAACCATCAACGTACCGAGGATAATCGGATATATCATCGCACCCTTGATTTTATTGTTGATTTTGTGTTCCTTTGCATAGTGGTCGGCAACCCTTACCATAATCATGTCCAGATTACCGCTGGCTTCACCCGCAGCAACCATGCTGGTAAACAGATTCGGAAAAACGCCCGGTTTAGCCGACAACGCTTCCGACAAAGAACGCCCCGTCTGAACCTGTTCATAAATATCGGTAAGAACCACCTTTGCTTTCTTGTTGGTTTCCTGGGTAAGCATTATATGTAACGCCCTTACGACGCTAATACCCGCAACCAACATCGAACTCAACTGACGGCACAAGAACGCCAAATCCTTCGTCTTATACCTGAAAGTTACAGACTTTGCCGTCTCACTCAACTCTTTGTAAGAAGTACAGTAAAGCTGTTTCGCCTTAAGCTTATCTATAAGCTCCTTATGACCGTCCGCCGTCTCTTTCCCTTTGGAAATCTGACCTTTTATGTCGGTAGCAACATACGAATATAAAGCCACAAACGCGCCCCCCAATCCTATCATCAAATTTATTTGCGGTTTTGCTTCCGAATTCATTATACCACATTATCTTCGTTTTTACAATTGAAAAATACTAACAAATTTTCGCCCCGATTTTTGTGCAATTTGCACAAAAAATTATACGAAATCAGGTAGCTCGTCCCTTGAGACCACCAACTCATGATTATAGAAACGTTCAAGCGGTTCTTTCATCTCATCGCGGACTCTCCCCGAAGAATCAATCACGAAATCCCCTTTATACAACGTCCACATCAGCCACATGGATTTATCTCTGCCGAAGAAATCCGGCGAAGGCAAACCCGAAGCGGCAATAACCGCAGCGGTTTTCGAAACACCGTCATTGTTGTAATCGCCGGAATATGCCAACCTAACCGCCTGCGAACCAATCTCTCCTTGACTGAACACACTTTCACCGATTATATCAACCCGATGGCTTCCGGGGAAATACGTATAGCTCCCGCCGCTCCAAATCCAAATCAGGTTGTTCAGCCCGTGATAATTCACCAGCCTGTCATACAACAGATTCCACAATCGGACATACTCTTCCTCCGTTTCTCCGTAACGATGTAACCGACTCCCCCCGTCGGGCAACGGATTGAACAACACGGGTACGTCCGCCATCAGAAGTCGTTCGAGTGCGCCCGCCGCAAAGTCCGCTTTTTCGATGAAGTCTTCATCGCTGTCGTAATATTCAGGTGTCCATGCGAATCCCACGATTCCCCCGCTGCTCCACCAACCTTCCGCCAGTTCGATTTCACGCTCCAACAAATCAAAATCGTCGGGGTTATCGGGATTCCACGGTAAATCACTGAATCGCACTGCGGGTTCACGACCTGATGCCGCAAAAACAGCTTCAATCTCGGCATTCGTTCCGGCGGTGCAATGCTGCGCCGAAATCACTTTATCCCCGAACTGTGAGCGTAAATAAGCGAACACCATTCCCGCCTCACTGCTCGGCGCACCGTGATTTTGCCTCTGTACCGGCTCCGTAAACCTCACCGAAGGAATCGGCGAATCCTCGGTAATTACAATACGCTCAACCGTCACGCTCCCGCGTAAAAAAGTGAAAGTCAACTCTGCTCTTCCCTCGGGAAAATAAATCGGATACATGAAATACTCGGGCTGAATATCAGGATTTTCATCCTGATTCTCGCTTGAACTCACATAAAATGCCCCGAAAGTCTCCCCGCCGGAAGACAACGAAATAACCGCAACCCCCGAAACAGGGGCATTATCGGTTATTATTTCAATTCTGTAATGCTGTGAGGAATTAAAATCCACCGAAAGCGTCAACTCACCGCTGCTGAACGTTGTCTCACGTTCAAACAGAAATGGCTTTACCGTTAAATCGAATTTTTTCGCGGTATATTTATCGGGAATCGCCTTATCTCTTGAGGGGTCATCTTCATGAAAAGAGACCCCTTCGGAGGTTGACAACGGGAACACGGGAGCAGGCGGGTATTCAATGTCGGAACAAGCCGTCAGTGCCGATAAAACAAACGAAATCAAAAATACAAATATAAATTTATTTTTCACTTTACAACAACACCCCTTATATGATATACTGTTTATTGGAAGAGTAAGAATACCCCGCCCCTTGGGGCAACCGACGCAGTCGGCGAATTAAACCGACAAATGTCAAGACATTTGTTGTGATTTATTATTCGTTAGACTAATTATAAAAATGTATGTAAGGAGAGCAGCTATGGCTAAAATGAACCCCAATTTCACCAAACTGAAGAAAAACTATCTTTTCATCGAAATCAGTAAAAGAATCACCGATTTCACGAAGGCAAATCCCGATGCCGCCAAAAACTTAATTCGCATGGGAATAGGCGACGTTACTCGTCCGCTTGTCCCTGCCGTTGTAGAAGCGGGAAAAAAAGCCTTCGACGAATTAGCGGTAAAAGAAACTTTTCGCGGCTACGAAGACTCCGGCAGAGGGTACGACTTTCTGCGTGAAGCAATTTCCGGCTATTACAAGGATTTCGGCGCAGAAGTTCCCGCTGATGAAATCTTTGTAAGTGACGGGGCAAAGTCCGACTCCGGGAACATCGGCGACATTTTCGCAGACGATTCGGTCGTACTCGTTACCGACCCTGCCTACCCCGTCTATGTAGACTCAAGTATTATGGGCGGAAAGACGGTTGTCTATGCCTCTTCCGACGAGAGTAACGGATTCGCCGCAATGCCGGAAAACTTCAAGGGTTCGCAAACCCCCGATATAATCTACTTATGTTCCCCCAATAATCCTACCGGTTCGGCATACACCCGCGAGCAACTCAAAAGCTGGGTGGATTATGCCGCCGCAAACAAATCAATAATTATCTACGATGCCGCATATGAAGCCTTCATCACCGAATCCGACAAACCCCGCAGTATCTTCACGGTGGAAGGCGCACGCAAAGTCGCGATTGAAATCGCTTCGCTCTCTAAAACCGCCGGATTCACCGGAACCCGTTGCGGCTATACCGTCGTCCCGAAAGAACTCACGCTTGAATCCCCCGACGGTGAGACTTCACTGTTCGATTTATGGTCAAGAAGACAAGGGAGCAAATTCAATGGGGTCTCATATCCGGTTCAACGTGCCGCCGAAGCTGTGTTCACCCCGGAAGGTCAAACTCAAACCCGTGAAACCCTCGACTATTACCGCAAGAACGCAGAAATCATGCAGGAGACCCTCACCCAACTCGGCATTGACTTCACCGGGGGGAACAATTCACCCTACGTTTGGTTCAAATGCCCGAATGGCATGGACTCATGGGAATTTTTCGACCTTATGTTGAGCAAAGCCAACGTCGTAGGAACGCCGGGTGCAGGGTTCGGACAAAACGGCATCAACCGATTCAGACTGACCTCATTCAACACCCACGAAAACACGAGAGAAGCTATGGAACGTCTCAAAAAACTGCTACTCCCGCTTTAAACTGCTATTTCCACTTTAATACCGCCTCGTCCCCGTCTTTCAACTCATCGTTGAAACTGGCGGGGGCGTTATTTAGAAGCATAGTGTACTCACCCTTCGGATTTTCAAAATCCATATCCACATGATTGAGCAATTCCAAAAACGTATGGGCCATTCCGTCATCGTTACGATTAAGGGTCACAACTTCACCATTAAGAAACACGCTTATATCCGGAACACTCTCCCCTGCTTCAGCCACATCGAAATCCGACGGGAAAAGACTTTCTGCAAGATACGTTTCGATTTTATCAAGGTTCTGTATACGATACTCCCAGACTTTCTTCTCGCCGTTAACCGTCACGCACAATTCGTCTGAAACAGCCTCATCCCCCGGGAAAATCGCCTCTTTCAGGGTCAATTGAGCATTCTCGCCGCTCACCGCCGGAACAAAGACAACTTTATCCCCGCCGGTAACTTTCTCGTTCAGTGAAATCGGTCGCGGCGGTGTCCCTATCATAATCTGCGACGGTTCAAACCCGCCGCCGCGGACGGTCTTGCGCACCCCATTGACCGAATACGTAAGACTGTGACCCGAACGTCCCAGAATCTCACCCGACTTATAACCCGACATCGTCAGCAACTCAAACACGGTGATTTTATTGGTATCGAAGATTCGTATAGCTTTATCATTTAGCGTAATGACCGAAAAGTCATACCCTTTATTCATAATCCCGGTAACGGCGATTCCCAAAGGCGTAACAAATTCCGCCCCCATGACATTACCGCCGGTGTCGATTCCCTTCAAGTTCTCGTTAGAACCCAATGCCACCCGCTCAAGCGGAAGCCCCAACTTCTTCGCAACCGCCTGCGGAAGACCCTTCACCAGACTCCCCCCGCCAATCAAGAACACGGCGGCAGGCGGCCCACCGTTAGCATCAAGAATATTCTCACAGATTGTCTCGGCAAGAGACTCAACACTAAGCGAAATCTTCTCGGCGAAGTCTTCCACCGTAATCTGCCGTTCAATTCCGAAAATATCTCTGTAAGTATAATCATCGCCGTTACAGCAACTTTGCTTGATTGATTCCGCCGTATCGAAGTCAACGAAATAAGTCTTAATGATTTCCTCGGTGATTTCATCCCCTGCCGTGGTAGCCATAGCGTAAGCGACTATACTCCCATCTTTGGAAATCGCAATGTCGGAGGTTCCCGCGCCTATATCCACAAGCGCGATGTTAATCAATCGGATTTCTTGCGGAATAATTGCGTTCATGGCAGCTATCGGCTCCAACGTGAGACTTGCCACATTGAGCGAACACTGCTCCACCACCGAATACAATCCCTCAACCACCACATTCGGCAAAAAGGTCGCAATCAACTCAACCGTTGCCTTCTCCCCTTTATGAGATTCGAGACTCAGCATTTTATATCCGTCCAATGAATACCCGACAATGGAGTAACCAACGCAATAATAAGGGGTAGTCACCCCCCTTTCTTCGGCTAATTCCCTCGCAGCTTTTTGAATGGCCTCAATTTCCATTGAACGTATGATTTCGGCAGTGATTCCGTTCCCGCCGTCGTAACTGTTCCCGACAGCGTAATCCGAAACGTTGAACTCCATCGAAATTCGTCTCGTCTTAAGCGCGCGACCTGCCGCCGCGATGGAGACTTTTTCGAGTTTAATTCCGCATCTCTCGCTCAACTGTTCTTTGACTTTAGCGGTGATTTTCGCGACTTGCCGTATATCCTCTATTTGACCGTCAATCATCGCACGTTTCGGGTGCGGTTCGACAACGTAATCAAGCATATTGAACATACCCACGCCCGACTCGTTCTCAACCTGTTCGCCGACTATACCGACGACAGTTCGTGTACCTATATCCAAAGCGAAAACTACGTCGCCCTGCGGTTTAAGATTTTCTGTTTTTTGCATTTTCATGCCCGCCTTATTCTTGATTTGGTTCGTATTAAGGAGCAATGTTAAAGTAACATGCAGGCAAACCCTGCACCCCGGGATATTACACCTTACTTTCAATCACTCGCTGTGAATGTGCATACTCCGCTAATCCCTGCCAATCCTTTGCGAAAAACAATTTATTCGCTTCTTTGTTGTTGCCCAACGCAATGTCGCGAATATTCACCTTAATGTACGATAAAACCGCATCGACCGCAGCACCTTTAATGCCGAACGGTGATATTTTTACTTCGCCGCCTTTGTAGAGTATTGTCAGGGCTATGCCCTCTCCTCGACCGTGTGATTCAGCTTTATATGCCCAAGCCGCATCTTTCAGCGGAATGATTTTGCAGCCAAAGCCCTGCACTATAATAATGTATTCCGTATTCATCCGTCCCGCCCCGAAATCGCAGCCCTCACTCCACACCCGCTCTAAATCCGCCAGCATATCATTATAGTTGCGGGAATTATTCTTCGCGTATTTCTCCACGCATTTCTGCAAAGACCCGTTGCTTGCACGATACCAGTTTATAGCAGAAGCAACCGCGATTAACGTACACCCAATCAACGCAAACGGCTGAAACTGCTTAAGCACATTTTCCTCCAGACCGAACACGTTTAAATAAAAGAGTGCGATAAACAAGGAGGCAGAGATTAACCCGCAAATCGAACGTTTTTTTGCTTCTTTGACTCCCTTTTGCTGTAAATCATTGAACATACATCAACCTCCCCCTCAAGTATCAAGGAAATCCCGCAACCGTTTACTTCTGCTGGGATGCCGGAGTTTCCGTAACGCTTTCGCTTCAATCTGGCGAATCCGCTCTCGAGTTACTTGAAATTCTTTGCCGACTTCTTCGAGGGTTCTCATTCGCCCGTCAACCAACCCGAACCTTAACCGCAAAACCCGCTCTTCCCTGTCGGTGAGGGTTCCCAGTACATCCGAAAGCTGTTCTTTCAGCATAGTATGCGAAGCCGCTTCCGCAGGAGCAGGCACATCATCGTCCGGAATGAAATCGCCCAAATGCGAATCCTCTTCCTCACCGATTGGCGTTTCGAGTGATACCGGGTCTTGTGCAATCCGAATAATCTCACGAACCCTGTCAACCGACATATTCAACAGTTTCGCTATATCTTCGGGGGTAGGCTCAACCCCTGTTTTATGGAGCAACTGTGAAGAAGCTTTCTTCACTTTAGTAATCGTTTCCACCATATGAACAGGAATCCGAATCGTCCGTGCCTGGTCGGCAATCGCGCGAGTTATAGCTTGACGAATCCACCAGGTTGCATACGTCGAAAACTTAAACCCTTTAGTATAATCAAACTTCTCAACTGCTTTGATTAACCCCAAATTTCCCTCTTGAATCAAATCCAGGAACTGCATTCCCCGTCCGACGTACTTTTTCGCAACGCTGACCACCAACCGCAAATTCGCCTCCGAAAGTCGGCGGCGGGCATAGGTATCCCCTTGAACCATACGATGTGCCAACTCAATCTCTTCTTCTGCGGTAAGCAACGGCACCCGCCCGATTTCCTTGAGATAAATTTTAACCGGGTCATCGATAGAAATACCCTCGGTCGATAACGCCATGTCGAGGTCTTCTTCGGTGGAAAAATCCAAAGCCGAATCCAACTCACTGTCGGTAGCGTAATCGTCAACGATTTCTATGTTCAGGTTCTCGAAATCTTCATATAATTTGTCAATCTGCTCCACATTAAATTCCGAGTCCTCCAAGAAATCGGTAATCTCCTTTGTGGAAAGCTTTCCCGTGTTCTTCCCCTGGGCAAGCAAATCTTTAAGTACGCCTTTCGTAGTCTCGTTCATGTGAAACACCCTTTCATAATTTAAACACTGCTAATCGCCGCTTTTTTATTCCGTATTTCTCTAGTATATTCCAACAACTCCTCATTGCTCATATCGGCGGGGGACTTTTTGTCCACCGAATTTCTATGCTCGAGCAAAACGGATATATACTCATTCAACCGAAGGTCGGTAAATGGTAATACAGCATTTTCCATTTCGATTCTTTTTATTCTGCCCATTTCTTGCGGTGAAAATTCGCCGCCGAGCGACGTTATATCAATCAATTGCCTTTTGTTAAGCCTTAATATGAGCGTTTCGAACAACTTTCGATTAAAATCGCCCGGAAAATCCTCCGGCGTTAAACTCCGCAGGATTAACGGAAGCTTGTCCGGAGAATGAAACAGAAACGCTATAACCCCGGATTCTGCCTTTTCAAGCGGGCTCAACACGTTAACTCCCGCCTTAACCCCATCACCGAAACTGCCCTGCTTTGCCGGAACATACGTTCGCAACAGCTCCCTCTTTTCTTCCTTCGCCTGCGAATACCTGCGTGAACGACGTTTCTTTTCGATTGCATCTTCAACCCCGCTTTTGGTAACTCCGCACTCGTCCGCTACCGTCGAAACGTGTACCAACCTGTCCAAATCGTTATCGACTTCGCTCAAAAAATCAACCGCTTTCTTCAGATATTCCGAACGCCCCTGCTGTGAATCCATATCGAGCGGTTTTTTTCGCCGCTTCAACTCGAACTCAATCCACGAAACCGCTTTCTCCACCAACTGCGCAAAACTATCCGCACCGAATTTCTTTATGTATTCATCCGGGTCTTTTGCATCGTTGCCGTCTATTTCGAGTATGCGAACCGACAATCCCTCTTTGTTGAAGATGTTTCCCGTTTTCACCGTGGCTTTCTCACCCGCCGCATCAGAATCATAAGCTAGTATCACTTCAGCGCAGTAGAATCTCAACAATCGCGCTTGAGCATGAGTCAAAGCCGTCCCCAGAATCGCCACCGCGTTATCGAACCCGGCTTGATTAAGCATTACCGCATCTATATTCCCCTCACAGAGAATCATGTACTTCAGCTTGGAATTTTTCGCAAAGTTAAGCGAGAAAACAGTCTCCCCTTTTTTATAGACCGCCGTCTCGGAAGAGTTCACGTACTTTCCGCCATACTCATCGCTGTCATCGACTTTCCTGCCCGAGAAAGCAATCACATTCCCCGACCTGTCAATCACCGGGAACATCACCCTATTCCGAAAAAAGTCATACACTTTCCCCTGTTCGCTTCGACGCAGGAGAGCCGCCTCGACCAGTTCGTTATCGGAATAACCTAATCCGTTCAGATGAAATTTAAGCATATTCCACGAGTTCGGTGCGAACCCCAGTCCGTATTTACGAATCGTGTTATCACTCAAACCCCGTCCCCGCAAAAATTGAAGTCCGTGACTTATTCCGTTGTTTTCGCCCGAATTATACTTCAAGCAATCAACAAAGAACTTCGCCGCCGCCTTATTCATCTCGAAAATGCGTTTGCGCTTATCCAACTCTGCCTTCCCGCCGGAATCATCCGGCATGGCAATCCCGGAACGTTCGGCAATCTGACGAACCGCACTCATATAATCAAGATTTTCAATCAACTGGGTGAAGGTAATCACGCTTCCGCCCGCCCCGCATCCGAAACAATAGAAACTCTGCGAGTCAACGTAGATATGACAAGAAGCCGACTTCTCGGAATGAAACGGGCAAAGACACACGTAATCACGACCCGCCCTTTTTAGCTGAACATGCCCGCTGAACGCCGCAACAATGTCATTAGACTGACGGAGACGCTCAAGAAAATCTTCCGGTAATGCCATCGTTCACCATTCCTTAATAATAACTAGCTTCGTGCCGTTCCACATTCTGAACAGAATTTAGCCCCGGTATCAGCTGCCCCGCAGTTAGAACAAACCGGTTTCGACTTGCCGCAATTCTCGCAGAATTTAGAAACATTCTTCTTGCCGCAAGAACACTTCCACTCGTTTTGCTTTTCGGCAGATTTTTGTTGCTTCGACCTCTTTGAATCCGAACCCAGACGTTCCACTGAGTTTTTCGTTCGCTTAACGTTATTCGCCGTGTTGTTGGCGGTATTCATAAGACGATTCGCTTGATTCAGCTTGTTAAGTAAATCTTTCATAAGTAAGCCCCTTTTTCTATTAGCGTTTCAGCGTTTCCATGAACGCGGAACAAACAATTCCGTAAACGTATCAACCGCAAAGCTGTCGGTCATTCCCGAAATGTAGTCGCAGACCGCACGCTCCACGCCGTAACGCTCAACCAGACCCCGATAAAATTCCGGCATTTCCGCACTGTTCTTCCTGTAATAGCCGTACAGAAACTGAACAACATGGATTGCCTTCTCTTTCTCCGAATTCACAAGAGGACTTCGATACACCCGTTCAAACATAAACCCTCTCAACTCGTCATGCGCCCGACCGACTTCCTCGTCATAACCCACGTTTCCATCGATGAAATTCCCCACAATCGAGTTAATCAGCGTGGAAATCCGACTGCTTTTATCCCCCCCCAATACATGAACCGCATTCGCGGGGAGTTCGTCGTCGTTCAAAACCCCCGACGAAACAGCATCTTCTATATCGTGATTTATATACGCGATTTTGTCCGCCAAACGAACAACGTCACCCTCACAAGTATTGGCTTTCGAATTGCTCGAATGATTAAGAATCCCGTCCCGCACCTCCCGCGTGAGGTTCAGCCCGCGCCCTTCACGTTCAATGACCTCCACCACGCGAACGCTCTGTTCGCTATGCTCAAACCCGCCCATAGCTTTGATTTCAGCTATTTCACTCAACGCACGCTCTCCGTCGTGACCGAAAGGGGTATGACCCAAATCGTGACCCAACGCTATAGCCTCCGTCAAGTCCTCGTTCAAGCGCAACGCTCTTGAAATCGTCCGCGCAATCTGGGCAACCTCCAGCGTATGAGTCAACCGTGTCCGATAATGGTCGGACTTCGGCAGAAAGAACACCTGCGTCTTATGCTTCAGTCTGCGAAAAGCCTCACAATGTATGATTCTGTCTCTGTCCCGCTGAAAATCCGTGCGAATATCGCACTGCGGCTCAGGAAAATCGCGAACGCTGTGTTCATTGCTTTTGCAAGCGTATTCGCAGAGCAGAATTTTCTCATTCTCGACAGTCCTCTTACGGATTTCACCGCTGTTTGCCTCACGAACACTCATAACAACCCCCAGAAACCACTTTACACCATAGGCTTAAAGGCACGATTAAAATCGTGCCTAGGAAATTTGCGAAATATATAACCACGCTCTGCCATCCGACAGAACCGCCGACCCGTTCGCTCTTCTTTTGCTTTGCTTACCCCGAAAGCCCAAACTTCTTGTTGAACTTCGTGACCCGTCCGCCGGAATCAACCAGTTTCTGTTTCCCGGTAAAAAACGGGTGACATTTAGAACAGATTTCAACTTTAATCTCGGGCTTGGTCGAGCGGGTTTCAATAACCTCACCGCAAGCGCACTTGATTACAGCCGATTCGTATTTAGGATGAATATCAGCCTTCATTTGTATAACTCTCCTTATTTTTAGAATGATTTCCTTGCTTCTTCTATACGTCAAGAGTTGCCGCAGCATCAATTGCCGCTTCAACTGCAATCGGAGCTTTAACAGCGGAAATGTTTCTTTGAACTTTTCCGGAACGCAAGCATCTTGTGCAAGCATTGACTCTGCAAGGCGTACCGTTAACAATCGCCTTGACCTTCTGCACGTTCGGCTTGAACATTCTGTTCGTTCTCCTGTGAGAGTGAGATAACTTAATCCCGAAAGCGACTCCTTTGCCGCAGACTTCACATTTTGCCATGATTTACACCTCCTCTGACTATTTCATTTTGCAAACTTTTCAAGCACACCAAAACAGTTTAACAGACTTCCGACGTTTTGTCAAGTGTTTTCGCTAATTTTTTTGAAAACTTTTCGTAAGTATTTAAAAATCCCATAATCTCACAATCTGGCAACGACTTCTTTTGCCAACTTAAGATAAGCATCCGCCCCTTTGGATTTCGGGTCGTAATATATAATCGGTTCACCGTGACTGGGTGCCTCGGCGATTCTAACCCCGCGCGGGATTTCGGTTTTGAAAATCACGTCTTCGGGAAATTCTTTACGAATCTTCTTCATAACCTCACGATTGACCATCAGCCGCTTATCGGTCATAGTGAAAACGATTCCCAGAATCTGCAGGGACTTGTTCGCGCTTTTCTTCACCCGTTTAATCGTGGCGAAAAGCTCGGCGACTCCTTCGAGACTGTAGGGTTCGCACTGCATAGGTATAATGAGCGAATCACAGGCGGCGAGCGTGTTTAACGCAAGGACTCCCAGTGACGGCAACGTATCGATAATGATTATGTCATACTCATCTTTGATTTGTAAGAGCGCTTTACGGAGCTGCAACGTCTTCTGCTCAAACTTCAGCAACCGGATTTCAGCTTCAGCCAACTCCCCGGTTGCCGGCATAAGGCTCACATTCTCGAACTTTGTCTGAACAATCGCTTCAGCCGGGCGTGCTTGTCCCATGATAACGTCATACGTGGTCAGCGAAAGCTGTTTTTTATCCGCCGCACGGATTCCGTACCCGGTAGTAGAATTTCCCTGAGGGTCGGAATCAACCAGGAGAACCCGCTTTCCCATATGACCCAACGCCGCCGAAAGATTAATCGCCGTGGTAGTCTTGGCGACCCCCCCTTTTTGATTCGCGACTGTGATAACTTTTCCCAAAATAAAATACCCCGCAATTTCCTGCTTTTTCAGAAGTATACCACATATTCGGTGAAAAATCAAGGGCTTCTCTAAAGCAAAAAGTCATCTGACCGAATCCAGCTTCATCAAAGTCTTATCCCAAGCAAAGTTCGTCACCTCAAACAAGAACAAAACCTGTTCGTATTCGTTTAAGTCAACGTATTCCCGAATATCCTCATTCAGATACCTCATATCGAAAACCGTGATTTTGCTGTAATGATTCGCCAAGAAAGGCAGCACGGAATGTGCAAACGAATCCTTAAACACAATCAACGATTTGCCGTTTTCAATATCGGTTTCGATGTGCATAATAGGGGAATTCTGCCCCATGAACACGGCATACTTATCCTTGACTTCGAGAAACTCACGCAGATAAAGCGAATCATACTCACTGATTGTCGCCCCGTCGTTGACCGTCAGCTTTATTTCCGGCGGCGAAAAAGACGAAGAAGCGGACAGCGTATAAAGCGAAATCGTGTCGGGGATTATTTTAAAGTTCAGCGTACGCGAGAACAAAGTCCCCCTAAAATCGGTAGAAGCGTGTTCCACAGCAAACCTCCCCACACTGTAAGGAGTGAATCCCAGTTTAAGTGCAACGGTGTAATACCCCCGGTATGCCCCGTCGGCAGTCCAGTGATGGTCGGTTCGGTAATAGATATAACGCGATGCGTTTTCCGCCAGATAAGTCGCTACATCAATATGGGTAAGGCTCGGCAGATTATCGTAGCAATACTTGATAAGCGCGGCTTGATTACCCGGGCGGGAGTTCGGCGGAAGCGAGTCCTTATAAATCTCCTGCGCAGTTGGGACGAGCATAATGTAACTGTCAATGTCGAAAGCCTCTTTCATCTCGAAAGCGAAGTCATCTACCGAAAACAGCACCGAATCCGTAACGGAGTCGGGTTCGCCCCTGTTCGCCATAATCAGTCTCCCGCCAACATTGAAAATCCCGTTGATTTCGGTTTTTCCTTGCAATACCTCAAGCTCATTCTTGAAAATAATCCAGTCTTCCCTAAAAGCGAACCTGTCCGAAAACCACAACTCGAACCTGTTCATGAATCGTCTGTCTATGATGTTGTTGGATTTCGGCGGGCGATTACTCAAAATGTTCGCATGACTGAATACCGCCGCAGGATAACCCTTGAAATCGGGTTTAATAAACGGCAGGAAGTAGGTATTCTCGTTTTCGGAGAAGGGTGACGCTTCTTTGGGCATGAGAATAAAAGTCGCCGCGGACAACGCAAGTACAAGCCCGGCAAATAACCCGATTAGCAGTTTCTTGTGAAGATTGTTCATGAGAATTTAAGAATCCGATTTATTGAGAAATTTGATTGTTCTCTCAATTTCCATGGCTTCTCTTCCGGCTAATGCAATATAACTCTTACACATCGGTTTTTGAGGACACGACCGACAACTTGGGGTTTTTCCGGTAGGGGACAACCTATTAGCCTTTCCTTCAATTATTTTAAACTCTTTCATTTCTATATTCCTCCTTTAATTTTCGTTTTGCCGATAAAAGAACCCTCTTTCTCGACAACATTCGGACGCTCCCCTTTTTCAACATTGCTGTCAAGATGGGCATAACCGCTTAACAAATGCGATTCCTGCTGTCTCATCTTAAAATACGTCAATGTCGGGTCATTTGCATACCCATCATATATCAGAGATAAAGGGATATATCTCCCCGTCTCACGGAATCTGTTATATGCCCTTTGGGTGGCTAATTTTCGGTCTAACCCCACTAATGTGAGATTAATCTCATACCCCTTGCTTTTAAAAGTTTCACACAAATTCTTTATCGAATCAAAATCATTCCCGATTTTAGGATAAACGATATTATATCCCAATTTCATACATCTATCCAACAATTTATCTGTTATTTCGGTAGACTCATCGTGAACCAAAGAAGCCCCTGCCTTTTCCTTTAAAAATTCAGGCAATTTCCTTTTTGCAAGGTCAGAATCGATAAGGTAAGAGCCTGTTTTATCGGCAATCACATTCGCAATACCGGATTTCCCGGATGCCGGCAATCCGATTATAAGGCAACATATCTTATTATCTTTAGGTTGACTTCCGATAGGCTTAGCCCCACCTTTTCCTAAACGCGTTTCGTCTTCATCTTCCAGCCGCTCAAATTCAAATAACTCTTTAACAACGAGTTCTCTTAACTTCTTTCTTTTATTATCATCTCTGTATGCTCTGTCACGAAATTCTTTAGCATTTGATGTCGGATAATTACAGCGTTCTTCAACCCAAACTTCTTCATCCGCTATATCTCTGACAGCCGATTCCACTTCATTTTCGCTTAAATCGAGAACGTTCTCCGCAAACTGCTCTATATCAATATTACTTTTTAAATTCCTCAGATACCCAATCATTTTCGTTTCCCTTTCCGTACGCGCATCGTGTCGTTTGCCTTCATAAACATATTTTATCATTTTTTTCCGTTTTTGTCAAGAAAAACCTAAAAATTAAAATACAAAAACGGATTATAACCCGCATTAACCAAATAAGCGATACATATCAGAAATATCCCCAAAACAACCGGAACAGCCCCGTAATTCACCACGACCGGCAGCCTTCGGCTAATTGAGTTTACGACATCTTTAGGAAGTTCAGAGCATCCGAAAATGCAGATAATAAACATCACACCATAATTCACGATGAAATATGCCGCCTGTTGGTCCAAGAACAATCCGTTCCCGCCACCCCCGAACATCGCACCGATATAACTCACAGCGTGCGAAACCGACGGCAAATCGAACAACATCCACATCATTACCACCAAAAGCATGACGTAGATATTCGGCAGAAAAGCAGGAAGCTTTTGAAGAATCCGCCCGAGAAACAGCTTTTCGAGAATGACCGCAACCCCCATGAACACACCCCAGAGTATGAACGTCCAGTTCGCACCATGCCAGATTCCCGTGAGAAGCCACACCACCGACAGGTTCAAAATCGTGCGCGGAAGTTTGCAGTGGCTTCCCCCAAGCGGGAAGAAAACGTAACTCTTGAACCAGTTGCCGAGTGTCATGTGCCATCTTCGCCAAAACTCAGATATACTGTTAGACGAATACGGGTAGTTGAAATTTTCGGGGAAGTTAAACCCCATGACTTTCCCTAACCCGATTGCCATATCAGAATAACCCGAAAAATCAAAGTAAATCTGAAACGTGAACGCCAATGCCCCCAGCCATACCGTTGCAACCGACATGGAAGAATACCCCCCTGCAACCGCGATTTCCTTAACAGTTGCCCACAGCAGTCCGATATTGTTAGCGAGAAGCACCTTCTTTCCAAGCCCGAACACGAATCGACAAATCCCCTCATAGACCATATCGAGATTGACTTTACGCTCGTCCAATTCACGGGCGACATCTTCGTAACGAACAATCGGCCCTGCGACAACCTGCGGAAACATCGTCACGAATGCCGCAAAACTAATCGGGTTCTTCTGGACTTTGATGTTCCGTCGATACAAATCAATCGTGTAAGACAATGTCTGGAAGGTATAAAAGCTGATTCCTATAGGGAGGGGCAAATTTACGTTAAACAGTTCCCGCCCGAATAACAGGTTAATGTTCTCGGCAACGAACCCACCGTATTTGAACAGCCCCAACAACGACAGATTCAACATGACCGAGCCGAGCAGTGCCGCCTTTCGAATCTTAGGTGATTCGTCATAACGATTCATCACCAGACCCAAAAAGTAATCAATGAAGGTCGATAACAGCATTATGAAGATGTAAAGCGGTTCTCCCCAGGAGTAGAAGAGAATCCCGCCAACGAACAACAGCGCATTGCGAAACCGTTTCGGCGCAACGAAATAAGCCAGGAAAAACACCGGCAGAAATAAAAACAAGAAAACCAAACTAGAAAATACCACAGCTTATAAACCTTTCATATAACTTTTTCAACTGAATCTGCTACGACCCTTTCATATTCATCAGAACCAAATCGCCCCAGAACATCCAACAGAGCAGTCACCGACAAATTTGCGGGGAGTCCCATCGCCGCGAGCAATTCACGACGCTTTTTCGCCGAACCCGCCCCGCCGATAAACCCATCCTCAAACAGCCGTTGTCTGGTATAGCGATTATCATCGGCAATCGTGACCGTCGAGTCGTCCGCAAACCGAGAAATCGCAGCCCTTAACACATCGGTCGCCGTATCCTCGACTTCGAGCAGGTTTGGCACATACACATGAACGACTTCGCAATCGCCGCTCAACACATTCTTAAGGTAATTACGAATCTGCCGCCCTGCATTATCGGAATCGGTGAGGATAATCACACCGTCTTTTTCGGCGTATCTGCGAATAAGCGACAGCTTGTCCTTATTCTTATACACGCCGAAGCCGTTTACGGGGATAATCACTGCATCGATTACACTTTCGAGAACGTTTTTGTCACACTTCCCCTCGACTATCACAGCCTGTTTAATTTTGATTTTTTTCATTATGACCATGCCTTTCCGCCACAAACGCAGCATGAATTCAAGCCTGTCAAGCTCAAAGCGTCAGCACAGCGTCAACAACTCCGCAATTGCCCTCTCTATAATCAACCTATCCCCCGCCGGTGATGACTTCAGCTTATAATCCGCATCGCACAGCACCCGAACACAACTGCGGAGCCGCCCGACCGACAATCGTGATGCCGCCGACATAGCCTTGCCGACCGCCCATGCTCGATTCGCCGCATACCCGAAATCTTTAGCGATTTGCTCAGCTCGTTTGCCTGATTCAATGCCGAGTTTCGCACGATAGAAATCAAGAAAAGTCATCGACAACACCGACACAATCGCAACAGGGGCGTTCCCCATATCGATTAACTCGTCCAGTAATTTCATTGAGTTCGCGCCCCTTTTTGACGTGATTTCCACACTTAAAGCGAACACCACCGAATCAAGTTGGCGCGCCGTCAAAAGTTCAAGAGATTTCTCGGTAATTTCGCCCTTATAATCGACATAAGCACAGAGTTTATCGGTCTCACACGCGATTAACGTGAGATTCCGCAGACAAAGCCTCGCTAATCGGGCGGCATTATTACGGGAAATGCTGCACCCCATTCGATTGACCCGCCGGGTGATTAAATCAGCAGTTTTCGCCTCGCTCATCTTTTCGAAATTAACTACGGCGGCTTGTTTACCGGATTTTTCTAATACGGCAATTATCTTCTTGGTTTTAGCCTTTTTCAAATCAGGCTGTATCCCCGTCATACGAATGACTACGCACACCATATCATGTACCCGCCCGAAAAGCGAAGCAAGCATTTCGGCAGAATCCGCATCAAGTTTCTCAATATCGGGGTCGCTCAACAAAACCACTTTTTTATCGGAAAACATGGGAATCGTATCAACCGCATCAACAAAATCCGACAGCTCTGCAATCCCCGAAAACTTGACTAAATTTGAATCCCTGTCATCTTCGTTTCCGTCGAAGCACTTTGCTATAATCCGTTCGGCGTAGGTTTCCACAAGAAAAGTTTCCACCCCATAAAGGTAGTACACGCGCCGAAGCGTACCGCTTTTCAGTTCTTTCAAGAGTTGTTCTTCCGTCATAAAGCTAATCTCCCCAATCAAATAAGTATATCGGCTCATAATACGCCGACCGTTCATAGTCGTATTCACAACGAATACTTCGTGAAACGTACACCACCAAATCGACATCGAATTCACGCTTATTAAGTGCCCACCCGCTCACGACCGCGATATCGGCTCTTATACCGACTGCGTTATCATTCGCCGAACGAGTAAACAAGATTTGATAACCATCGACTTCCAACACCGCGAAGTCCTCACGCAATTCCAGCATGAACTTCCCGTCTATATCATAGGTTACGTTTTTTGAATCCGGCGAAACATACTCAAATGCAGGCAATTTTTGAAACGCACTCTCATAATTTCGCGAAGAACGCAACAATGCAATCAAGTTCGGCTTTTCGCCTGCAATTCGTTGGTTGATTTCACGGTGCGCTCCGGGAGTATCATCAGTAACGATAATCACTTCCCTGCCCGACTGTTTCACGCTGACCCATGCTGCTACCCCGTCGGAATAAATCGTAATGTAAGTTCTCCCCGAATTAACCGCGTTAAAATTATACACGCAAATCATCAGGGCAAGGGCGGCAATAGTCAAACCCGCCGATTTGAGGGACTTCCCGCCGCACTTGTAAATCATATGAACTGCCGCTACAGCCGCCACGGCAAACACCACCCAATAAGACACAAACCAATAATCAAGCGAAATGTATCCGAACCTAAACTGCCCGAAGAAGCTGATAATCACATTCATGATTTTAGACATAACCCCTGCAATCAGCAAGAAAACCTGTGCAAGTCCTCCTGTAAACGCAAAAATCGAAAACAACACAAGTGAACCCGTCGCAATCATAAAAAACGGGAGCAACACAACACTCACAATCGGGGCTAATACGCTTATTCCTCCGAAAAAAAATGCCGACGCAGGGAGAACGCATACACACGCACAAATCGAAACCATCAGGGTCTCTACAAACCTTCTTTTTAAGAGATTCCCCCGCTTCGCCACGGAGAAGCGTTTCAAAACGGCGGGAGCAACCACTCCCACCCCGAAAGTGCCGGAAAAACTCATAATCAATCCGGTATCGAAAACGGCATACGGTCGGGCAATCAATATCAGCAAAAGGGCGAATCCCAATGAATTAAGCACGTTGCCCTTCCGCATGAACAGTTCGCCGCCATAGAAGATGAGTAACATAATCGCCGCTCTGTTCACCGACACACTCAAACCGAAGAACACCGACAAAACCGAAATCACACCCAACATAACTGCAAACTTAACCTTTCGATTACGCGAAAACGGCATAAACCCGAAAAACATCATGAACATATGAACCATCATGGTCATATGCAATCCCGAAACCGACATGAAATGTGCCGTTCCCGAAATCCGTACATCCTGAACTGATTCCGCCGTCAACATAGACTTGTCCCCGGTAAAAACAGCACAGAGCAGTCCGCTTATATTCGAACCCGCCCCGGAGTCGGGGAAAGCCGCCATAACCTCTCCTTTTATAAAGGAGTTGTACCCGCGGATATAACTCATTCCCGTACCTATAAAGGAAGAACCTCCGCGCCGAACAAGCCGAATGGAATCAGCATCGCCTTTGAACAGAATCCCCTTCGAAAAATTATAATCACGCTCACGAAAAATTCCGCTGTTCCGTAAATGAGAGAGGGATGATTCCGCCTCAATCACGTCACCGACGTTAATGTCATAAACGTTCGGCGCAGTGAGAAGAAGCCGCGCATTTTCCGACTTCACGGTGTATATCGCAAGACCGAACCCCCATTCGCTCTTTTCTTCGACCGTCCCGACTATGAGGGTTTCTTCCCCGGATTGACTCACCCGCTCCACAAACTCGAACACGGGTTGACGTTCATTCACATCATAAAGCGTGAAAGCAAGCCCGCCGATTCCCGCCGAAAACAGCACAAGCGCAACAACAGGGGACTTCCGCAAAACCCCCAAGACCAACGCCGAAGCCACACACAACACTATTATTGCAATCATAAGAACCGTCGGCAAAAAATCAGCCGCAATCGCCGCCAAAAAGTAAGAGAATCCCACTACAGCGGCTTTATTCTTGACGATTCCCCTCACTTCAACCCGAAATCTCCCAACTGACCACCGCCCAGCAAATGAAAATGCAAATGCCGAACCGTCTGCCCGCCGTGTTCGCGGATATTGGTGACAATCCTCCACCCTTGAACGAGTTTCTGCTCTTCCGCTAACCTCTGAACCGTAAGAATCAGCTTCGCGATTAAACCCTCATGAGATGACGTAAGCGTATCGGCACCATCAATATGCTCTTTGGGAATCACCAGTATATGAACCGGTGCGGCGGGGTTGATATCGCGAAAAGCAAGAACCTCATCGTCTTCATACAGCTTTTCCGACGGAATTTCCCCTCTCACGATTTTACAGAACAAACAATCTTTCATTGCGTATTACCTCCTGCTTTTTACAATAATCCGGAAATTGTCACCCCAACCTCAACATTTCATCGATACATCTGCGCGCTTTGCTCATCGTGGATTCGCTGAGTGTGATTTCCTCACCGCCGTTGCCTTCGGCACAGTCGAGAACATCTTTGAGGGTTGTGACTTTCATATTCGGGCAGAGCAACTTTTGCGATAAGCAGTAAAACCGCTTATCGGGAGAAGAATCTGCGCAGATATACTGCAAATTCTCAACTATACTCATTTCCGTGCCTATAATAAATTCGGAAGCGTCGGACTTCAACGCAAAATCCATGATAGCCGAAGTCGAACCGACAAAATCGGCAAGCCCCACAACAGCGGGAATACATTCCGGATGAACAAGCAGCAACGCATTAGGATAAGCGGATTTAGCATTCTTGACATCGGCTACATTTACCACCGCATGAATCGGACATCCCCCTTGGAGGAGCTTGATGTTCTTGTGCGGGAGTTGATTCTGAACATATGAACCCAAATTACAGTCGGGAATAAACAGAATATCGTTATTCGGGATTTTATCAACAATCGAAACCGCCGAAGACGAAGTAACGCAGACATCACATACCGTCTTGAGTTCGGTAGTGGTGTTCACGTAAGCAACCACCGTATGATTGGGAAACTGTTTCTTGACCGCCGCGATTAACTCCTTATCCATTTGTTCTGCCATAGGGCAGCCGGCAGTCGGATTCGCAAGGAAGACCGTTTTATCCGGCGAAAGCAGTTTCACGGTTTCGGCCATAAACCGAACTCCACACATAATCACCGTCTTATGCGGGACTTCGCTTGCCGCAACACTTAACTGAAACGAATCCCCCGTAAAATCGGCAACCTCCATAATCTCTCGCGCTTGATAACTGTGAGCGAGTATACATATATCTTTCTCAGACTTCAATTTCGCAATCCGCGACTGCATTTCACTGATTTTCATGGTCAACCTCTCGATTCGACGATAACCGCATAGTGATTGCATCATCGTCCTTATAATAATTTTTGCGGATTCCCGTTTGTACGAATCCGAATTTTTCGTAAAGCTTAAGTGCGATTGTATTTGCGGAAGCGACTTCCAGAAAAACGCATGAATCCCCGCTTTTCTCAAGGAATTGCCGCAATATATACTCACCCTTCCCCTGTCCGCGAAACTCCGGCAGAACAGCGAATCTGAGGAGTTCACATTCCACTCCGCCGAGATTTGTGCCGAATGCGTAACCATAATCCTCGACAACATAAACCGAATAAGGCGCGTTAATCACAGCGGGGATTCCATACGTCCACGGCTCATCAAAACAGATTTTCTCCATTTCGGTGATTTTCTCGATTATATCTTTTAAATCTACTGTACTAGTGTGTTTCATACCATGATTTTCCTATTCCGACATCAACCGCCGATTCCATGCCTAATTCTTTCCCGGCGAGAAGCATTTCTTCCTTAAGAATCTCCTTCGCCTGTTCGGCTTGATTTTCGGGCGATTCTACAATCAGTTCGTCATGCACCTGCAGAATCAACCTCGACTGTGTGTTTTTCAACCGCCCGTGCACCCTCACCATCGCGATTTTTATTATATCGGCGGCGGTTCCTTGAATAGGGGTGTTTTTCGCGATTCTCTCCCCGGCGGCAATTATATTTTTGTTGGACGAGCGGATTTCCGGGATATACCGAACCCGCCCCAAAGCGGTCTTCACATACCCGCTTGATTTAGCATCTTCAACCGTCTTTTCAAGGAATTCGCGAACCCCGGCATACTTACTCAAATAGCGTTTGATATATTCGTCGGCTTCTCCGACCGGCACCCCTATTTCCTTCGCAAGGCTGAACGCACCCATTCCGTAAACAATCCCGAAATTGACCGCCTTCGCCGCCGAACGCATTTCCCGCGTGACTGCATTTTCACTAACCCCGAAAACCTGCGATGCCGTAATTGCGTGAATATCGTCTCCGTTTCTGAACGCTTTCAGCATGACCGAATCCCCTGACATAGCAGCTAACACCCGCAATTCAATCTGCGAATAATCGGCATCAATAAGGACTTTACCTTCCTCTGCAATGAAGAATCTGCGAAGAATTCGTCCGCGCTCCGTCCGAACGGGTATATTCTGTATATTCGGTTCAACCGAAGAAAGCCGCCCCGTCCTGGTCTCATTCTTGAAAGTTGTATGAATCCTGCCATCTGTATCATTGATATGTGCCAGCAGACCCCGTACATAAGTCGAATTCAATTTAGTCAATTCACGATATTCAATAATCGGGGAAATGATTTCGTGTGATGTCTCGGACAAAAGCCACTCCAACACCTCCGAATCGGTCGAATACCCGGTCTTTGTCTTTTTCCCGTGGGGGAGCTGTAATTTCTCGAACAGAATCTCGCCCAGTTGCTTCGGCGAAGAAATGTTAAACTCTCCATCTGCGATTTCGTAAATTTCAGACTGCAATTCCAAAATCCCCGACTCTAACTCATCACCGAACCGACGAATTCCGTCTAAATCTACTTTAATCCCTGTTTCAGACATAGAATCCAACACTTCCTGCAATTGCCGGTCTAACAGTTCCGACTTTTCGGAATTTTCCTCGGTTTCTATAACTTCCTCAACTTCGACCGCTTTAAGATTCAATCGTTTCAACAGCGACGATATTTCGAGTTGGCTCAAAATCTCGGCTAATCTGCCCGGTTCGCCTTCACCAATTTTATACGACTCAATCGACAACTCTATAGGTGCATCGGTTGCAATTTGCGCTAACTCACGGCTCAAAAAGCAGATTTCCCGTGACTTCTCCAGTTTTGACTTCACACCTGCACTTATTTCAAGCGAATCGAGATTTTGATAAATATAATCCACACTGCCGAATTTGCTTATAAGTGAAAATGCAGTCTTCTCCCCGATTCCCGCAACGCCGGGTATATCATCGGAGGAGTCCCCCATCAATGCCTTAACTTCTATAAACTGAAGAGGCTCAATCCCATATTTCTCGGCGATTATTCCCGGTGTATAGGTGATTTCCTCTTTAGTTGAAGCGAGTATAACCGAAACCCTGTCGCTAATCAACTGAAAAGAATCCCGGTCGCCGGTTGAAATCAAACATTCACAATTATTTGAATTACCTGAATCAGAGAAGTTAACCGCAAGCGTCCCGATTATATCATCCGCCTCAAACCCCTCACACTCGACCCGACTGATTCCCATAGCATCGAGAATTTCCTTTATATATGGCATTTGAACCGCGAGTTCTTCCGGCATACCCTTTCGGCGTTTCTTGTAACCGTCATACATTTTATGGCGAAAAGTCGGCGCACGCAAATCGAACGCGACAGCCGCGTAATCGGGTTGAATATTATTACGAAGCCTCAACAACGCAGAGAAAAAGCCTGTTATCGCATTTGTATATACGCCTTTTTTGTTGGAAAGCAGACGAATCGCATAAAACGAACGATTGATTAGCGAGTTTCCGTCAATCAGAAGTAGTTTTTTCAAACTTATGACCATTTCCTTCCTGCACACAAAAGTGCGCTGAACAAGCTGTTTAACTTCACTCAAAAAGCGTGATTTGCTTATCCTCGGCAACCGCCGCTTCTGCATAGTATAGATGATTTTTCATCGTCCCTCCAACATCTTCTTCACGAATGCCGTGAACAACGGATGCGGACGATTCGGTCGTGACTTAAATTCCGGACGGAAGCGCACCGCCACAAACCACGGATGTATATTCTGCGGAAGCTCGACAATCTCGACTAAATTACCATCCGGCGAAAGCCCTGCCAATACGGGATTTTCAAGGTTAGAGATATTCTCGACATTGTTACTGTGCCGCTCATGAATAAGCTCTTCGCCGTAGATTTGCCGCGAAAGACTCCCTTCACTCAGCTTGCAGGCAGAAAGCCCCGCTGTTTTAGGATTGCTCCCCAACCCCATTCCCACACCTAAAAACGGAACACCTTTCGCTACGGCATAATTCATGGCGGAATTCCCGCGGGAATCGGTAACGACTATCCCGGAACAATCACAAAGCAACTGCTCTGCCGAATCTGACGTGACTTCTTCCGACTGAATAAGTCGAACGTTCACATTCACACCGGTGTTAAATCCGGCATGACGCAACGCTTCCATCAACGAAAGATAAGCATCGGGCATGACCGCATACCTGCCGACCACACCTATCGTAATCGGGGTGGAATCACTTCCGCTCACGATTTTCTCGACCATTTTGCGCCACTCTTCCAAATCCGGGACAGGATTTTCAAGACCGAGGTGATGACAGACTACGTTAGCTAACCCCTGCTCTTCCAACATAAGCGGAACCGCATAAAGACTCTTCGCGGTCATGCAGGTAATCACGTCCTCCCGACGAACATTGCAGAAATTCGCAATTTTTTCGCTAACATCGGAGGGAATTTCACAAGTACTCCTCAAAACCAGAACCGCCGGTTGGATTCCCAGCGACAAAAGTGTCTTGACCGAGTGTTGGGTAGGTTTAGTCTTCAACTCACCGCACCCCTCAACCATCGGGGTAACGTGAATATACATAACATTTTCGCGGCCTTTATCTGTAGCGACCTGCCGAATAGCTTCAAGGAACGGCGTAGACTCAATATCGCCGACAGTTCCGCCGATTTCGGTAATAACCACATCAGGGAGATTCCCAGAAGCCGCAACCGTGTAAATCCGATTCTTGATTTCATTCGTAATGTGCGGAATCACCTGAACGGTCGCCCCATCATATGCACCTTCGCGTTCGTTATTAAGAACACTCCAGTAGATTTTTCCCGTAGTCACCGAGTTTGAAACCGTGAGATTCTCGTCTATGAAGCGTTCATAATGCCCTAAATCAAGGTCGGTTTGCGCCCCGTCATCGGTGACGAAAACTTCACCGTGCTGACAAGGATTAATCGTGCCGGGGTCAACATTGATATACGGGTCCATCTTTTGAATCGTGACTTTATAGCCGCGGCTTTTCAGCAATCTGCCGAGGGAAGCCACGGTAATCCCTTTTCCTACTCCGGAAATAACGCCTCCGGTAACGAAAATGTATTTAGTTTTCATGTGTTTTTACAGCCTTTCAATTAATTCGATTATATATCCCCACTCCGGGAAATCTCTTCTGATTCTCACCCTGCATTTCTCGCAGAAGCGTTCGCACTCACTCGGGATTTCCCGCATACGCTGCTTTGCCCCCCAAGTATGTGTATATCGCCCTTGATTTAGCTGCTGCCCCCACTCAATCACAGTCCCGACTTCCATCCCGCGTGTCTCCGCCAATATAGCAAGAAGCCGCTGTTCCGCAAAGACCATGTGGGTGAGATAGTCGTCACAGTCTTCCGACGTTTTCATAAACTCAATCGCAAAATCAACGTAATACCGCTTGAACTCCGCGTTGTTCATGTACAAAAAAGCCGTGTTCAACGGTTGAACGTGACTGTACAACCGCAAGTCGAAATCATCACGCTTGATTTTAAATCGGTCAAGTTCGGGATATATATGCGGTAAAATATCTTCCCTATGTGCCGCAACCACATCGCCCTTTAACTCCGGAAGCGACCACGCAATGAAATCGGTATCGAGCATCAAGACCGGACAAGAGGTGGATTTCAAAGCGAACAATTTTCCCGCCGCCCAGAACATTTTCGGGTTAATCCCCTCTAAATCATCCGGAAGTGTAGGCTTGACTTCGTCCCACAAATCACACAACCCGATTCGCTCAAAATATTCCGCACCGCAACTGTCACAGTACATTAACGTCTTATTCCCCGCACTCCTTCGGGTGATTGCCGACAACGCCGCCGTATACAGTTCAAACTTGTCCAACGCAACCGGGGCGTTCGGTTTGGTGACTGCGTGTGGTGCGGTCGATAGCGAGTAAATCACATTCAACTCATTCATATCAAATCGATTCCATATCCGTAAAAGTTTAACGGTTCAAAATCCGACAATCGCCATTCAGGATTGCTTTTCAAATCGGAGAGAAACGTTTCCAACGAATTGTGAACGTACGAGCCGAATCCGTACGAGCCGAATACGTACGA
>Ga0099364_10001922_pt1 | contig 33635 bp, 29 predicted proteins | sample TergutTh196P3_FD_73070 | JGI IMG/M metagenome (GOLD analysis project Ga0099364, IMG submission 73070) | Microcerotermes parvus P3 segment gut microbial communities from Pointe-Noire, Republic of the Congo - Th196 P3 | ecosystem: Host-associated > Arthropoda: Insects > Digestive system > Gut ... | reverse complement strand
CTTTTTCAAAACAGCATTGCCCGAAAAGCGCCGCCTGCTGGTCTCCCGCAATGCCGGCAATCGGAATCGATGCGCTCTGTATTTCTGCATGTCCGAAAACTTCGCTTGAGCTCTTGACTTCAGGCAGCATTTCACGGGGTATGTCAAGCACGCCCAGCAGTCTGTCGTCCCAATCCAGCTTGTGGATATCATATATCATGGTTCGTGATGCATTAGTGTAATCTGTGGCATGCACCTTCCCCTGCGTCAGCTTCCACAACAGCCATGTATCCACTGTTCCAAACAAGATTTCTCCGCGTTGCGCCATTTTTCTCGCGTCTTTTACATTGTTAAGAATCCAAGCGATTTTGGATCCCGAGAAATAGGCATCGGGAATAAGCCCGGTGGTATCGCGTATATAATCGGAATACCCTTCTGCAACCAGCCTGTCTATTATTTCAGCGGTCCTGCGGCATTGCCAGACAATTGCGTTGTATATCGGTCGCCCTGTTGCTTTTTCCCATATGATGGTAGTTTCCCGCTGATTTGTAATACCAATCGCCGCTATGTCTCCTGCGCTGACGCCGCTTTGAGCTATCACTTCCATCATCACGGCATGCTGAGACGAATATATCTCCATCGGATCATGTTCGACCCACCCCTCACGCGGGTATATCTGTGTATACTCCTTCTGTGCGGTACCGATGATATTCTGCTCATTGTCAAACAGTATTGCGCGCGAACTTGTAGTTCCCTGATCGAGCGATAGGATGAATTTTTTCATTGCAGACTCTCCTTTTGCTGACTTATTATCGAAGCGCGCAGTTTTTGCGGTTTACCTTCCTTTGTTGCGCGATATATCGCGGAAAATATCTCCACGGTTTTCCTTCCATCCTCACCCGTAACCAACAGATCTTCCTTTCCGGTGATGGATCGCAAGAAATTCTCAATCTGGCGGTCGTGGTAGAAGCGCGTCGAATCCACGCTGAAAAAGGATTTTTCGTCTTCCTTTTTCCATACTTCAAGCAGAGCTTCCTCCCCCTCTACCGTCCAAAGATCATTGACTGGCGGCTCTTCAATCTTTGTCATCCCCGGAATAAACATCGCCCCGCCATCCGTTTGAACTCCCACACCGGTGCCATTTGACCCAAATACATGCACTTTTCCATAAAGCGCGGGGTTCTGAGAGTTGCTTACAATAATACAGCCTAAAGCGCCGCTTTTATATTTAATGGTAGCTACCGCTGTATCCTCGACCTCGATATAAGGGTGATTAAAATTTGATGCGACTCCGTATACTTCATCCACTTCTCCCATGTACCACAGCAGCAAATCTATTAAATGGGGCGCTTGATTGACAAGAACTCCGCCGCCTTCGCCACTCCATGAACCGCGCCATGGGTCGCTTTTGTAATACGCCTCGTCGCGCCATCCGTGAATTACCACGGTTCCCAGAATAGGCTTACCGATTTTCCCGTCGGAAATGGCTTTTTTCATACGAACACATGGCGGATAAAAACGCCGTTGGTAAACAACCCCCAATGCCCTGCCTGCTCTTTTTGATGCGTTAATGATAATATCGCAGTCAGATAGCGTAACCGCAAGCGGCTTTTCTATCAACACATGCATGCCGCTCTCAAATGCAGCGACAGCATTTTCAGCATGTGCGGGGTGTGGCGAGCAAATGCTTACGGCTTCTACGCCCATATCAGCCATTTCTTCAATAGAGCAGGCTGCTTTCATTCCATACTTCTCCGCAAAAGATTTGGTTTTGTCATAGCTTCTGCTGTATACCGCTGTAAACTCCGACTCGGCCAAATCCGCAAAGGAGCCGGCGTGGATATCACCCACCTTACCGCATCCAATTATCCCGGTTTTAATTCTTTTCATCCTGTTATCTCCTCATGGAATTAGAATAATTTTCATTAACTCCTCACCGCCGTCGTATAGACGATTGAATGTACTCTGTCCTTCCGAAAGCGGCGCCGTGCCGCTTACTAGTGCATCAACGTCTATTTTCTTTTGTGAAATCAACGCAAGGCTTTCACTATACTCACCTGCGCTTGCGCATGAACAAAAAATGCTGATTTGCTTTAAAACCGCATCGCGAAGCGGGATTTCTGCAGTTTCTGAAATATTTCCAATGAGCACGGCGCTTCCGCCCTTGCGGAGTGCACTGACAGACAGCTTCACTGTTTCAGGTTTTCCGACTGCTTCGAAGGCAATATCAGCGCCTTTCCCCCCTGTAAGTGTAAGTATCCTTTGCTCAGTATCATCACAACTTGTATTTATGACATGGTCGGCTCCGAAATGTTTGGCTGTTTTCAGCCGGTTTTCGTTGATATCTCCGGCAATCACAGTTTTCACACCTTTCGCTTTCAGAGCAGCGACAATGAGCAAGCCAATCATGCCCGCGCCGATAACAAGCACATTATTGCTGCTTGTTATGGACACCCTACTTATGCCGTGTAAGGCAATTGCCAACGGCTCCACCACGGCCGCTTGTTCAAAGCTCACATTGTCCGGGATCGGGTATAAGATATAGTCGCTGACAACTGCATATTCCGCAAACGCGCCATGCTTTCGGTACTCATCGCAGGACACACCGAAAACACGCCTGTTATCACATAGGTTTATGTCACCGCGTTTACAGTATTCACAGCTTCTGCAGTATGCAGTAGAATCAAATGTCACACGTTGGCCTGCATAAAAACCAGTAACCCCCTCCCCGAGTTTTTCAATCACCCCAGCGGCTTCGTGCCCCATAATAATCGGCGGGATGCGTCTCCCGGAACTACCGTCCATACCATGAATATCGCTGCCGCAAATGGCACAGGCTTTTATTGCAACAAGAACCTCGCCCTTTCCGGGAGTGGGTTTTTCAACTTCCTTAACTTCAAGTATACCGTACTCGGTCAGTACCAGCGCATTCATTTTCATATCATCCCACCTTATCCCCTTTCATTGCTTGTTTCTATCGCCGTGCTCACGTAAACTTTCACATGCAAAAAAGGACAGGACGCTTCATCCAAAGCCCTATCCTTTTCTACTACTGCAGTTTAGCGCATCACTCCGTCTGTCGGCAATCCCTCCGCAGCCGCTTTGGCCGCAGCTTCCGCATTGGTATAGATTTCCGCCGCTTGTTTGATGTCGTGGATGTGTTCGGATGCGATTGCCAGCATGTTGTCAATGTCGTCGTATATCTGCTTGAACCGGTTTTGGTATTCATCTGCCGCTGCGCTTTTCCATGTCCCGGTCAGTGATGTTATCTCCGTTTTCGCCTGATCCATAATCTGGAGTATTGTGGTTTTCTGGGTGTTCATCTCGTCAGCCTTCGCGCTCAGTACGCCCGGGTCTACGCGCAGTGTAATATCCATAGCCATAATTTTTTCCTTCCTTTCCCCGCTATTTAGCGTATTGTGTTGGTGTTAAGTGCGTTCATTACGTCTGCTTCAGCTCTAGCGTAGGAGTTTGCGTTCTGATTGAGGACTTCGACGTAGCTCTGGAGCATCCTCGTTAATGCATTGAACCTGTCACGGTCGCTTGTCAGCGTCTGCATGAACTTCTGACTCGCGTCGCCATCCCACATCGTATCAATCTCTGCACCGCAGTTATAGAACCTATCTACTGCTGTATTGTACTGTGCGATGAATTCGGTGAGTTGGTTTGCCGCCTGGGTCAGTCTGCCGGTAGTTACTTCTGTGCTTCTTCCGCTCATTATTGTTTTCCTCCTCGTTATATTGTGTTTTTATTTCTTATTACTGTATTTAATATAGCGTGTGCGCTAATTAAATGCAAGCAATCCGAACAGATGGCACGTTTTATGTAATGAATGGCTACGTGCTATGCTCCCAACGGACAGGTTGCCTTCATTTTCAAGTAAACAGAAAGCAATGGGAACATGAGTGGGCTCGGACTTGAGACAGTTAGCCCCAGTGCTCCAAAGAACCCGTCTCTCAGCCAATCTTCAGCCATCTTTATTGGTTCGGAAAATGCACCGGATAAAATGTTCTCGGCAAAGGCATCTATTGCAATTTTCGGTAGCAGCTCCTTGAACTGATCCTTTAAAACCTTGTCAATAAAATTCTTGCTCAAACTACTGTTATCTACACCAAAAAGACCTGAAACGCCGGGAAGCAATGCTACCCCTGCCCCAACACCAGCACCTAGTGCGGTGTTAAATAAAAGCTCGCCAAAACCTTTTGGAGCATCCGGGCTGCCCGATATCATTTGCAGCCCTCCTGTGGCAAGCGCGCCTACCCCTCCTCCAACCGCGCCTGCTAAAACAGGATTACCTGTAGCTGCAAATGTTGCTCCGCCTGCAAACCCGCCAACAGCGCTGCCTGTATACTCCTGCCATGAGCTAAAACTTGGTTTCCCTGTTACAATCGTTTTTCCAACATCTCCAATAAATCTGCCACCTACACTGGCAACTGCTCCAATAGCTCCACCAACAACTATATGCAAGAAAAGCCCTGTATAGTCCACATAGTTAATCGGATCGTTTAGGCAATATGTATAACGGTTCAAACTTTTGGGATACGCAAGATTTCCATAAACCGGGTCATGACTTATGAAGCGCCCTAGATCCGGCGCGTATTCTCTCCGCTGCGCAAAGTAAAGCCCGCTTATATTATCATGCCGGTATCCTGTAAAGCCAAACAGCGGTTCTGATTGTTCCTGGGATTGTAAAAAACCGCCAAAAGTATCGTAGGAATAGCTTTCGACATCTCCGTCTCTGCTTATCATTCGTATAGGAGATTTCAACTCATCGAGAAGAAAGGAGCCAGCGCATGATACACCTGAGCCCCACAGCAATGCATCGTCGTAGTAAAAAGAACTGACACCTTCGCCGTTTCGTTGCTGAAGCAAATCGTTATAGTTTCGCATAATGTCAAGACAGTAGAATGCCTCATCAACAATCGTTCCGCTGATGTCCATTACCAGGCGTCCGACTCGGCCACCTAAACCGTTATATGTGTACAGCGCTTTTCCGTTTGCTGAAACAGACTGCGCAAGCCTGTTGCTCGCGTCAAACAACAACGATGTGTGCAACGTCCCATCCCTAAACTCTTCGACGAGATTGCCACGTTTATCGTAATTAAAGCTTCGCTGTGAATCGGTGCCGGTTATTCCCACAAGCCGATTCAGCGCATCATAGCTGTAGGAAAGTTTTGATGAATCGGACTGATGCTCCTTTCGATTGCCAAATGCGTCATAGCTGAAAGTTTGCTGCGCTACTCCGTTCTTTGAAATATTTATAAGGTTTCCAACTAAATCATATTCAAACCCAAATAAATCTGAGTCTGACATGCCTTGGCGTTGCTTATTTATTGCCGATTTTCGTCCATTCTCATCATAGCTGTATAAAAATCGATCATACATGGTTCCGTCAGAAGCTTTATGCAACAGCGATGTCAGGCGACCTCCAGCGTCATATTGGTATTCGCTGCTATAGACACCAATTTGCTGCTTGCCCTTAATAAGTCCATTCGTATGATAATCATATTCAACGGAGCCGTACGGCCCAGTCGCTTTAAGCATGCGTGAAGCTTCGTCATATTGATACTTTATGACGCTGCCGTCCGGGTAATCAAGGCCGAGCAGTTCACCGCGTACACTCCAATCATAACGTACAGTCTCATTGTTATGATTCGTTACTTGCAATGGCCGCCCCTCCGCATCGGACTGAATATGCGTTATACCTAGCCAGTCTTCGATTTCATTGAGTTGTTTTAGGCTATTGTAGGACATTTTTATTGAGCGCCCATCAGCAAAGAAAATGTTTTTAGTGCGCCCATCCGCACAATACTCATATTCTGTCAGATATCCGTCCGCATCAAGAAGAGACGTGATATTCCTTTGATGATCATATGTGTATTCAGTGATGTTCCCTGCTCCGTCAATGACTTTTTTAATGTTGCCCAACAAGTCTCTGTGCAAGTTAGTGGAGTGTACTTTATTTTGCTGACTATTCTTGGAGTTTACCTGTTCCGCAGTTTTCAGTCCTTCAAATTGTGAAATGGATGTTAGACGATCCATGGCATCATAGGTACAAGACGTCTCATTACCAAGCGCGTCAATGACCGTTGTCAACTTTCCTGATAATGAATACCGATATTGTGTTACAGCGCCCTTTCCATCAATAATCTCTGTTATATTGCCAACTGCATCATATCTACAATGCTCTTCCGACCCCAAACTATTTTTTATCGACACCAAACGAGAAAGGGAGTCATATGCAAAAGACCAAGTGTTGCCGTCTTGATTTACGGCACTTATAAGATTACCAGCCAGATCATATGAATAGTTTTGATAGCTTCCATCCGCTTTTCTCATGGTTTTCAACATACCACCGGGATGATATTCATAAATTATTAGGTCGCCGCAGTCATCATAGATTCTCGTGACCAGACCAAGTTCGTTATACTCATAGTTTTTTTTGTGCCCTCCAAAGCTCGTCTCAGAGGTCATTTGCCCCATAATATCATGTTCAAAAATTCGACGACGACCATCGCTCAGAGTTATGGACGAAACATCGCTTAGGGACGTGAAGGTTGCTTGTGCTGAATCTCCGTCCGGATTGATTACTTCAACGGGACGGTTCAGCGCATCATACGAGATTCTATAAACAGCGCCGTCCGGCCTTATCCTTTCGATCAAATTCCCACATGCATCATACCTTAGATATGTCGTCGCACCGTCCGGCATTGAGACGCTCTCTAATTTGTTTGACTGGTTATACACATATGACGTAACTCCGCCATCCGGATCTGTCACTTTGGATGCATTCCACATTTGATCGTACTCGATTAGCGTTACCCCACCGCTCTGATTGACAATACGACAAGGTTTATTAATGCTGTTATACTCGATTTCCATAACTCTGCCGCCAAAATCAGTGATTTTAGTCACATTGCCACAATAGTCATATTCATAATTGCATACATTGCCTTCGGCATTAGTCACACTGACTATATCGTTTTTTGGATTATATGTGAATTCTGTTTTGTTGCCATTCTCATCGATAGAACAAATCACTCGGTGCAGCTCGTCATATATATATTCCAATTGCCCCCCTCCGGGCTTAGTCACCAAACATACATTGCCTTTTTTATCATATGACAGACTAGTCGCGCTTCCATCTGGCAAGACAATTTCAATGACATTCCCTATTTCGTCATAGTTAAAGGTATGCTTTCGTCCCAAAGCGTCCGTCATTGATATTTCTTTGCCTTGCTGGTTGTGTTCCGATTTATATAAACTTTTCCCGTTCAGTATTATCAAATTTGGCTGACAATCATCCGTATAACCTATATTGAGAGTTTCCCCAAGCGCATTCTTTATGCCCGTCAGATTGCCTTGCCAATCATATGTATACTCGCTGCGACGAGTCATTTTGTCCACATATGCGGTACGCTGATTGTTTGAATTGTATTCAAACACTTCTTGCCCATCGCTATATACATTACGGATATTTCGCAACTGGTCATCATGCTCATAGGTTATGCTGTTGCCATTTTGTTCTGTCAGGGTAAGTTGATTTTCACTATCTTTGTACTCGTATGTAACCATGCCACCATCAGGGAAAAACTGCTCTGTCGTGCGTGATTTGTCGTCGTAACGATTCACAAGGCAACAAATCCCATTCGGGTTTGTAATCTCTATCAGACACTTCCTGTCATCATAATTATATGCCGTCTCATTGCCCATAACATCGCAAACTGCTATCATCAAGTCAGCGTCGTATTTCAGGGTAACAGCACGTCCATTGTTGTCAACTACGGATTCTAGTTTCCCGTCCTTATTGTATGAATAACATATATAGTCCCCTTGATCGTTTTGAACTCTTTCAAGCCTGTTGTTTTTATCGTAGGTCAACTCGAAATAATTGCCTACTCTGTCGCGTTGAGAGATCAAGTGGCCTTCGGTTGTGAAATAATAATGCATCCAGTCGATATCATTGTATTTGTATCCATCGACTGTTTTAGTAAGCTTTGCCGTTGTTCCGGGAAGCGGTTCTATCAGACCGTTTTCATTGACGATAAATCGCTTGACAGAACCATCGTCAAAAAAGACCTCATATAAACCGTTTGAATGTTCCTGAATACTCAGTTCGAAGTTATGTCGCCATCCATTTCCTGCCGTACCACCTTTTTCGCCAAGCACATTGTAGAATAATCGAAAGCTCAATGGCATATCATAAGGAATGTTTAGGAATGTATTCTCATACACATAATTGCCTGTCGCAAGATTAACGGGATCAGCGCTGAACAAATTAGCTGGATTCATACCAAGAGCAACTGCGGCGATTTGCAGTTTTTCAATCAAGCCTGCGATACCATCAGTAATTTTTGATATAGCGGCTTGATCCATGCTGTTGACGGCATTCTTTTCAGCTCGCTCATATGTTTCTGTTATATTCTTCATAGCGGTCGCGAGCGCTTTGACTCGACTCTTTATATCAGAAGTGTTCTGTCTTTGGGTTTTCAGTTGATTGAATATTGTGTTCAGCTGTGCTTCCGGTGCATAGAATCTATTCACAACCTCCATAAGGTCGCGTTCAATTTTATCCAGTTGTGTTTCGAGACTGGAATACTGCTGGGCACCATCATACATACCGGGAAACTTTGCATTATATTTAGCCATATTGACCTACCTTTCCTCTTGTCCCATGTAAAGCTCCGACTCAGACTTAAAGATGTGTGGACAAGTTCTTATATATTCCGGTTCAGCTTTTTGGACATCATTCTATCGCAACAATTCCATAAACCAACCCTCAAATATCAAACTGCGTTCTGTAATGCTTGTCGGCAATGATTCTGACGCTTGCATCGTCGCCCGCTCCACGTTGGTGTATATTTCGATTACAGCGTCAAGTGAGTTGCACTCATTGCGAATACGACGGACACCCTCTTCCGCGCCCTCTGCCAGTGCTCGGAGGACACGGCCTATTCCCTCATACCCCGCAAGTTGCGGGTCAAGCTTCCGATGGATGCTGCGTAACTCCTCCGTCAGCAACGTCAGTCGCGACACGGCATCGCGCAATTCCTCGCAACCGCTGCCTAAACCATGGCAATTCCATTTGACATAATCAGTCATCGTACCTTACTAACCTCACGAATCATAAACAAGTTGACTTTCAGCTTTTCCCGCCTCCGCTGAATATTTCCATCTCGCGGCGCGCACGATCCTCTGCCTCCTGGAGTATCCGCGCTACTTCACGGATGCGTCTTGCCAGATTGTCAAGGTCTGTCGCTCTAGCAGTTATCTGTTTTTTTGTTTCCTCGCAATGGTTCAGAAACAGATTTGATGTGTCCCCATCCCATGATGCGTTCACTGTCGCGTTTGCGGTGGTTAGCTTACCATTCGCGAGACTTCTCATCTCACTCGCAATTGCTTCAATTTGCGCTGCCTGTCGTATTGCCTGGTTGAAGTTAAAATTCAAAGTCATTGTTCATACCCTCCTATTCAGCGAAATACGCCATCTGTTGGCAATCCTTGCGCGGCGTTTGTCGCCGCACTTTCGGCCACAGTGTAAATCCCGCTTGCTTCTTGCAACTTCTTTACAACATCATCAAGCATTATCACAAGCTCTTGACCTTTAGCATCCAAGTCCGTAACTTTCTTTTGATACTCGTCAGCGCTGACACTCTTCCAAAACGATTTCAGACTATTTGCTTTTGACTTCATGCCGGAAAGGCAGGATGAGAACTTGTTTCGTTCCTGTTGCACCAACGTAGCGACATTCGCGATTTGTTGGGGATCCTCTTTGAAATATACACTATCTGCCATCAGTACCCCCTCCTCTATTTGGGTAGGTTGTTGACGAATCTCCGTGTATCCTCGTCCGCGCGATTATACTCCCTTGCTGCTTTTTCCATTTCATTGTTCAATGTCTCGCAGCTTTTCACGTAGTTATCAAACGCTGTGGACAATACGTTAAACTGCGCTGCAAATGAATCCTTCGCCTGCCCTTTCCAGTTTACATCCAAGGTGCTCATTACTTGACTTTTTAAAACGTCCCGTACTTTTGTCATGCCTGAGATGTCATTTGCTATCTGCGCCTTTATACTCAACATGCGGTCGGCATCGACATCTGTGAAGTTCATTTCCAACCCTCCTCATACCTGATCATATATTATCCCTACCCCTCTCCCCTTTTCTGCTATAAATATACATTTCGCATAATATACATTCAAGCATTCCGAACAGACGGTTTGTTTTTTGTAATGAATGACATTTTTAGCTACACCAGCATTAGCCGGTGACCGCTTTTTACGCCCTCCGCCAGCAGCGTCTTTCCTACGTTAAGGCGCCTTGGTATATTGAGATCGCTGAGAACTGCTTCGTTCTCATCAAATGTGATAGCATCGTTTTCCGCCTCGCGTATATTGTTTATAATCTGAACAGTCGCCTGACTGACAGACATAGATCCATCTAGCTGGAACTCATATGTCTTCCCGTTCCCGGGTGTGAAAATATCGACAAGCAGCTTAACCATCTTGTGTGCCTCCCCTTTCTTCAAGAGCTCCTTTCAGCGCTTCTTCATCTTTATATAGCGAGAGCTTCAGCGTTTCTTTCATGAGCTTATACGGTTCAATGAGCATGCAAAATCGCTTCCCGCGCAGTGCAGTTACGCCGGGTGATATCTCTTCAAGTGTCGCGCTGCCATACTCCTCGACAATAAGCCGCAACTCCGGGCTGAGTGACACAGCTCCGCTTTCATCGCGTTTGACCAATCCTTTTTCGTATAGCTCGCATATATCGCCTTCACCGCTCAAGGCGTATTGCCACTCTTGCATCGACAAAATAAGTGATGTAGTCATTTAATAACCAACTCCCCTATCCCATGATCACTGTCCCCTGCTCTCAGCACACTTTGGCGCAAAGCGCAGTCACGCAGACGCGCTGCCATCTATTCTGTCGAGCGCCGCTCTAGCCGCGTCGCGGTAAGAGCGCGAGAACGGAACGTTGCTGCCGTCAGATAAGAGAATCGTGCTCTCGGAAAAATTCACGGCTTTCATTTTCCTTATATTCACAATGTACCCTCTATGGCAACGCAGAAAAGAGTCCGGCAACTGGCTCATCAACTGATCGAAACTTGAGTAGAACGAAATCTCTTGGGCCTTTGTACGTAAAGCTACTTTCCGGCCTTGCGCTTCAAACAAAAATATATCACAGGTTCTCAGCAATTTTGTCTCAGCACCACTTTTCACAGTGAACACGGAGCCGTCGTCTTCGTCCTCGCCGGACAAACGTTGTATCTCTCCGTACATGCGTTTGATAAGCCGCCTCAGTTTCGGAGAGGACTCCAGCAAATCCGATATGTCATCATCTTGCAGTGTCTCCCGAATGAGTTCATTCAACTCGCTTGGTTTCGTCACAGCGTCACCACAACAATCCTTTTCGTTTCTCCATTATCAACAACATGCCCGTTCCCGGCAGATAACTTCTGACCCCGTTGAAGTACTGGTATCTCAAAGTCAAAGACACGCTGGTTGTCGATATTGCCGCCAAGATGCAGCCCCTCTTTATATCCGATGAACTTACGGAGCACAGGCTTTGTGCTCCATTCTCCGGTGAAATCCTCCGGTGAAATACACGCGAACAGGTAAACCATATGATGCTTACCTTTGGTCAACAGTATTTTTTCCAAATAGCTTTTCATGTCTTTCTCCGAGTTATAGACAGCCTCGCAGAATGCTGACATATCGTGGATGAAGAGGCAGATTTTCTCCTCCGACGCGAAGTATTCATCCGGATTAGCATAGCCGCTGTCCATATAATCGCCCTTTGCGGGGTTGCGCCTCGAAAGTTCCGGCACAAGCACGCTCTCCATGAAGCTGTAAAGCTCATCGGTGTTGGCTAAATACTCTGCGCCGGACTCTCTGGCAAAATTCTCCAACTCACGTGTCGCAGCATCGAATAGGTATGATTTAAAGCCTTGCTTACCTGCGATGGTTAGCAACGACTTCAGATACGTCGTCTTTCCGCTCCGCGATGCTCCGCTGATACTGAAGCAGAATGTATCAGCCAGATCAACGTACAAAGGCGCAGCTTCGGCAATATCATATCCCAAAAGCATGTATCGCCCGCTGCTGCACTTTTGGGCGATCTCATCGATATTGAACAAGTTTTCAATGCTCAAATCCCCCGGCACTTGCGGGATTCTTGCCGCTGTGATTCCGGAACCGGGCAAATCCGCGAAATGCGACCGCAATCCGGCATTCAACGTCGAGCTGTCCGGAGCATCAAGCGCAAGAGCAAATTGCACTTCCAGAACTTCAAGTTTATCTGAGCTTACATCGCAAACCGCCAAGCCGCGCCCTGTAACGCGGTCATCAGCGAGAAACACCGGTTTTGCGCCGATCGCATCCTCATATTCAAACCTGTCGTACAATTGAAGGCCTATGCCGCATCCGATATTCTGGCGAATCTTGCTGCGTACGTCACTTGCGCTCGCGCATGTCAGCACAAGATACATGCCGTAACTCGCAGATTGCCTCGTGAGCTGAACTAGCGTATCTTGCAGCTTATCGTTGTTCTCTGTGAATGCGGCAAAGTTATCCACAGCCAGCACAATTGCCGGCACGTCATCATATAGCTTTGAATACTCCTTGAAAGAACCGATACCTTTCTCAGAAAAATGCGCAACTCTCCGCGCCAGCTCTCGAGTGAGCATCGTCACCAGTTTATCTATCTTATCCTCGTCGCTGTCGTAAACGATGCCGCCGCAATGGGGCAGCCCTACAAAAACCCCGAGCGTCCGGCTGTTGAAATCCGCTATGTAGAAGCATATCTGCTCAGGGCCATATCGTGTGGAAAGACCGAATAGCAGCGTCTGCAATAGCGTGGTCTTCCCCGAGCCTCCCGGGCCGGCTATTAGCAGGTGTCCCTCTTCGACAAGGTCAAGGCTGAACGCAAACTGCTTCTGACCTGTTGGATAGTCCGCCAGCCCGAGCGCCACGCTCAAGGCTCCGCGTACCAGTTCAGGCTCCTCAAGTTCGTTGTGTGTGACCCTTTCTGGTAACGGCGGCAGCCAAATATCGGAAATAGCGCTGATACTCCTCTCTGTTGCTACATTGGCTATATGCTGCACAACCGCTCTTAGCTGCGATATTTTTTCACCGCCTGAACTCGACTTCTTCTTTTTTACTTTGACCATTGCTTTACCCCAGAGATTGATCATCTTTATATCGTTGCGGCTTTGTTCACTGTAAGGTATTTCCGGGTCATACTCCGCGCCGCTCCAGCCTGACTGGAACAGCTCGAATATTTCGTCATTGCCAACCTGGAAATACCCGCGGCCTGTATTGGTTATGTATGCTGCGTCTGGGCGATGCAACATTGCTTGGCTGTTTACCTTTCCCGCGACGCGCAAGCACACCCTGAACTTCGTGTTACTCCAGATTTCATCGTCGACCGATGCGCTTGGGTCCTGCGTCGCCAGTATAAGATGTATCCCTAAGCTTCGCCCGACGCGTGCCGCGCTGACCAACTCGCGTACAAATTCCGGCTGTTCCTTCTTCAGTTCAGCGAACTCGTCGGCGATGATAAGGAGGTGCGGCATGGGGTTTGCCGCTTTTTCAGCGCGGAATAGCTCAATATACTCGTCAATATGCTTAACGCCAAACTCGTTGAATACCGACTGTCTCCGTTTTATCTCGCTGTTTATAGAAGCAAGTGCCCTGTTAGTCTGATTCCCGCCTAGGTTTGTTATAATACCGGCGACATGCGGCAATCCTTCAAAGCTCTTTGCCATGCCGCCGCCTTTATAGTCGATCAGGATAAACGAAACCTCACGCGGGTCAAAATTCACCGCAAGAGATAATATATATGTCTGAAGCGTCTCGGATTTACCCGAACCGGTGGTACCGGCGACAAGGCCGTGCGGTCCGTGGTATTTCTCATGGATGTCCAGATACAGCGGCGTGTCGGTGTTTCGATAACCTATCATCGCTTTCATGCTTTCAAAGCTTCGGTTTTCAAGCCAGTTGCGGTATACATCAAGCTCCTCGACGCTCGATGTTTTATACATATCAAGAAAACTCAGCATTGTAGGTACAGCGCCGGCAGACTGCTCCTCCCTGACGCGGTAATTGGACAGCTCGCGTCCAAAGTGTTCCATCTCTCTAGCTGTTACATTGTCAAATATGACTTCGTCACGGTTGTCAAAAGAGCTGTCAAGGCTGCAATACCCGCTGAATCCTCTATCTTGCCTGATAATAACTTTGCAATCGTTGGGGAGGTGACCTATCTTGCCATAAAGCAAAACGACGCTCATGCCCAACTCTTCCGTCGGCGCATTGAAATACTTCGAAAGCGCCTCACCCTCGACCATCGCCGGGTCTGTGATAAAGACAATGTAATGCGGCAAAGGCCGGTCTTTTTCTTTTTTATCATCTTCATCTTGTACTCTGCTGCGCACGGTGGAGGAAAGGCTGTATAGCACTTCGCCCACGCCTGCGGCACCCTCGGCAATAAGACGGGTCTCGCCGTCCTCGCTCCACACATGGGGCAGCCAGCGCGTGAAAGCGTACTCATCGGCTTCGTCTTTGCTATAAAGGAAGGCCATTCTAAGGTCGGTGTACGAGTGGTAAGCCGAAAGCTGCAGTGCAAGCAAACGCGCAATTGCTGCTGTGTTTTTTTGCGAGTCCGCTATGACTCCCACGAGACGGTGCTCAAACAACGACAAGCATATCGGCACATTACGCAGCAATTTGAATTCGTTTTGTATTTTTCGCGGTTCATCAGCCAGCGCATCATCGACCATCGTGAATTTTTCTTTTGCTGTTTGTATAGCATTAGGCGACGGCATAGCGCCCAGACCCAGCCGCACGGAGAGGAAATCTGTGTGGTTTACGTTGCGTTCCCACAGCCGCAGGCTTTTACTGCGCGCGTAATCTAGGCATTCCCTGACATTTGGGTATAGCCTGTCCAGTATGCTCTTGTTTATCATCTGTTTTTCTTGCAGTATTCCGCACATACGCTGCAGATACTGCCCGAACAGATCATCGCGCCTTTTTGCCTCTTCGGCTTCCAAGCGGCGCTGGTAACGCACATTCATCAAAGCCCAGAAAATGCCTATAACCGCCGCCGTCGCCGATGTTATAATGCCCATGAACATAAACGCGCCGGTCTGCTGTCCGCTTTGCTGTGCCATAAGCATTGCAAATACAACACCCACAGACATCGGGATCACCATAGTCAGCGACGGCCCTATCGTGTAGAGCAAAGGTTGCCGTCTGCTTCTGTTCAAGTTTGGCGGAGCTTCAATCTCTATAATCTCATCGTCCAGTTTCTCTACTAGCCTTGGGGAGCGCTGATAATAACCTTCGCCAATTCCGTTCGCGGCCACCGGAACGACAGGTTCGCTGCTATGCGCAGCGAGATCCTTGATTATAAGCTCGGCATTCGGTCGGTTGATTGCAATAATGTCGCCTAGATATACTATTTTCAACCCAAATATCCCAACAACGTCACCGAAGTTGATACGTTGCGAACCGCTAATTCGAGTGCCGTTGACAAAGGTTCCGTTTTGACTCCTGTCCGTGACGATGCATGATCCGTCAGACTTAATCTCCACAGTGGCATGGTGCTCGCTTACAAGGTTTTGCGTATTGAAGCAGATAGTATTGCTTTTATCCCGTCCAATCGTCATTAAACCCTGTCTAGCTTTATATTTTTTGAATGCTGTGTATTCAGGCGACACCTCTTCTACTATAACAGCGAATTTCTCGCCGCGTGAGCGTTCCGTGCAATTTATGCGCAAGCCGCCCCTCAGATAGACTCTGCCGGCGGCTTTCGTGTCGGCGCGGCTTACAAGAAACCACTCGCCCTCCCAAACTTCCAATGCTAACGCAGTATCCAAGCCAAAACCGCTCAGCGAGGCGGGTATATTCACCTCGATCGCTCGGTTGTTTTCGCCCGGCAGGAAGTATTCAAAATAATTTTGTTTGAAGTGTACGCTGAGCACCAGGTTCGTGGTCACTTCCGCACGCATCAAGGGCCTGTCCGTAACCGGAGGAGACTCTGCGCTCCGTGCGTCCGCAGGTTGTGGGTGTTGCATCTGAAGTTTCTCTCCGCACCTGATACAAAACATTACCCCTTGCTCATTTTGTTCTCCGCACATCTCGCATGGCATCGACTGCATTCCCGTGTTCTTAGGGGCTGCAGAATTCGGCATAGGCGTACCGCTCCGGTTTGCTGCAGCGCCTAGGAGGGGGTCTGTGTTTTTTGCGGTTGCTGATTCTTGCGGAAGCTGTGCTTCGCATTTAGCGCAAATTGTCAATCCTTGCTCATTCTGTTCCCCGCAAAATGGACAAATCATTGTTGTATTCCTTCCACACTTTTCTCGGCATATCATCAATAGTTTCAATTTTACGCATATTTTACGCATAAAATGCCGCTGTGTCAAGCGTTAAACTTACGCTTACGCGAACCACGACAAACGCATGAAATAAATTTTCATGCGTTTGTCGTAGTCAGCCATTACATATCTCTCGTCGTCACCCACGGTACTCCTGTTCCACAGATATCCGTGATTATGACACTTCCCTCCCGGACAGGAGCCGCAAGTTCTATTGTTCCAAGCATGTCAACAGCATCCATAATTAATCCTTTGGGTATGGGCTGTTTCGTTTTGACCGGGCAGCGTCGGTACATGGCTCCTGATATACTAACTGTAGAGGTCACCACTCGGGTAGGGTTTTCCAACTCTTCGCGGCCATACTCCTCCCCGCGCTCGCAAGAATGCCCTGACACTTTATAGTTATCATTTTCGTCCACGCTGAGGCTACAACCCTTTGGACAAACTATGCATATCAAATCAGTCATATAATCTCTCCCTACGCCCTCGCATTCATAGCTCCCACTACATATCTAGCGGCTGCAGTACCTGCGCGCTCACTTTCTTCCGACACATGATCAACTAAATCATGTACGTGCAGCGCATTTCCGCACGCGAACACTCCCTGCATTGATGTTTGCAGGTTCTTATCAACAACAGGGCCTCCTGTATTGCTATCGATAGCAATACCTGCCGCACGAGAAAGCTCATTCTCGGGAATCAGCCCTACCGAAAGCAAAACAGTATCACAGTCAAAAAAAATCTCGGTACCGGGAATGGGACATCGGTCTTCATCAACTTTCGAAACCACTACCTGTTCCACCCTTTTTTTCCCGCGAATCTCCGTGATTGTATGCGATAGATATATTGGAATATTGTAATCATGCAAGCACTGAACAATATTTCTTATAAGTCCTGCAGAATGCGGCATAATCTCAATGCAGGCCAGTACTTCCGCACCTTCAAGCGTCATGCGTCGCGCCATAATCAGCCCAATGTCTCCGCTGCCAAGAATGACAATGCGCTTGCCCGGCATGTACCCTTCCATGTTGACGTAGCGCTGTGCCGTGCCCGCCGTGAGTATTCCGGATGGCCTTGTTCCGGTAATACCAACCGCACCGCGTGTACGCTCGCGGCAGCCCATTGCCAGAACAATGCTTTTAGCTGAAAAAACAGAATATCCCGCAGTCTTGCCCACAGCGTGTACTTCACGCTCCGGCGTGATTTCAAGCACCATGGTGTCGAGGCTCACTTCAATATTCGTTTCGTGCAGTAACCTGATAAAGCGCCCGGCATATTCCGGACCTGTAAGCTCCTCTTGAAAATAGTGCAGGCCAAAACCATTATGGATACATTGATTTAAGATTCCGCCTAGCTCTTTGTCACGCTCTATAATCATTATTCTTCGCAGCCCATTTTGCCATGCGCTGTAAGCAGCAGCAAGACCGGCAGGGCCGCCGCCTATCACAATCAGCTCATACTGCCCTCGCCTTATCATCAAATCTTCCTTCCCGTTTCCGAAATCAGAATATGTGTACCCGCTCCATCCTGGAGAACATCTGTCGGCTTGCATCTACAATGCTTCGCGAGCAAATCAAGTACGCGCGGCCCGCAAAATCCCGCCTGACATCGCCCCATTCCCGTGCCTGTACGGCGTTTTATTGCATCGACAGAGCACGGTGGGATCAGCCCGCTTAAAGCATCGCGCACCTCCCCCTCTGTCACGGTTTCGCATCGGCACACCACACGTCCATATGCCGGATCGCTTGCAACAAGCGATGCTTTTTCATCGGACGTAAGTTCATTGAACCTGACTTTCCTGCGTTTATCATGAAAAAGTTGTTTCTTACTAAGTACAAGCCCGTTGTTTTCGAGCATTTTCACTGCCATTTTCGCTATTGCGGGCGCTGCTGAAAGACCGGGGGAGCATATGCCGGCAAGATCAATGAATCCGGGCGCAGCCTCGGATATGATAAAGTCGTCATGGTCGGATCGCGCCCTATTGCCTGCATAGTTGCGTATGTTTGCATTAAAATCTATGCCCGGCGATGCCCTGTGTGCAAGCTTCATAACATAATCAAGCCCTTGTGCGGTAGTAGAAACGTTGCCGCGATCCCAAATACGGTCGCTTCCCGGACCTACGAGAAGATTTCCATGCACGGTAGGTGTGACAAGGACACCCTTGCTCTCCTCTGTCGGGCATTGGAATATTACGTGTTTGACATGTTTCCCCTTATTTTTATCAAGAAGATAATACTCGCCCTTGGTCGGTATAATTTCAAATGTGGGTTCCGCTATCATATTATGTATTTTATCCGCATACAGCCCGGCAGCGTTAATAACACACCGCGCTTCTAAGCTGCCGAAGTTCGTTTGCAATTTATAACCGTCTCCAGTCTTATCGATCGCGTCTACTGTATATTCAAGGTTGATTTTCACCCCATTTTTCACCGCAGTCTCAGCAAGCGCGAGCGCATACTCCCAGGGGCTGACAACCATAGCCGAAGGCGCATACAGCGCAGCCTCTACGTCGTAGCTGAGATTTGGTTCCATATCCAAAACAGTTTCTTTACCTATGATCTGGATGCCCGGTACGCCGTTCATCATGCCGTCTTGCAGCAACTGTTCGAGTACGGAGATTTCCTTTTTTGTAAACGCCAGAACCAAAGAGCCGCACTGCCTGTAGGGCACATCCAACTTCTCACACAATTCCTTTGCTAAACGTGCGCCTTCCACGTTAAGCTTTGCCATTAAACTGCTAGGTTCGGAACCGTACCCCGCGTGAATGATCCCGCTATTCGCCTTCGTGGTGCCCATCGCGACATCGTTCTCACGCTCCAGCACCACAACAGAGATATCATACCTCGATAGTTCATACGCAGCCGCAGCTCCTACAACACCACAGCCAATTATGACAACATCATACAATTCTTGCTCTCCTAACTCGTCAGGCCTTTCTCTTCAAGCCATTGATGGAATTCTTTGCCGATTATCCTCTCCCCTGTCATCCCCTCAGCCTTGTCAGACGCTAAAAAGAGAATTGCTTCGTTCATAATGCTGGCTGGCAGAAGCCCACGTTTTTCAAAGTATTCGCGCACATCGTCCGTCACAAATCCCGTGTCCGATGCCCCACCCGGCAGCAGTACGTTCACCATAATACCCTCATCTTTGAGTTCGTCGGACATAATGACAGACATCGCTTCCGCACCCGCGCGCGCAGGTCCATACGGCAGTTGCCCGCGGGCAGTCATGGTCGCCTTACCCGTTGAGACGTTGACCACCCTACCTTTCCCTTGCCGCACCATAAGCGGGACAAATGCCCGCGCAACGAGAAAATAGCCGATGAAGTTTGTCTCCACAATATCGTAAAATGCCTTTGGTTCAATTTCGTAAAATGGCGTGGGATTGCCCGGAAATCCTTTGTTGGCATCTCTCATACCGATACCGGCGTTGTTCACCAGCATATCGAGCCGCTCCCAGTTCCCTGCAACCCAATCGGCGGCAGCGGCGATCGATTTTTCGTCGCGAACGTCCATATCAAGCGAGTGTACGTCAAACCCCTCGTCCTTAAGAACCTTATATGCTCTTTCTAGCTTTTCTCCTCCCCTTGCAGCTATTGCCACAGTCGCGCCGCTTGACAGAAGTGTTTTTGCCATCTCAAACCCTAAACCGCTTGATCCACCTGTTATAACCGCATGAAATCCTTTCAGATCATTGTTCATGGTAGGCTCCTCTCTTCTGCGGATGTTTTCTTTTAGTTTCTGTCACTATAACATAAATCATTGATAATAACAACAATCTCATACACAGGGTTTCAATACACGGGGACTCAGTAGAGGACTCGATCCCCCACTGAGTCCTTGAAAGAACACACGGAGCCTTTTCAGATACTGAAACGTATCAAGAATTATAATACCGCAAAGATTTCGTTTTCATCTGATCGATCCCGATAAAATGAATCGTCCACTGTCATTTTGCGCCATTCTTCAAGCCATTCTTCTGACTGTTTTGCCATTGCTTCATTTATTGAAAGCATAACACCGTCTTTCTTAAGCATAGCCTGCAGGTCTCCAATCTCAACCGCTTTGCCGGTGGAAACCAATATGGCGGCGGCGCTTCCCGCTGCCTGCCCTGTTTGCGCACAGCATGGTATTGTTCGAGTGATTTCCCATCCGTGCCCGTTGGATGCGGAAACAACACGTCCTGCAGCAAAAATATTTTTGATTGTCTTTGTGAAGAGTGTCCCAAAAGGAATTTCATACACAGGCTTTGCGATATTAAAAATACTGGCGCAGCCGATACTGTCGGAAAAATGCTTGCCTGCGTCTGACGTGAGTAATGTATGTTCTCCTTTTAGCCGGCGCGTCGCGCGATATTGCGCTTGGCTTGGAAACGATGTGAAGTTCAGGCTAGGATCTGATTTGATTTTTTCAAGAGCCATCTTTCGTGACTGGATCAGAAATTCGGTCACGTGACGCACATCGGTACCTTTGAATTTCGGTGTATCTGCCGGGAGATCAGATCCACGAAAATTCCCCAGCAACATAACCTTTACACTCTTTGGAGCAGGCCCGACTAGTACGCGATATTTATCGCTGATATCTGATATGAAATATGACCAATATGTCATATGATTTCCTTGTTCAGCACAAGGTGCGCCTGCACGGTAAAACACATCGGCGTCTCCGGACGCATCCACCACCGCTTTGCATTTATATGCCTGTCTGCCTGATTTATTTTCAACGATAACAGCAGTGCATGAGCCGTCTTTCATTTCGACATCACAAAAAACGGTGTCAAACAGAATGTCGATCTTTGCGTCGAGAACTAGCTCGTCAAGCGCAAAAACAAACGCCGGACCATTAAACACTGTACTATACCGTTGTTGGGTAGTGGTCACTTCTGCCGGTCCGCCGCGCCAATCCTCCGCCATCGTGTTGTACCCGTATTTTATTGAAGCATAGAACAATTCTTCCGATATGCCGCTATAGACTTTATGCCCCACACCGTCGCATAAGGGATCATAGTAAATTACATGCCCTGCGGTAGCCAGCCCGCCGAATACAACTTGTTTTTCGATCAATAAGATATTATTAACGCCATTTCTTTTTGCTGCCAACGCTGCCGCCACACCCGCAACACCGCCGCCGACCACAATGACATCATACTCACCACAAATCTTTGTCTCTCTGTGCTCCTGAATGTATTCCATGATAGGCCTCCTTTTAGACTACTTACTCCTATAGCTCGCTTAACAATCATTTTACAAGATCCGTGTATTTTTTTACAGCCTCGGGATAATTCTTGGAATGAATGTTGGCCCCCAGCCCTGAAAATCCTTTTCCAAATTTACTTTCGGCAGCCTCCAATCCACTATAAAAAGGCGGGATTTTACTACGATCGTCGTTATCATAAGGTTTAACTGGGACGTAATACCACATGTGGAAAACCTTTTGTTTGTTCTTTTCGGTATTTGTCTCGATCTTTCCTTCCGCCGCGTCTAATATTAATTGATAAAGTTTTTCGCCGGTTTTTTGTATACCTTCCATGAAAGCCGCACCTGCATTGAAATCCTTTTTAAATTCCGGCTCATTAAATGTATCCTCATTACCGGTCACTCTAATACCGACCAAGTGCGGAATCTCATAATACAGATAACCGGCACTGGTGGTATGAAGGTACAAATGTGCTCCCTGCAGTGAACCATAGCTCGCTGTAGTCGGAGGCAAGCCATTTTCAAACAGGGTTTTCCATAGTCCATTCCCAGGCGGCTGCTCGCAATACTCCAGTATACCTTGGATAGGGCTTTCACCGAGTAATCTGATTCCTTGATATCCTTTTTCAGGCGCTGTAGTTATTCCTTCTGGCTTATTCACCGCGCTAGGTTCTAACATCTCTACAGGTAAACCAGATTCTTTCATTACTAACTCACGCGACTGCTCAACCAAATCTAGCATTTTCAGCGCATCTTCCCGTCTAGCGAACTTTGCAGCAATAATCTCCTCAAGACTGCTTAAAAGTCCACCAAGAGCTCCGGATAAGACCCGACCACCGTCTCTAATCAACAAATCCATTGCTTTGCCGACTGTTGGATTACCGAAGATTGCCGTCGTCCAATCAGATCCAGAATTTGCAACTGTAATCGTCAATCCATCAATCGAACGAGGTTCCCTTTTCTGGGAGGTTGCTGCCTCTTGAAACTTCTTGACGATAGACGTTCCTTCTTTGATGGCTGCGTCGCCAGCGGCGGTTACATCTAAATAATACACCGGTTTTTTTGTTTTCTCAATTAGGCGAAAAACATAATCTGCAGTTTTTTTCTCACCGTCAGCTTTTAATACCAAAACCGAATGAACATTCGGGTTGCAACCTGTATAGCCAAGTGCCTTGCGGCTATATTCGCTGACACTGCCATTTTCAAGATGCGGGCGGTCACAGCACATCCAAGTGCAACCCGTAGCGTCCGAGATTGCCTCAGCTACAGCATTGCAATCAGGTGAAGTTGGGATAACCATGACAACATTTCGAATTCCGAAGCGTCCGTCTGCGCGCGGATAGACCATAATCTTCCGCACACCTTCCCGTACTCTTCTACGAGCTTCCTGTCCGCTTTTCTGAGCATCATTTAATAAATTGTGTTCGTTAATCCAGTCTCCAGCCACGACATCCGTCATCATAGGGCCTATTGGTATTCCGAACTTGATTACCTGCTCTCCCTTCTTTATTGGAGCAATCGCCATTTTGTGTCCTTGGCCTATATCCTCACGGGCTATGTAACTATCCTCTTTCTCATGTATGGTTACCGTCTCTCCTGCTTTTACGTTGTCTATCACAACTACGACATTGTCAACATTTTCAATGTGTATTGCAGTTGCCATTTCATTCACTCCTTAATTTTTGTCAGGTGTTTTTATTATTCTACTGTCATCAAGTTATTCCTTGTTCTCTCCATACGCAGCCTTTTGCATTCTGAGAAACGACACTTCTGTCATAAGAATCTCCGATATGCTCACACTATCCTCCAACCACGGAACAAGATAGGTTTTGTTGTTATTTTTTTTTATGAGTATATCACCGCCTTCTGATCTTGTAAACGCACGAAACATTATTGTGTTTCTGTACAAACGGATTCCAGATATCTCGGATAAAGAGATAGAAAAAAGGATCTTCTTCAAGCGACCAAAATAATTAATTCTCTGGTGGGCTATCCGACTGCTAGTCACAAAAACATACTCTTTTTTAATAAATACAACAAGCCAGACGCCAGTCCAAGTTAGCATGAGCGCAAAAAGCAACACCAATATTGCCCACTGTGGATTACTAAAAAGGAAATAAATAGATACTTGAACTGAACCTAAACCTCCAATCAAGATACAAAAAAGGCCTGCTGCTCGTTGTGGCTTTCGTTTTGAAAACGCCAACCACACTTCGTCGCCGCATATATGTTTTTTTACTTGCGGATGTTTTCGTTCAAGCAAGTTTGCCTGAAGTGCCCTACTTTCACTTTCACTCAAATCCAACATAATATGCCTCCTCACGCTAGACTTCCGACGTGATGACAGTAGATAATAACCCTAGGCAAGATTGATGTTCAAAACAATAATTACGATTTTTCCATTAAGCGCTTTTGAAACATGCGGCAAAATGATTTGGTGCCACTTCTCGCAGGAGTTGGGGTTCTTTGCATTTTTCTTCGGCATATTGGCAACGCGGAAGAAAGCGGCAGCCGGGGGGAGGGCTGATGGGATTGGACACCTCTCCCTTAAGTATCTTCTTTTCGCGGTTTCTCCGGCTTAAGTCCGTTGAAGGGATAGCAGACAGCAACGCTTGTGTATAAGGATGAGCTTGATGCCGAAATATCTCTTCTTTTGGGGCATATTCAACCACCTCACCAAGATACATAACCATTATGTTGTTGCTTATATGACGGACGACGCAAAGGTCATGGGTAATGAACATATACGCTAGACCTTTTTGATCTTGGAGATCCATCAACTGGTTAAGTATCTGCGCTTGGATGAACACATCAAGAGCAGATACCGGTTCATCGCAAACGATAAACTTGGGATCCACGACCAAAGCTCTTGCCAGACCAACGCGTTGGCGCCGCCCGCCATCCATCTCGTGAGGATAGGTATTAAAATAGCGCGGGGGCAGTCCACAGGCATCCATTGTCCTGAGCACCTTATCCGCCTGTTCCTTGCGGCTTTTTAAAGATTTTTGTACCCTTAGCGGATCTGCTATGATTTGGCTAACGGACATACGGGGATTTAGCGAAGAATAAGGATCCTGAAATATCATCTGCACATTAGTTTGCATTTCCTTAAACTCTTTGCCTTTAAGCGAGGATATGTTCTGCCCGTTAAGCAATACTTCTCCACCAGTCGGCTTTAGCAACCGGACAATCGTCCGCCCCAGCGTTGATTTACCGCACCCTGATTCGCCGACAACGCCAAGAGTCTCTCCGGCATTGATGCTAAGGTTCACATCGTCAACAGCATGTACAGTGCCTCCTTTATTAAAAAAGTACTTCTTAAGGCCTACCGTTTCAATCAATGCCCCATTTGCAACAGGCTTAATCTCCTCGGCATTTCCTCCCACGCTTTCATTCAAGGCTATCCATTCCTTTCTGTACAAAAAAGATGACATTTAATGTTATGTCCATCCTCGGCAATATGCATCTCAGGATTTTGCTTAACACATAAGTCCAAACTAACATTGCATCGCGGCGCATATTTGCATCCTTCCGGCAGATTAGTCGGATCCAACATTGTCCCTTCAAAATGCGGCAGACGCTTTGATGTCGATGTCAGGTCGGGTATGCATTCAAAAAGATTGCTTGTGTATGGGTGGTTAATGGTACGGGCAAACACTTGTTCTACAGTTCCTCTTTCGATGACCTCACCGCCGTATACAACTGCCACATTATCACAAAATTCGGCTACGACACCAAGATCATGGGTGATAAATATCATAGCCGAATCAGTTTTTTCTTTCAAATCCTTCATCAGCGCTAGAATCTGAGCCTGTATTGTAACATCAAGAGCGGTGGTCGGCTCATCTGCTAGGAGAAGCGCGGGTTCGGCAATCAGCGCCATTGCAATAACTATACGTTGCCGCATTCCGCCTGAAAATTGGTGCGGATACTGCTCTTTACGTTCAGGCTGGATGCCCACCAGCGTCAAAACTTCATCTACACGGCGGTTTTGCTGCTCTTTAGTCATATCAGATTTATGTAGGCGCAATACCTCCCGTACTTGTTCGCCAACAGAAAGAATAGGATTCAGGCTTGTCATGGGATCCTGAAAGATCATTGATATCTCAGAACCGCGTATCCTACGCATATCGCGTTTTGAAGCCTTTATAATATCGATGTCATTATATTGTATCGAACCTGCAGTTATTCTTCCCACTCCCTCGGGCAATAGTTTTAAGATACTCAGCGCCATCGTTGTTTTACCTGCTCCGGTTTCCCCGACAAGCCCTAAAGTCTCTCCCTTATCCAAATTAAGAGAAAACCCGTTGAGTGCATGGACGACAGACTCGTCTGTGCGATATTGGACATATAAGTCCTTAATTTCAAGTATGTTGGACATGGCAACCCCCCTACTTTTTCATCTTGGGATCAAGCGCATCCCGCAACCCGTCGCCGACAAAGCTAAGGCACATTACAGATACCATAATAAATAATCCCGGTATAATCCCTAGATAAGGATGAAATCGTATACTGACTTGATTTTCAGAAATGATCGTTCCCCATTCTGGTGTCGGCGGAGCTATACCTATACCCAAAAAGCCAAGTGCGGCAATCCTAAGTATTACAGAACCTAAGTTCATGGTTATGCTTACAACCATGGGCCCAACGATATTTGGAATGATGTGTTTTATTAATATCCTATATGTAGCCGAGCCATAAGTTCTGGCTGCTTCCACGTACTCCTGGCTGCGCAACGTCATTACAGCAACTCTTATTGTTCTGGACTGACCGGGTATAGTTGTGATGGCTAAAGCAAAAAGCATTTTGAACAGACCTTGTCCCAATGCCGCCACAATAGCCATAGAAAGCAACATGCCTGGCACAGCCATAAGAACATCGCAAAAACGCATAATCACGTTATCGACCTTTCCACCAAAGAAACCCGACAAACAGCCAAGTATAATGGCGAATACAAACGAGATGCCAACTGTAACAAGGCCAGCAAGCAGTGAAATCTGGCCACCATACATAATGCGGGCAAAGAGATCACGTCCGAATTGGTCTGTACCAAAGATATATTGGGCGCTTGGCAGCTGGAATCGATTGGCAATGCTTTGCGTAACGACTCTGTCATAACTTATGTAAAGCGGAGCAGCGAGAATCGCAATCACAAGTAAAACCAGCACAACGAGTCCTGTCATTGCCAGTTTATTTTTTGCAAAACGGATACACTTCAGTTTGAACTGACTGTTTCTTTTTTGAAGCTCATGATTTTTAAGTACATATGAACTCATCTCTATGCGTCATTCCTTTCCGTTGTCATCAACTGTATTTAACGCGCGGGTCTACAAGCGCGTAAATAAGATCAATCAGGAGATTGACCACGCCCACAAACAGCGCAATGATAACAATACTGCCCATGACAATGGGTATATCTCCGGTTCTTACAGCGTTTATTAAAAACACACTGGCTCCCGGCACAGCAAAGACAGTTTCAACAATCGCCACAGTGCCTACGATTGTTGCAAAATGCACGCCAAGTGTAGTGATAACAGGCAACAGTGCATTGCGCAGGGCGTGCTTCAGGATAACCGTTAATTCATTTGCACCTTTAGCGCGGGCGGTTCGTACGTAATCTGAACTGATGACGTCAACCAACCACGTCCTGGTTATTCGCATATTTTGTGCAGTCATCGTGCTCGCCGCAACAAAAGCAGGTAAAATATAATGCCAAAATGTATCTGCGCCCGCAACTGGTAAGAGACCCAAATTCACACTAATGTATATTTGCAATAACATACCCAACCAGAAGTTTGGAGCTGACATCAGAAGCAGGGCAACAAAAGTGCATGAATAATCTGGAATTTTGTTATGTCGTACACCGGCAATAATGCCAAATGGAACACCGAGTAAGATCGACATAATGTTGGCATATATGCCAAGTCTGAAAGTATATGGCATCCGATTAGCAAACTCAGAGGAAACCGAATACCCATGAAACCATGATCTGCCAAAATCCCCCCTAATTACTCCATACATGTACTTGACATAACGAGTCACAAGAGGCTCGTTGAGTCCCATTTCCTCGCGCTTCTCTTCCAGTTGTTCAAGAGTCCACTCCCCGACCCCCATTACAGTGACAGCAGGATCTCTTGGGGAGAGGTCGAGAACCACATATACTAACAATGAGATGCCTATCAATACCGGTATTAGCATAAAGATACGTTTTATGAGGTATTTCAGCATGTGCATTCTCCTCAATTTTGACCCGGGATAGTATTGTTGTCCCTTCCCCCGGTCCGATACTTGAACGGGCAGCGGCAGTTGCCAATGCTTTGAACTATTGCAAAAGCCGCTACCCCACTCATGACTTTAATAAGGCAAGTGTTATATTTCGCGGTATTTTACCAAGTCCATTCACTAATGAAGAACAGGTTACCAAAGTGTGGTTCTATGTTACTCAAAGCGGCGTTATATGCAAGTACAAGAACTGGCTGAAGAATCGGAATAATCACGGCTTCTTCTGCTGCTAGGTTGAGAAGTCCCGCTATGTGCCCCTTCCGCGCCTCAGGATCCATCTCATTGTCAGCCAACCAAAGGAAGTTATCGAACGCATCGCACAATGCTCTCGACCACTGGGGAGTTCTGGCATCAGTGGTACGGTACTGTGTAGCCAGTGACGACACATCGTTAGTGCCGCTCATGGAAGAGTCAATATGCATATCTATACCTTCGCCGCTACGGTTTAATGACGCTCTGGTCGATGCATCCACAGCCATGATTTCAACATTTATGCCTACATTCCCTAGTTGACCCTGTATAATCTGTGCAATCCTTTCCTCGGGGCCGCCGGCAACACACATAAGTTGTAGCGCCTCGCCACTGTAGCTGGAAGCGGCGACATATGCCCTAGCCTGGTCAGGATCATACTCGAAAGTGAGCAGATCACTTATATCAGGCGCACCTGTATATCCGGGAATTACATCTGAGTATAGGGGGTTTGCATAGCCTTCATAGGCGCCTAACACAATATCATCCCTATTTATAGCATACTGTACTGCCCTTCTAAGATTAACGTCAGCAAAAGGCGACGGTTCTCTGGCGATGATCTGCAGAATTGTACGGTGCGATGTGTGGGTAAAATCCCACGTTAGTGTGGGGTTATTCAACTGAAGAGCTGAAGCGATATCGGCTCTGACAATTACATCGATTTCGCCATTCTCAAGTGCTAAGAATTGAGTAGAAGGATTAGTCATGGGTCTAATAATCACTTTTTTAATCTGTGGTGACCCGCCCCAATACTGCTCATGGGCTACTAAAGTGATGTTATCACCGGCGACCTTAGACTCGAACATGTATGGACCAGTACCAATCGGTTGATTCATGTATTCCTCTGCGCCAATTTCTTCATAGACCCTTTTATTTACTATATATCCCAAACGACCGGTTACATTCTTGTAAAAGACGGCGAATGGTGCAGACAGAACCAATTTTACAGTGTATTCGTCAACGACTTCAGCGTGGGTCATGTTAGTAAGTGCTGTGACAGCTAAGCTGGCATAATCATTTAGCGCTGTATTGTAGGTAAACGCAACATCCTCCGCCGTCATCTTATCACCATTATGGAAAATGACATCCTGCCTCAAGTAAAACGTGTACTCGAGCCCATCCTCCGAAACCTCCCATCTTTCAGCTAATGCAGGAGTGATGGTTCCGTCTGCTCTCATAAACAACAATGTATCATATAGTTGGTGGAGAAGAAGATGGTCTTTGTTCGCGCTGGCAGGAAATCTGCTGTCAATCGAAATGAACGATGTGGGTTCTTCGTTTTGCGAAATAATTAACGTGTCTTTTAATGGGTCTCCTCCGGTATTTCCCTGCCCCGGAGAACCTCCCGGCCCACCGGATGTCCCACCGGATGTCCCGCCGGTAGCACTCGGGCCATCGGTAGGATCACTGCCATTGTCGCTGCCGCAGCCTGCAAGCACACCAATTAACATAAATACCGCTAAAATAACTGCTAGAATCTTTTTCATTTTTTTCTCCCTTTCTGATTTTTTAATTAATCTGTATTTTAAACCCGCAACTCCCAGAGCCACAGGATACAGCCGGAACGCAATTTATTCTCCCAATATCTCCATCAGTTTTTTTGCTTCATCTTCGCTTATTTTGTAAGCGTGTTCAGAATCATCAGGGAACCTTCCATTGCGTACGTCTTCGCTGTATTCTGAAAACGCCCGTTGAAGCTCTTCACCTATTTGTGCATATTTCTTCACAAACTTTGGTGTAAAATTGTCATATAAACCTACCATATCGGCATAAATTAAAAGCTGGCCATGTGTATAACTGCCTGCACCAATGCCAAGAATCGGAATCCCGGAACGCTTGGTTATTTCGCGCCCCACTATGGCCGGAACTCCTTCAACTAAAATCATGCAAGCTCCGGCTTCTTCGATTTTTTTTGCTTGTTCGATCAGTTTGAGCGCGGCATCTGCGCTGCGGCCTTGGGCTTTAAAACCCCCAAGCTGCCCGGCAAATTGAGGCGTCAAGCCTATATGCCCCATAGTTAATATGCCTGCGTTTGAAATCGCGCTTATACGGCTAAGAATTTCAGGCCCCGCCCCCTCGAGTTTTATGCAATCACATGCAGCTTCCTTTATAAAGCGTCCTGCATTAATTATTGCCTCTTGGTCAGAAACCTGGTAAGACATATAAGGCATATCCCCTACAACGAATGTTTGCGAAGCTCCTCTGCACACTGCTTGACTTTGGCGAATCATATCATCCATGGTAACAGGGAACGTTGTGTCGTATCCCAACAACACCATACCCAGAGAGTCCCCAACAAGAATCATGTCTACCCCGGCCCGTTCCTGATACTTTGCTGTAAGGTAATCATAGCATGTTAAGAACACGATCTTTTCGCCGATATCCATCATTTCATTGAAGTCCAATATTGTTTTTTTCATTATTCTGTTAATAACCCCCGTGCGACATTGTAGTACAGTGGTTGGCCATTTAGTACCCCTGGAGTATATCACCCGCTATGATAAATGTCAATAATTTGTTTTTAACTCTATGGTAAAAAAAATGCCTCGCGTTCCTCATATAAACGCTAGGCATTGAAAATACTTGATATATTGCTCAATTGGTCGGCTATTTTTTATAAAATATTATCCCTCAATAAATCGCTATACTATATCTACGGTTCCGACGTAGCTACGGTACAAGACTTTTGTTATACAATACGCGACAGCTCTCCGCATATCCGGCTTGTGGCATCTTTTAGCGCAATAGCGATGTTGTTGCGAACATCCTCGTCCAAGCGCATAGCAGGGCCGGATACACTGATTGCGCCAATAGGCTCGCCTTCTTTGTAGTACAGCGGCGCAGCAACACAAATAATCCCAAGTTCAAACTCCTCGAAATCATACGCTACGCCCTCTTGAAATACTTTTTGAATTGATTCAACAAAAACCTCTTTACTTACTATCGTCTTATTAGTCAACGGCTTCAACTCAATACTGTCAATTATGGCCTCGGCTTTTGCCCTATCCATAAATGCCAGTATGGATTTTCCTATTGCAGTACAGTAAACAGGCAGATGTGCGCCAACTCTGGTGCTTATGCGGATTGAATGCGAACTCTCTTTCTTTGCAATATACACAACTTCATTTTTATCAAGTACAGCAAGATTAACCGTCTCGCCGGTAAGTTCGAGCAATCTATTCAAATGCGGCTCGCATATCTCGGCGAGATCATGCCTTGCCTGAACCGCGAGTGAAAATAGTTCAAGCCCAAGGCGGAGCTTCCCCGTCCTCACATCTTGTTCTAAAAAACCTTCTTCTTTCAATGTGTTGATTATCCCGGCAGTTGTACTCTTATGTAAGCTAAGCATGCGGCTGATTTCAGACAAACCAAGTCTCGCGTCACCGTTAAAGCATTTTAAGATCGATATAGCCCTTGCTACAGATTGGATCGTCGTTTGCTTTTTTGTAGTGTTTTCAGGCACAAATTCGCTTCCCTTCAAAAATATAAGCCCATTATATCACTATTCCAAACAATATCAAGCCTTAGTCTTTGTTGTGGCATGGATCATCAACGCAAAGGTTACTGTTGCCCCGCCAGAAACAGGCGTATTATGCGCCTTTTGTTCGGTCAATTCCGGGATAAAACCGGAATTCCCTCACGTCAGTCGCTGGGCACGCCTGTTTCTGACTACCCCGTGAACACGCAAAGATTTCTTGAAACGATAAAAAGAACTTCAACAATACTGCTTTATTGTTCTTTTTTTGTTATACTCATGCTAAAAGGGTAATTCACACTCCACTAGCGAAAGGAAATGACTGTCATGCAAGAACGAATGTTTTATGCTCCTGGTCGGGTAGAGATCGGTGGTAATCACACCGATCACCAGAGGGGTCGCGTTATTGCGGCGGCTATCAATATGGAAACGAAATGCGTAGCCGTTGTTAACAAGACAGGTGTCGTATATATAAAATCTGACGGGTTTGATGAAACTGTTGTGGACTTGACTGACCTGACACCTCGCGAGTCTGAAAAAGGTACTACAGCAGCACTCGTGCGTGGCATAGCAGCTTGGTTCAGTTTAAACGGGCATCCCATCGGCGGATTTGACGGCAGAGTAACATCTGACCTACCTGCTGGAATAGGGCTGTCAAGCTCTGCTGCATTTGAGGTTTTGGTAGGTAATGTGTTCAAGGGCTTGTATAATGCGGATGTGTCGACCTTGGATATCGCGCTTGCAGGTCAGTTCGCGGAAAATGTTTACTTCGGCAAACCATGCGGGCTGATGGATCAAGCAGCGTCTAGTTTCGGCGGTCTGACCATGTTTGATTTTAATGACCCGCAAAAGCCCATTGTTACACCTATCAACATCAATAAGAAAATGGATGGTTATGCTTTATGCGTCGTTGCAACGGGCGATAGCCATGCCGATATGACTGACGACTACGCCGCGATCCCCGCTGAAATGAAAGCAGTTGCCAATTGCTTTGGAAAGGAAGATTTGCGAGCCGTGGATGCCAATGAGTTTTTTAAATCCATCGGAAAATTAAGGAGTGTGGGTGACCGAGCCGTACTGCGCGCGATGCACTTTTTTGAAGAAAACGAGCGCGTCCTTAGGCAGGCTGAGGCTCTACAAAGAGGCGACATTCCGGTGTTTCTGCGGTTAGTGTATGAGTCCGGATTTTCGTCACATAATTATTTACAGAACATTTTCAGCCCCACAAACCCGAAAGAACAGGGGCTATCACTGGCACTGGCTCTTTGTGAGCAATTGATACGTAGCGAAGGTGCTTACCGAGTCCACGGCGGCGGCTTTGCCGGTACTGTGCTAGCTTTTGTTCCCGTCGCCGTAAAAGAAGATTTCACCAATAATATGTGTAATGTCTTTGGAGAAAACTGCTGTCATTTTCTAAAATTTTCCCAGAAAGGCGGGAGAGAAATGCAGAATTACTGAACACTTTGGGGAACAGTGATACGAAAAGGTGTTCGTCATTTACCGCTGCTGATAACTATGCCACAGTTGTGGCAGAATCGAGCAGACTCATGAAGCTTTGTCCCGCAGCTAGGACAAAGCGCAGAAGATGTGGCTTCTTCGGCTTCCTGTTCTGATACGACAGGCGCTGATGTTTGCTTGATTGCAGAGTCTTGAACCGGAGTCTCTTTCTTCAAATCCGGGGAGTGCGCAGGGGCTGTTTCTTCTTTCGCAGAGGTGTTCTTTAATTTCATTTTTATGATTTTTGATATGTGTGCAATCATGAACAGTATGTATACACAAATAATGATCGCCTTCATCGCCTTTTTCATAATGATATACCATTCCTTCCTCAATGAGTATGCATGCCTATTCATGTCATATCTCATTATTACTATATGCCTATTTTCCTATTTTGCGTCAAAACGCGCTCAGTGTCAATATAAACTTGCTATGTTTATAACAAGTTGGCATCTCACTGGTTACACGGGATAGCCAGAAACGGGCGTGTTGTGCGACTGCCGTGAGGGAATTCCGGTTTTATCCCGGAACTGAACGAACAAAAGGCGCATAATACGCCTGTTTCTGGCGGGACATGAACAGTACCT
>Ga0099364_10001921_pt1 | contig 33636 bp, 26 predicted proteins | sample TergutTh196P3_FD_73070 | JGI IMG/M metagenome (GOLD analysis project Ga0099364, IMG submission 73070) | Microcerotermes parvus P3 segment gut microbial communities from Pointe-Noire, Republic of the Congo - Th196 P3 | ecosystem: Host-associated > Arthropoda: Insects > Digestive system > Gut ... | reverse complement strand
CCGGAAAAACCGGTCATGCCGAGGTTGTAAAAGTGGTCTATGACCCACAAATAACAAGCTACGAAACACTTGTCAGGTTGTTTTTTGAGATTCACGACCCGACACAGCTTGGAGGTCAGGGACCCGACATGGGAAATCAATACAGGTCGGAGATTTTTTACCTGAACAACGAACAGCGACAAATAGCCAACCAATGTATTCAGTTATTGAAATCCAAAGGTTTCAAGATAGTTACCACCGTAACAAAAGCGACAGCATTTTATCCTGCCGAAACGTATCATCAGGATTACTATTTCAGGAACGGCAAAGTTCCTTATTGCCATTCATACGTTAAGAGGTTTTAAGTTTTTATGTCAGCCATAACGATCGTCGTACATCCTGACACTGTACTTACAAAAAATGACAAAATTATTAAAAAAAATATGATTGAATTATCTAAAAGTCAGAAAAAAACTGCCCGACAGTTGATTGACATCGGGCTTCAACGTGAGTGTAAAGCGTTTATGGAGAAAATAGCGAAATTTACAAGCAACCGGAACTGGGAGACTGACAATCCCCATGAGATTTATATCAAACTGTATAAAAAAATTGTCTCTTTTGACAAACATATTAGCAGACAATACGATGATTTGACCGGGTCGAATTACTTATTAGCCGTCTTGGGACTTTTTAACAACGATGTATTAACTACGGAAGATATTTCCCTTTTCGACGATGAGATCAAAAATCTATTGATAACCTTATCACAGTCTTTGAAGTAAATTAACATAACGCTATAAAGGAATCGAATCCTTTTTTACACCACCCCAAACGGGCAGATATGGAAAAAACCGGGGAAAAGCATGACAGCAAGCAGATTAACCCCCCAGCGCCCCACTTCGGCGAAGATCAACCCGTTCTCTTTGACCGCCGCGATGATGGCGCGGATATAATCTCTGTCGTTCAGCGATATATCGGGTGCATAAACGGCGCCGTTATTTAGTTCTCTTGTTTTTTTCGCCCAAGCTGCCGGGTCAGTGCTTGGGAACGAAAAGGGAGCACCTACGCGCAAGGGGCGTTTCGATGAGATCATCTTTTTTTAGAACAAGTCAGGTTCAATGCAAAATTTTAATGGAAAAATTAAGATTGTAGCAAAATAGTTTCTATCTTTGTGCAGTTATTATGATAAGCAGTAATTTTTAATTATGGAAAGTACGGTAAAGAAAAAATCTGAAGTAGCAGAAATTGCCAATCCTACGTATGATGTAGTATTCAAGTACATGATGGACGATATTGAGATTGCAAAGTTAATCATATCGACCATCATTGGCGAGGATGTAATCAGTTTGGAGCCGTTGCCGCAGGAGCAACCCACAGAAAAAATGAATCCCGTCGACAATGATACATCCATAACTGTCTATCGACTTGACTTCACGGCAAAAATCAAAATTGCCGAAGGGATTAAATTGGTGATAAAGCCCTTGAAAAGGAAAAGAATGCCCGTGTTGAGGATAAAAAAATCATCGCAAAACTCAAACAATTAATCAAAAACGCCGATATTCCTGACGCAACATGAAACAAAATGAAAAAAATTAGTTTGTTATTAGTTTTTTCTATGTTGGTTATGAATGAGCAAGTACCAATTGAGGTAAATACCGTTTTTTCAAGGGATTATCGTTTTTTTAGGATGTATGCTAAAAAGAAATTTCCTTTGCAGCGCAAATCATGCAAACAATAGAAAATAAAAGAGTCATGGATAGAAAGATTAGTTTTTTTTGTTGCATTAGTATTTTAATTTTGCTTTGGGGATGTAAACCTATATCCGAACCGGATTCAGAGGATATAATGACTTTAAAAATAGAAATTAATAAAAATAAAATTTCATTCCCCCTTTCTGAAATTGCAGAAAAAGTAGATGTTATTGAATTGGAAATAAATGATAATTCATTGATTCGTAGTATTAAACAAGTAGATATATTGGATAACTACTATATCATTTATGATGGTTCACCGGGAGTACTGGTTTACGATAGTTTGGGGAATTTTATTCGAAGAATTGGGAAAAGAGGGCAAGGGCCCGGAGAATTGACGTCAGCTGTTCCTTGTCAAGTAGATTATAATAAAGGTACAATTTTGTTCAATCTACCAAAAAAAATGGTAATTTATGATATAAACGGTAAACATATCACGGACATTCAACATGATTTGTTACTTACCTTAGCGCCTTTTTACTATCTTAACGATTCGATCTTCTATATTGATGAATCATGGGATATGAGGGATGAGTATGTAAGAACTGTTTATTTCAAAATATACAATTATTCTAACGGAGACTTTTTGGATAATATAACAGATAGCTTTTTTGTAGATAAAAGTGAGCCACTACCTGGTGTATCTTTCAATATGAATAATAGACCTTTTCGACATCAAGATCAAGTATATTTTTTTTTCCCGATTTATGATGATGAATGTTATTTGTACGTTTATAAAAATCACCAATTTGAGCATTTTGCTAAAATCATTTTAAAATCAGATATATTAAAATTGTCTATCACAGACAGTTATGTTATTGCCGCTCATGGTTATTCCAGACCTGCGGGTGAACAACCAACTTTATTAACTCCGGATATGATACCTGCGTTGCGTTCTGGCAGGCCTACAGGAAGGATATGGACAATTTCTTATTATGTTTATGATTATAAGACCGGAAGAAGTATTGATTCGTATAAAGGATTCATTGATGACTTTCATCACAGAAATGACACAATTCCCATAACAATAATGGACGGGGGCGAGAAGTTTTTTTATACACGGGAGCATGATTATTCCGAAGCACTTGGAACCGAACCTAATCCGACGCTTTATATCGGTACATTCAAAAAATAAAAACTGAAAAAAAAGTTAGTTCTTGTAGCTCGCTCTTTCCCGTTCGGGAGCGAGCAGTTTTCGGGCTAAACGGTTGGCGTTGAGACGGATGGGAGCGCTTATAAATTCAGGGATGTTATATGAAAAAAGGGATTCGACATACATGTCAGGGTTCTTTTGGGGGAGGAGGAAGGGTTTGCCGGCCTGTCCGTTTTCGTCTATAGCGGCGATATAGGGATGGGTATAGAGGCCGTCCATGCGTCGGCTGCCAAAAACAAACCAGCGCGAGTTGCTGCTCCAACTGTGATAGCTGTCGGCGAACAGGCTGTTGGCCTCCGTCAGTTCGTGCGTAGTAAGGTCTGTCAGGTTTAACAGATATAAATCGGCTTCGCTGTGCCAGACACCAAAATTACCGTAATCCAAAAGCGTGTACATGATATATTTCCCGTCGAAAGAGGGCTTGGGGAATGAGATGCTTTTACCGGCGGCGTCGACAAGGAGTAGCGTGTCGATTTTTGTGCCGAAGGAACGTGTGGAAGCGTCAAAGGAGATACTGCACAGGTTATATCTTATTTCTTTGAAGGCTTGAGGGAGTTCTTGTTCGGTTGCACAACAGAAATACAGCGTTTTACCGTCGGGCGAAAAAGCCGGAAATGTCTCAAGATTAGAGGTAGTAAGTAAATCGCAGGTCAACAATTCGTTGGTTTCGACGTCGTAAACGACGATGTCGGAAGCCAAGTCGAGTACTTCGATTAACTTTTCTTTTGCGGAATGAAAGACCTGTTGCGTTTTGTTCACCGAATAGGCAATGAAACGTCCCGAAGGATGCCAGTAGGAATATACGCAGGCTGAGAGGGTTTCATTGGTTTTGGTGTCAATGATTCTCTGGGTTTCGCCGGACTGAATGACAGTACCTCCGTTAGCGCCCCGTATGTGGAGGTTCATGTGCCGGGTTTGTGTGTGGTTGAAAGCATGACAGTTGATACAAGCGCCCGGAACAATTGTGTTTTCGATTACCGGTTGCTGTCTGTAATTGGAGAGGTCCCGCTGATAGATACCCATCTTGCTATACACCTCATAACCGGGAGCAATCAATCGGTAGGCTAATCCATAGTCAATGGGATGGGGACTGACATATATTCGGAAGGGAGCGTACTGTCGCCATCGTCCTTTCGTCTTCACTGACAGGGTAAAACGAATGGTATCACCGATGTTATCTGCCAGCAGTCTTTTCCATTTTTTTTGCGGGAAAGCGACAAAACCGGTGGTTTGTATTTCTAAGAAGCCGTTTTTCCCGCCTTCTGCTCGCAGATGAAGTATTTCGTGGCCGCCAACAAAAGTAAAATTAAGCGGCGCGATAGTTGCAGGTATAGTTACTTCGGTGTAATCGGGAAAAATAGCGGGCGTCACCGACAGTATTTCCGGGTTTGTAACGGTTTCGCTGCATGACATGTAAAGTACTGCTAACAATAATATATACAGGGAATTTTTTTTCATCGTGCCGGAGGGTATTAGTATTGCAATATATTTTCTGATTGGGATTGCTTATAATTTCGGAACTGATAGTAATACCAGTAAGTGTTCGAAAATTGTTTTCGCAGCGCCGGCTCGGGTGATGGGACGGAGGTGTAGATTTCGGCATAATTGACAACCTGTTGTTTTACAGATGGACTGACCGGGTAAGGAATTGAATCCATATTGTTGTTACTCAATCCCCAGATATATGCCAGCGCTTCCTGCCATGATTTCGGCATTTCGTTGTAGGAAAAGTCTTTTTTCACACGGAAATAATTGGGAAAGTTACGGATGTCTTTTGTTAATAATGCGTAGGCCATCAAATATTCATAAGCCATCCGGTTATCCGGCTTTTGTTGGAAGAACAGTCCTAACATCCTGTCTTTCTCCGCACTGCTGAAAAGGAAATCCCGCTCGGTTTGAAAACGGCGTATCTTACCCCATTCGGGATGGGATGTTATTTTCGCTTCATCATAAAGATATGTGCGCGTTTCCTTTGCCCAGTTACGGTAGAAAAGCGTCTTTTCGAGTAGATACAAATATTTTGATGCAACTTCATAATAGCCGTTCACAAGGTTGGTTTCGGCCAACCGTTTGATTGAACGCACACTCTTTTGATAGTCAGGGAACGCCTCCATCGCTTCAAAGGCGAAACGTTGCGCCGTATTGACAAACCCCAGATACCAGTATGCCTCTCCTCCTACCATCGGTATCATGAAATCGCGCTGGAAAGTGGGCAATAATCCTTCGGGGCCGTTCTGAAAATAGTCGAACATCTTGTCGGGCAACTGTCCGGTTTTGTACAATGCCAAGTTGAGGCAGGTAACAGTCATGGGAACAGCCGGTGATTTCTTTTCGGCCATAGTGATGATTTCTTCCCAGTTTTGCATCCTGCAATGATAATCATAAGCCATGATTTCTTCCTTCGGGAGATTGTGCGGATAGGCTATTTTCAGGATGACAAAGTAAATGAGCATTGGAATAACTGAATAATTGAATAATTGAAACAACAAACATTCGTGCCTTCGCCCTTTCGCGCCTTCCCCCGTTCGTGCCTTCGCCCATTCGTGCCTTCGCCCTTTCGCGCCTTCACCCGTTCGCCCGTTCGCGCCTTCGTCCGTTCGCCCGATCTTGCAGTTTTTAAGATAAAAGACGCCTGTTACGATTAGTAGAATCATTATCCACAGATAACCAACCATGACAGGCGAATCGTTTACGAAATGTACGTAATCGACACCCCAGAAATAACGGCTTAAAGGATATTGTACGAAGAAGTATTTAGCGATAAAAGGAAGAGAGATAACGAAAACAATGGAAACAATTGATAATAAACGATGAAGCATTGACCATATCTTGTCCTTAATCGACCATTCATAAATCATCATTAGCATGACGCTTAATAAAACGACGCCTCCGGTAAGCCAATACAGGATGGGGGTGGATGCAAAAAAGAATAGAAGGCGGGTAGAGCGGTTTTTTGGCAAAGTCCCTAAAAGAAAAACTATTAAGGTGATTAACAGGGCGATGACGCCTCCTGTTTGCCAATTTTCGTCACACAGTAAATACCAATAAAAGAGCGAAGGCAGAAAACTTGGAAAAAATCCTGTCAATTGACGGGGCGAGGTGAATATAAACCGGCGAATGACATCAGGTTGTTTCTTGCTGAATTGGGGAATGGCATCAGGCTGATTCTTGCTGATCCGTTGAATGACGGCATACACCAATTGTTGAATGGCAGTCAGCAAGCAACTTACTAATAGGGCGCCGGCAATGGAAGACACGTTAAATTGCGTCAGAAAACGGCCTGCATAGTTACAGAAACCTCCCGGACGGGAACAGACGTCGATAAAGTAGCTCTTAGTCAGCAAGAACAACTGAAACTGTTCCTGATAGTGGAGATGAAAGGGAAAGTATTTCCAAAAAAACAGGAAAATACAAAACCCGTAAACGACAGGCAAACCAACTATTAAAGGATTCTTTTTTTGCATGATGTATGTTTTTATTCAAATAATTCTGTTTTGCCTTTCCGGTAAACTTTTTCAAAATCTGAAATGGAGAAGGGTAGTTTTCCTGTCATCAGTTCGGGGATATTGAACGACTTGAAGGTATAGTCGTAAAAAGAAGGGTCACGTTGCGGCAATACAAAGGGTTTGTGTACTTTTCCGTCTTTATCGACATAAGCGAAATAAGGTTTCCCATACCAACCATCATCGCGCTTACTTGCAAAAACAAACCAACGGCTGTTCGACGACCAAGAATGGTATGTGTCTGAATATTCGCTATTTACTTTCATCATTGGAACGGCTTCACCGGTCAATAAGTCTATCATAGCCAGATCGGTTTCCGGATGCCAGACAGGGAACGTGCCATAGTCCGAAATGCAATACAGCAGAAAACGTCCGTCGGGCGACATCCGTGGAAACGAAACCGATTTAGTCTCAGCGCCCGACATATCTGCTAATGTATCTAACGCAAGGCCGAAAACACCCTGTTCGGCGTCAAAGTCGATGGCGCACAGGCTGTATTTTAATTGCCTTATCTCATCGGGCAACGATACGGCAGATGCTACACAAAAATAGATGCGTTTACCATCAGCCGAAAAACAGGGGAACGTCTCCAACCTGTCGGCGCCACTAACAAGCGGTGAACTGATAATCCGATTGCTAACGAAGTCGATGACTAACAAATCCGAAGCCGTGTCGAACACTTCCAATTTGACCGGCGAAAGGGTGTGGTACTGTGGTACAACGATGTTAGACGAGAATACCGCATACCGTCCCGAAGGATGAAAATTTCCATACATGGCAGCGGCAAACATGTCCTTTGTCCGGGTATTGATTTTTCGCAGTTTCCCATCCTTGTTCAAAATCGTTCCTCCTTTTTCGCCCCGAATATGAAAAAAAGAACAATGCGGGTTTTGGTTCGCAGTGACATGGCAATTAATGCAGGCATTATCAAATAAATTATTATCGGCGAAAACACGGAAAGAAAAATTCTCAATATTCCTTTCACAAAGTTGTATCCTGTTCCACACCTCATAACCCGGTTCTATCAGACGGTAGGTTAAATACGGATCGATGCTGTCGGCAGAAACAGTCCACTCAAACGAGCGGTAAGTTATCCATGCGTCTTTCGTTTTCAATTTAACTGTTACGTTGATAGTCTTCCCCGTTTCCTCCCTGAGCAATTTTTTCCATTGACGCTCAGGGAACTGAATCATCCCGTTTCCTCTAAATCGGAGGCTTTGTGACTGACCCTGTAACATTACTTCGATGCGAGGAGGAAACAACTGCGTCGCTGGGGGGAAAGCACGGAGGACAAAATTCAAGGGGGCAATGTTACAGGGGATTGTAATGTTAAAGTAATCCGGATAGATGGGAGGTAAATCATCAACAAACAACTCTTGCATTTTTCTCCCACAGGAGAAAAACATCAAAAATGCAATTCCCATTAAACATCTGTAAAAATGCAGATTTTTCAATCCACCCAATGTTACCTCCTTGTGAGAGGTGCAAGGGATTATATGAAACGGTTTGTCTGTCATTTTGTTAATTATTTATATTGTTGTTCGTCACCGCAAAATGGTAATACAGCCAATAGGATTTCGGGTATTGTTCCTGTACAGGGGCTAATTGCCCTTCAACTGATTCATAGAGACGGGTATATTCGCTGAATTGCCGGATGATGTCAGGATTTATATCATACGCCATCACTTCTTCTAACGGGCTTTGCATAACCGCAAAGTATATAAGCAATGCTTGTGCATAGACTTTCGGCACAGGATGTACCGTTCCTTTACAATAAGATGTATAGGCCTTGAAAAAAGCGGGGATATCCTTGTTGAGCAGGTGATAACAAAGCAGATAGTTTACAGCCGACATGTTATCGGGGTTACTTGCAACAAACAGTTCAAGCGAGACCTTATGGTCGGTAGACTTGCGAATGACATCCGCTCGAAAAATCGCCTTATGCACCCCCGTTCCCCCAATTCCCCCAACAACGCAGTGGCTTCCCCCCCCGACGAAGTCGATCCTGTGAAACAAAGTCGCATTAAGCATCCTGATATACTTCGATGCGACAGGCCAATCGCCGTTTATCAGGTTGATTTCGGCTAATCGCTCGACTAAACGGGCGCTACGTTGAAAGGGTGAAGATAACATGCCGACTAAAGCGGCATGTTGCGCCATTTCCATATCGCCAATATGAAAAAATCCATCGCTACTCGAAAAAATATCCAGCCATCCTGTACCGGGCGTTACAGAAAGTAATAAACCGGACGAAAAAGGCTGATAAAAATCCATCAAACGATCGCCCAAGAGGTTCTTTTTCGACAGTGCGATGTTGACATAATGGGCTGCAATGGGCGTTTTTAATTCCGCTCTTTTGGCAATCTCCAGCACGATATCCCAGCGATTATGATAGGCTTCTGTCATCATTCCGAATAGATTTTCCCGATTCCTGTCTGTCGTTTTAACAAGCGCTACTATCCATAGCGAAACAATTATAAATGTAATAATTATAACGGGATAACGAACGACTTGTTGTGAAGCGTCATTATGATTTCCGCTGCTTGACTTAGGTGCAAAGGTACGAATAATAAACAACAAAACAAGTACTGCCAAAGTAACGGGGCTTAACGCTTGCATGATATCCGGATAGGGATAAAGATAGGCCTGCCGGAGTGTTAGTAAATAATAATTTCTGAACAGGAACGGGATAGCGCATGTTATCGCGACGAGTACGGAGACTTTTCTTTTTCTTTCATAAAGTGTTATAAGGAAGACGAACAGGAAAACAGATGCGCCGGCTAACATATAAAGTAAGGGTATCAGTAGCAAACCGGTAATAAAAGCTATTTTCCGGTTGAGTTTTGTATACAAGAGAAAGGTCGCCAAGGCTAAAATAAACGATACAGACAGAGAAACTGCAAAAGAAAGATGTGGAAAGGAAATCCATTCGACCATCACAGGCAGTAAAGCCACGACGAGCCATGACCTTTTAGCAAAACGATTCAAAGTAAGATAGACCAATCTCCATTCCAATGCAAGTAACAGGGTAATAACTGCCGCTCCTCCGCTTTTAAAATAAAAAAACTGGGTAAGAAAATCTCCTCCTAAGCAGGCGATAGACGCAGGTTTGGAGAAATACGAAAGAATATAGGATGACCTGAAAACAAACAACAGCATTTGTTCCTTAAAGCAAACATGATAGGGTGTCACATACCGGAAATACAGGTAACAGCCTGCCATCAGCATAAAGCCCGTCACCCATGTCCGGTAATATTTCAGGTTTAGATTTTTAAGGGACACATTCATTAAATTCTTGTACTTGTTCGGGAGTGAATAACGATTGCTGGAGTGAAAAGATAAATTTCCCCGCTTCGTTGTTTTTATTAATCTGTACTATCCGGTAGACATTTTCACGATAGGTCAAAAAGGCGTTTTCGATTGCTTCCGCATTATCACGGTTTTTCCGTCGAAGGGTGGCGGTCTCCCGGTCATACTCTTGTCTGCTGTTTTTCCATTCCTGAAGGACGTCGTTCAGTGGCGTTCCTGAGGCGCTGCTGAGGGAATCGAGCTTTACCTGAATCGTTCCTCCCGCCTCACTATAAACGATGATTTCCTGTAAGGCCAGACGTAACACCGGTTTTACCCTGACAAAGCCCATCTTGTTTTGGTTATACGCAGATAGTTTGATCCGGAATTTATCATTGTTGATACGCGCCGAATCGACGGTTTTAGCAGAGGGGTCTTTGTAAGGCGTCCAATAAACCCATTCATTGTGATAGTTATCGTTTGGAAGCGTACCTTCTATGACGGTAGCAGGATGGGTGCAGGAAAGGAGTAAGAAAAGGGCGTAAATGACGGTGCTGGGTACCCGTCGGGACGTCCGCATACCCAGTATGTCACTGCGAACTTGCGAAGCAATCCGGAGGCAAATTCGGTTTCCGGATTGCTTCGCAGGCTCGCAATGACAGGGAAAAAATTCACTGTGCTTTGAAGAGCCACCAGGTGGCTTGTCCCCATCCTTCTGCGTCGGGTCGCATATCGGATTCGACCCATACCAATACCATGTCATCATTGCTTAGTCGCATAATGTCGTAGACCCTGACATCTTTCCCGTCGCTGCCAATACCTGTATCTTCGCCGGTTGTCTTACCGAAGAGCACGGGTATGGTAGTAGTAAGCTGTCCCATGGAGGCGCTGTAACTCGGAAATGTTCTGGTCATGTCGAAGCTGAAGGTGCCTGACTCCTTGCTGCCGTCGGTTTTGTTTTTTTCTATGGTAGCGCCGACAGCGGAGAAGACCATCGTAGCGCCATTACCTTCGGAATCTCCGATGGGCGCTTGCCACCAGTTGGGTGCATAATCGAAGGCATCACCCATCCCGTATGGGTCGGACACGCGGTCGTCCCAAGTCCATGTCTTAGAACCTGTCCCGCAGAAGAGCGCCCATTCCGGCGCTACATCGAAACATTCTTCTACATTGACGGGATAAGTTTTGGTGAGGGTAGTTCCGCCCGGGTTTAATACCGTGAGGATTACCTCCTGATCGCCGGGTACCACAAAGCATTGTACCCTACCGTTGACGCCTACGTATGTTCCTAATCCATGCTTAAACGAAGTGAGGGCTTTCAGGCCTTCGCTCTTAAAGAGCATGAAGTTACTGCGTTTTCCGTCGCGGATTTCAGGTGTAACGCTCACATACTGATTGATTTCAGCTTCAGTCACAGCTCCTGTCATTTCCAACCGTTTTTCAGCCGGATCGCATGAGACAAAAATCAGCGCTGTAACCATGAAAATAAATAATCCTATTTTAGTTTTCATATCTTAAATATTTAAATCATTTAAAATTAATCACTCCATTGTATGAATACGGCATCACTGCCCCAGCCTTCATTTTGTTTCAAAGCGCCGGCTGCGATATCGATCTGGGTTTGTGGTATCATTAAAAAGCCTTTCGTAGCCCGGTACCGGTCAGCGATATTAGGGCCTTGCGGTCGCATGGTGGTCCAAGCATTTTCGTTAAAGACAGGCACGCCGTACATTTTACTAAGGGCTTCTTCGGCGATATGCCAGCGGCGTATATCGCCCCAGCGCACACCTTCGAAGGCTAATTCATAGCGGCGTTCTTTACGCAAGGCCTCTTCGCTGTAACCTACTTCCGGCAATTGCGCCCGCCTGCGTACTGCGTTCAGACCGTCGGCGGTCTTGGTTATTTCGGAGTGCATCAGGAGAATATCGGCATAACGGATAAAGATCAGGTCTGTTCCATAGCCGTGTTGGAAATTATCGCCGGGCAGGTTGAAATAATCCGGATGGCTGGTAAATGCGTTCCACAGGTCCTGTCCGTTGGTTCCTTTACCATAAGCGGTAGTGGAAACCACTTTCTTTTGCCACATGCCTGTTTCCTCCACTTGCCGGTCGGCGCCCCACTGGTCGTCGTAATCGACCGGCGTCTCTACGCCGTCCACAAAGATGGTCTCTACTTCATAGTTCCAGATAGACCCTTTGCGACGCAGGTCATTGGGTTCATCTGCCGCCCATTCGTTCCACAAGTTGGAATTGACAGGTCCCATGCCCCATCCCTGTCCCATCGGGAACATATTTTTATAGTCGGTATTATTACCGTTACGGATAGCGAAGTACAGGCAGTATTCGTTGCATTGCGGATTCGACTGCCAGGTAGCATGGGGCACCATTTTCTTGACAAACACATGCTCCGGATTTGCGCCGTCGCGTACCCAGGTAGGGATATCTACAGCGTAGGGATAGTCACGCTTCGAGACGCTGTTGGTGTAGGGCCAGAGTGAGCGGAAGTCGGGTACCAGCGAATGACCCGAATTGTCTATACAGTCTTTCAGCGCTGCGGCTACCTGGGCATTCGTCACCTGTCCGCTTTCTGTCGGGAGCGCATCTTCCTGATAGAAACCGGTATAGAACAGAAACACACGCGCCAGCATACCGGCTGCCGCCCATTTGGTGACCGTTCCCGACGTATAAGTGTCCCAACTGACAGTAGGCATCGACGAATAGGCTTCCCACAAGTCGGTAGCTATCAGCTGGTAGATTTCTTTCTGCGGGGCCTGCGGCGGCGACTGCTTGGCTTCCTGCACATTTTCGGGCGCCGCTTTCATCAGCGGTATGTCGCCCAGTAACTGAACCATCTCAAAATAGAAAAAGGCGCGCATGACTTTCACTTCGCCCATTTTCTGGTCTTTGAGTGCGCCTTCGTCCAATGTTTCCAAAGCGGCTAAGGCGGCATTGGCGCGGGCGATGCCGGTATAATGCGAACTCCATAATCCGTTCATCATATCCGGTTCGTTGTACAACAAATGATTAAGCGCCTGTGAAGCCTTATCGTTGTAACCGCCTCCCCCGAATCGGTCATCACACGATAATTCGGCAATCATGTAATACGAAGACATCACTTGGTTGGTACATCGGGTAAGGCTGTTATAAACGCCTACCACCATCTGATTAGCATCATCTTCCGTTCGGGGAAAGGTCTCCGAGTTTTTCGTCGTAAAACTTTGCACTTCAAGGAAATCATCACAACCGGATAAAACAGGAAGCGCTAAAATTATTGTTAATAAATAAAAAATCTTTTTCATATTGTGTTCAAATTAAAATGTTGCTTTAATGCCAAACAAATAAGTTCTCGCAGCCGGATAAAATCCAAGATCGATTCCGCTCACCCAGCTCTGGCCATCACCGAAGCCGATTTCGGGATCCATACCCGAATACTTGGTGATGGTGAACATATTCTGCGCCGTGACATAGATGCGCAGTTGTTCGAGCGGAATGGCACGGTACAGTCGTTTGATGTCATAACCCAGCGTGATATTCTGAATTTTAACATAATCGCCTTTTTCAAGGAAGATATTGGACACACGCTGGTAGTTAGGGTGCGAACCGCTCACTAACCGGGGCCATTTATTGGAAGTGCCTTCACCTGTCCAGCGCTCAAACACCTGGGTGGTGTAGTTCTGGTTAGGGCTGTCGGCAAAACTGCGGTATGACTTGGCGATGTCAAAATCAAAAGCGCCAACGGCATCCATCGAAAAGTCAAATCCCTTATAACCCAGACTAAAAGAAAAGCCACCTCTGTAGACAGGCCATCCGCAACCTATCATGGTACGGTCGTCGTCGTCGATCACTCCGTCGCCATTGATGTCTACAAATCGTACATCACCGGGGCGTGCGGCTGGAATAATCAGTTCGCCTTTGCTGTTTTTATAAGCGTCTACCTCGGCCTGGTTCTGAAAGATGCCATCGGCCTGCCATCCAAAGAAGAAGCCCGAAGGATATCCTTTCTGCAAACGGGTAAACGTACCGGTGCCCTGACTCAAGACGTTCGACGTTCCGTTGATGATACCTTCCGCATTGGCTATTGATACCACTTTGTTTTTAATATAACTTCCGTTCAGGTTCAGGCTGTAGTTGAAGTCGCCTACACGGTCGTCCCACGTGAACGTCAGCTCAACACCTTTGTTAGACATGACGCCGCCGTTCACATTCGGCGCATCGAATCCCCAAGTGGCGCTGATAGGCGCCCGCAGTAACCAGTCTTTCGTTTCGCGGTTGAACCAGTCGAAAACAACGCCCAGACGCTGGTTCAGGAAGCGGGCGTCGAACCCAATATCTGTCTGTTGTTGCGTCTCCCAAGTAATATCAGGGTTTTTGAGTACGCCGGCTACAGCGCCGGTTGATGGCGTCACCTTGTCGGTACCAAAAAAATAACTGTCCTGGTCGCGGAACTGATACCTGCTGAGGTATTGGAATCCGCTAACGGAGGAGTTACCGTTCTGTCCCCAACTGGCGCGTAATTTCAGGAAGTCCATCACTGTGGTAGCGCCTTGCATGAACGATTCATTTGTAATCACCCAGCCGGCTGAGAAGGAGGGGAAATATCCCCAGCGGTTTCCACGTGCAAAGTTCGACGAACCGTCGACGCGTAAACTCGCCGTAGCCATATAGGTCTCCTTATAGTTGTACTGCACGCGGCCAAAGTAACCGGCTCTTGCTCCCTGTCCCCAGGGTGAACCGCTGGCGCTACGTTCGGAAAGCTGGGTAGGTACGGTATTACTTACCCAGGCATAATCCCAGCCCAAGTCAAAAATATTGTTATTACCGCCTGAGCCGACATCTTCGCCAAACCCCCATTTCTCTGCCGACTGGCCGAGCAGGAAGTTGACGTTGTGTCCGTCGAGCAACAGGTTATAAGTCAACGTGTTTTCCAATGTCCAGCTATTACCTACGCTTTGATTTTGGTTGATTGTTTCAGCGGTGACGTTGAAATTATTGGATAACCGGGCTTTCTGGTTCTGGGTACGACCTGAATATGCACTCGCATTGTAGCCGAATTGTGATCTGAACAGCAGCCCTTTGACGGGTTGTATTTCCAAGAAGGCATTCGCCCGCAAATTGTGATTTTTATTCAGGTTCAACCCTTGTGAACTGTAAGCGACGGCTGCAATCGGGTTCGTCATATTACCATCGAACCCCCATCCGTTGTCTCGCTTGTCATAATAATCATAATACCCTCCATTCTCATTGTATACAGGCATTAACGGATTAGCTACCAATACATTATGGAAAGCGTTCCAATAAATATTACCGGTTGAGATACCATGGTCCGACCGAAAATTATAGTTCAGGGTCTGACCGATTTTGATCACATCCATCCCTTTCGCTTTCAACAGGACATGGTCGGAATTGATGCGGAAGGTGTTTCGGGTATAATTACCTTGCACCGCTTCACCGAATAGTCCATCTTGCGAGGTGTACGAATATCCGATCGAGAACTTTGAATTTTCGTTACCTCCTATCAGGTTAAAGGCATGGCTTTGTTGGGCTGCGCCTTTATTATAAAAGGCGTCCACCCAGTCCGACCCGTTCCATGCGCCGTTCATAACGTTGCGATACAAATCAGCAGGCAAGAGGCTCTCCCAGTTGTAAGGCGATGTATTCTCATTGAATCGCACTTCATCCTGTATCATCATATACTCCCGCGCATTGAGCAAGTCCGGTTTTTTAGCCATGTATTGCTGTCCGTAATAACCGTCGTAGGTGAGCCTGGGCTTACCGGATTTTCCCTGTTTGGTAGTAATAAGAACGATACCGTTTGCGCCCTGCGCTCCATAGATAGCTGATGAAGCGGCGTCTTTCAGGATATCGATCGATTCGATGTCGGCGGGGCTCATGTGGTTCAAGGCGTCGTTGCCTGCCGGCATCCCGTCAACGATATAAAAAGGCCTTGATTCGCCGTTCGTACCGATACCGCGAATGTTCACGATGTAACCTGCACCCGGCTGACCGTTGTTTTGAAGGATGGTCACTCCCGGCGACTTGTTCTGCAGCGCAGTTAATACGTTGGTAGTGCTCATTTTCTGAATGTTTTCGCCCGTCACCTGAATGGTAGCGCCGGTAACTAATTTTTTCTTCAGAACGCCATAGCCCACTACGACTACTTCATCCAACGACTGGACATCTTCTCTCATCCGGACATTGAATGTACGCTGACTTCCTACCGTAAACTCCTGCGGCAAAAAACCGATGTACGAAAATACTATTACAGACTGGGCTTGTACCTGATTCAAGGTGAACTTGCCATCTACATCTGTCATATTTCCCATCGTTGTCCCTTTAATAAATACATTCACACCCGGCAACGGCTCGCCGGTCTCGTCCGTAACAGTACCCGTCACGGCGAAACCCTGGGCGAAAACCATTGTAGAATAGAACGATAGCATGAAAACCCATAAGCAGGTTATGGTTCTCCAAAAATTCTTTTGTTTACTCAACATAGGCTTACACATACTTTTTTAGTTTTTTTAATAATACACTGATAAAGGAAAAAATATTCTTTAGTTAATTATTATCCGACTGCAAAAATAGAGAACATAATATACATTTCCAAATGTTTTCAGGTAAAACAATATCCTTGTATGATGAATTCATCGCCAAAAATAGAATCAGGATTAGGGTTCTAAAATTCAATATTATCATGGACAAATTTTTATTTCAACGGAACTGCAAAATTAATAATTTTGAAAATGGTTTGAAACTAAAAATTTCCCCTTCTTTATCATTTTCTGATACAATACTATCGTAAATGATACATTTTTTTACTACTTTTGAATCATCCTTCTAAATCAATAAGCGCCGGATATTGTTATTTGTTGGGAGTGTGGACGTCCCGTCCGCACATCTTATTGATTTTCGATTTCAGTCATTTCGACTTTTAATGTTACGGTATATTCGCCACCATACCAGCTTTTGGGTTTACCGCCATGTTCAGCCTGACTAAAATCAACCTCTAAATATTCCATCTGAAACAAACCGTTTTCTTCGCCGTCGATGTCCTCGATAAAAACAGGTATTATTTGATTCCCTCCCTCAAAAAAGCGTTCAGTTAGTTTGAACTCTCCTTTCGCATTAGTTAATACATGATTTTTAGGTGTATATGGCGCTGTAATAACACCATACATCACGATAGCATGATTATCCGGACTGTATGCTACCCGTATTCCTTCAATCGGTTTTCCAGTCGCTTTATTAACTACTGCGCCCTTGACCGTATAATCTGCATTAGGAGTTCCGTACTCTAACAATCCATGCTTAACGCAACCGACAAAGCCAAACATACTTAATATGCCTGCTAATATCAAGTTGATTCCTTTAATTAACAATCTTTTTATTTTCATACGAGAAAAATGATTAATGATTAATGATTAATGATTAATGGGTAAATTTTCATTATTGCTTGGGTGTGATTAAAATAACATGACTGTTTCATTCGTTAAATTCTACTAATAAACCGCATTAAACCGAAAATACCCTACCTTTATCCGGTTATTCTCCGGTAATGACAGACTAAGAGATCGCCTTCATCATCGTGCAGGTGCATACCGTTTCCTTCGCAATAACGGAACAGGGAACAGTCCGCACAAAGCCCTTTGTGCGCCCATCCCCGGTTGCGGAAGGGCTGAAAGCGGTTGTTCCAGACATCCATGAAACTGTCTTTGTAGATATTCCCCTGGTGAAAATTCGCCCGTATGCTCGGACAAGCGGAGATAGAACCGTCGGCTAACACGGAAGCGACGTTTACCCCGGCATAACATTCGTAAAAATGGTCGCGCACTTCCATCTCATATCCGCCCAGAAATCCTTCGCATCCGTAACTCAGATTAATACGTTTTTCCTTGCGGGTAGCGTGGATAAAATTGAGAACGGAAGTAAATTCCTCGTCCGTGAGCTGCAGTTCGGGAAAGGTGGCAGCCCTGCCAACCGGAAAAATAGTGAAGATACGCCAGTTTTTCACACCGTTTTCAATTAGGAACTCTTTAAATTCGGTTAATTGATGGAGGTTTTTCCGGTTTACACAAGTGACGATGTCCCAGATGATTTCTTTTTCTTTCGTCAGCATACGGACAGCGTTCAAGGCTTTGGCATAGCTCTGCGGATGTTGGCGCAACCAGTTGTGCGCTTCTTCAAAACCATCCAGGCTGATGGTGATGGAATGTAGTCCGGCAGCCAGCAAGGAATCTAGCCGACGGCGATTCAGCAGCAACCCGTTGGTGACCAAACCCCACGGGAATTCGCGTCTGTATAACTCCAATCCGCAGGCTTCCAGGTCGTGTCTCATCAACGGTTCACCGCCCGAAAAAATTATCATCGTGTGATTCGGATTGACATACGGCGTAATCTGTTCGATTACCTTCATAAAATCTTTCGCCGGCATATCGGGACAATCGGCTACCGCTTTGCAATCGCTACCGCAATGCCGACAGGAAAGATTACAGCGTAGCGTACACTCCCAGAATAGCGTATTCAACTCGTGCAGCTGTGTATGGTTTTTCCTTATCCTGTGGAAAAGCTCCAGCGCCACCCGTTTGCGAATCGACAGTTTTTTATTCATAATCCTACCAGAATCTCTTCAATCGGTTTTTCGGTCGTTTTATTCACTGCCGAACCCTTAACCGAATAATCCGCGTGGGGAGTTCCATATTCATCCACAGGTTCTTTTACACAACCGGTGAAACCCAGAAGACTTAATAAACCTATCAATATCAAGTTTATACCCTTAATAATTACCATTTTTATTTTCATACGAGTTTATATTAAAACATTAAATAGTCACCAATCAAGGATGCAAAGATACGATTTTTTTTAAATGATAATTGAAATATCAAAATTTTCACTATCTTTACGCCAAAATTTCGTGTAATGAAATTCAGAATAGATTTTGCGATATTATTAACAAATTAACAAATAACAGATTATGGTTGACAAACAAAATGATCAAAACAATGGGGTGAATGTAGAAAAACAAAAAAACGGCTCAAAAGAAATAGTCTTATTCGATGCGTTGATTTATTGCGAATTTGCAGGCGACGAAGAGGCGCCCGTCTTGGTATTGCTGCATGGTAACGGTGAAGAGCTGCATATTTTTGATGCGCAAATCCGCTATTTCTCACAATACTTCAGAACCATTGCGATAGATACGCGCGGACACGGAAAATCAACAAGGGGAGAAGAGCCCCTCACTTTTCATACCTTTGCCAACGACCTGACGGATGTATTTGAGGCGCTCCAAATCGACAGGGCGCACATTGTCGGCTTCAGCGACGGCGCCATTACCGCATTGCATCTGGCATTGACCCATCCCGAACTTGTCAAGTCGATGGTTTTGTTAGGCGCCAACTACAATCCCAAAGGGTTACGGTGGTTTCCCCGTTTGCAAATAAAGTTTGTATACGCCTGTTTGACAATAGCCTCACTGTTTTCAGAAAAGAAACGCCAACGGAAAGAAATATGGCGTTTGATGGTCAGTCAACCGAACCTGACCCTTGAGCAACTATCCCGTATTAAAACACCCGCATTGATAGTTACAGGCGAAAACGATATGGTGAGCCAGCGCCATAACGACGAAATGCATTTTGTGATAGCCGGTTCGAAGCGATTGATTATTCCTAAAGGCAACCACTTCTGGATGTTCCGCCAACCGGAAGCGCTCAATCAATGTGTGATGGATTTTTTGAAATCCATAATCGGTTAGGCAATTCCATGCGTTTATCTCCGGGAGTACGGACGGGACACCCAGTCTTTTGATATTTTGCGAGTTCAAAAAAAACTGTTACTTTTGTGCCGGAATCAATTAAATAATAAAGCGCCATGCAAATAACAAATCCAATTTACGACTTAGTTTTCAAGTATTTACTCAAAGACAATAAGAAGATTGCAATACTTTTTATAACTTCGATAATCGTTTTAGTAATTCCCTTCATAGGGTTAAAAGCGCAGGACTGGCCTCAAATATACGGGCCTGACCGGAATCACACTTCGTCACAAAAAGGGTTATTGAGAAGTTGGCCCGAAGAGGGGCCGGAAGTGTTATGGTCGGTGAACGTTGGTAGAGGATTTGGCGGGCCGGTAGTGAAAAGCGGTCGGGTATATCTGTTAGACAGAGACGACGAAACAGGCGATATTATGCGGTGTTTCGATCTGCAGGACGGGAAGGAATTGTGGAAATACGCACAAAATGCGCCGGGTGAACTGCCCTATCCCGGGTCGCGAAGCGTTCCTGTGGTTGACGACAGGCATGTTTATGCCTGCGGGCCAAACGGCGACCTGTATTGTTTTGATGTAGAGAAGCACCAGCTTGTGTGGAGAAAAAATATCTGGACAGACCATGGGGGCAAAAGGCTTCCTAACTGGGGAATATCTCAATGTCCCGTAATCTACGGCGACATGTTGATCGTTTCTTCACATGCGCCTGAAGCCGGTGTTATTGCATACAACAAATTGACGGGCGACATTGAATGGAAAACGCCCAATCTCGGAAACGAAACTTACGTAAGTCCGAAGGTCATGAAGATTCATGGAGAAGACCATATTGTGATGGTCAATTCATCGACTAATACATTTATATACAAAGACTTGGAAGTGACGCCGGGAAAAGTCACAGGGCTTGATCCCCGCACAGGAAAAATTATTTGGCAATATGCTGACTGGAAATGCGTTATCTCCATACCTTGCCCCGTCGACGCCGGAAATAACCGGCTGCTGATAGCAGGAGGGTACGATCTGGGCGTCACAATGCTGCAGATAAATAAAAAAGCTGACGGAACGTTTGAAACAACGGCGCTGTTTACTACCGAGGATTTTGGCGATCAGACAAAACCTCCGTTTTTCCACAATGGTTACTTTTATGCCATGTATCGCACCAATCAAAAACGCGAAGGCATGGTTTGTTTGAATTCGGAAGGACAGATCATGTGGAAGACCGGACGTAATCCGGATTTCGACCGCGGAAGTATGATCCTTGCCGACGGCCTGCTTCTTGCAACCGACGGACTTAATAGTTTATACCTATTAGAACCCGACCCTACTGAATTTAAAATGATTTCTAAAGCGACGTATTTTTCGGGAGGACAAAACTGGGCGCCCATAGCGCTTGCCGACGGCAAACTGCTTATCCGCGATCAGGAAAAGATGCTTTGTTTAAAAGTAGTGAAATAGCAGTTCTGCCGTTTACTTATCAACTGGGACATACCTTGGAACCCGAACCGCTTGGAACAGCGGATGGGACGTATCCACCGATACGGACAGCAACAGGATGCGTTGGTGTTCAACATGGTAGCAGGTAATACGCGCAAAGGGCAGGTGTTAGACAAAGCGGGATATACCGCATGGAAAGCATACCGGAGCAGTTGTCCACACATCTGAAAGATACATACAACATCTATGCTGCAACTATCAGCAAGTTGCTCTTTTGTTTCGACAAACAGGTGTTTCTCGACTATCAAAACACGAATGCCATCTTAGGCAAGGTGCATTATATCAACCCCGGTAACGCGCTTTTCGACAGCTTGATAGCCAGTGTCAGACGCCTGTACAGGAAAGAGATGCTCAAAGGGACGATCCTCGTCTCTCCGGATATTAAAGTTGGGAATAAGTTTTACGAAGTCGAAAGTTTTGTTCCACCAATATCAAAAAGAAAGGCAAACAACATGTTTACAAGGGGTCTATCACAGTCCAACAATGTAGTTATAAATAATAATAAAGGTTTCACAGAAAGATTTTTAAAGAAAATGGTATAGCTCGAAGCAACCATTTCAGGTTTGACGGCGAAAAGGCTTTATTGACAGTCCGCAAAGAAAGTACTGCAAAACAACGAGAGAGTGAATGATTAAAATCCTGATAAACTCACAAATACGGCTTTTTAGAACTTATTTGCGATTTGTCGGGCGGCTAAAACTAAAAACATGTAGTGCGAAGAGCCGCCTCCCATCACATATTCAACTTGTTGCCAGAGATAGGGAAATACCAAGAGCTCGGGGAAGTCGGGACGGATAAGCGCTGTTCCCGAAACTACGCCGCCGGGTATATAATACCAGTCGGCGCGGTTCAGTCCGTAACCGACGGTTGCCGACTGTACACCGATGCCGGACGCAAACGATTGGGTATTGGAGCCTGGGTGACGTCCCAGTATGAAATCAAGGGCGTTGAAAATGATGTCCGGCCCGAAGATATCGGGATAAGCCGCGTGAAGAAAATAGTATTGGTATCCAAACCGTTGGATATCCCATCCAGCCCCCCATATCTGCGGACGATAGGGCACGCCGTAAGGTGTTGCGGCGCCTTGTTTCTCGTATTGTTCGCGCACAGCCGGCAACGCCTCGCGGATTGACTTGGTAAATGCAGGGTCATTCATCGCTTTTTCAGCGCGGGCTACGTACCAGGCTGCCTGGCCTATCGAATTGACAATAAAAGCGGTCTCCGAAAGCAGATAGTCTTTGTATTCTTTCTCGCCGGTGGTCAGGAATAATTCGACAGCAGCCTGTATTTTAGGCAACCGGGCAGTCCTGCCCCGTTGATTGGTATCTACCTGCGTTACTTTGTATATCTCATGGGCGGCTTCGAGCGCCTGCAGGCTCAAGGTGTCGTTGAATCCTTTCAGTACACGCGAAACGCAAGCCAAATGGGCGGCTGCCGTCAGTTCGCGTGAGGGATTATTTTCGGTAAACACCCAGCGGTCGTCTTCGTTGCCCTTGATGCCGTCCGTGGCGGCTGCGACGTCGCCGAGAAGCACATATTGCCGCAGGCTGTTGGAGATGATACCGCGGTAAAGCCGTCCTAATGAGCGATATGCGCTAACTATCGAAAGTGTCCCGTGTTCAATCTGTTGCAGGAGGTCGTTCTTGCCGTCGGGCTGATGTATCTCGGTAATCCGTGTGTGTTGGTTGATAGAGGTAACATCGTAATCAATGTTAAAGGTTTCATATATCTGTGAAAGGATATAGACTTCGCCTCCCTGCGATTCGATACGCAGGTCGTCGTCGCCGGCATCGTGCCAGCCGCCAATGTTCAGTCCCGGAACGATATCGCCTGGATTATACTTGGTAAGCGTAGAAGGTCCCTGTACATATCCGTCGATGTGGTTGAAATCCACAGGAGCCATCCGGGCATCGTCGTCATGGCAGTTGCCGTGCCAAACGCGATATTTATCGTTGATACGCATGTGACACATTTGCACTGGAAGGAAATATTCCAGTACCGGTTGCCAAACGCCCCGGTCGTAAATATCTTTCGCTATCCGGAAAATAGACGATTCCGATACGCCGTAATGAATCCGGTACAAACCTTCTTCACGGATGTTAGTGAAATCAAACTTCAGGTAGTTATAGCGGAGAAACTGTCCCCATTCCTCACCGGCAGCGGAGAAAACCTCCTGCGCGCCGTTTTCGGTTATCCGGTAAAGGGTCGGACGTTCGCGTTTTGTCTCTCGCTTGTCCAATTCAATGATAGCCACTTTGGGCTGATTGGGGTGATAACCCACTTGTGACGTCTGGATAACAGGCGTATACATCCAATCACTAACCACAGTAGAGGTGATGACCCATTGAATAGCGCCTTTGGTAGCTCCGGCGGGAACTTCGCTGCAGAGAACAAACCAGCCGTTGTTGTGATTCATACGTCCATCGTACAGTTTCATGTCAGCGCCTTTCGATTCGATGGTAAACCGGTTGTACGGGTCTTCCGGTCGTACGGTAAACCGTTTACCCACGGCATAAGGCTCGGCTATGACATCGTCGGCGATCATTGGGTTATAGCTCTTGTTATCACCCGACAGTATCTCCTTATTAGCACGGGCGTCCGGAAGACTGAAATCGCCTGTTTGTAAATAATTAGGGCTTCGCGACAGGGTAGGCCCGTTGGGGTGCTCGGGAAAGATACCCTGCTTACTGTCCATAATCCAGGGCTTGCCAAAAAGAGCGCCGGGAAACAATTCGAGAATGAAACACACCCTGCCTGCAAATCGGTCGGGAACAGGACGGTCTAAGTCAACCGTTACGATAACGGAAGCGCCCTCTCCCTTGACCTGAACCGTATAGTTGAGTTCGACATCGGGATATATCATCGGATTAAATCCCCTCAGATGCTTGGAAGAATCGGGAAAACTGAGAGATGTGGTGATTGTATTAGCTGTCTGGTCCATATCTCGTTTGCCTTGTTTGGGCAACGGTTGCCATTGCCCCGGCGTCGGCTCAAAACGGATATCGCCATTGGTAGCCACACGGTTGCCATGCATAATGATACTGACGCCGCTCTGATGTCCTTCCGGATAAATATCGTCGAAAGCCATCACATTCACACCCCCGTTCTCAAAATAACCGGTTGTAGTGTTCAACTTAAACTCTTGCGCCTGCAAGGCGCTATAACAAAAAAGATATAGAAAAAAAATAGTTTTTTTCATTTCAAATATGATTAATGGGTTATAAATAGTAATTTTGATTTTTTGTAGTGTTGAGATTCAACGAAAAACAGGTAAAAAGCGGATTTTTTAATTTCAGGCAAGGGGAGGGTTTGATTACCGCTTAACCGGTTATTGGAAAGCAATAGTTTGCCGCTTAGATCATATAAATTTACTTGATACCTGTCAGGGATTGTGGTTTGTATTGAAAGACGTCCCCGTTCTATCCAAACCTTGAAATGATCCGGCTCGATGGCTGATACAGAAGTATAGATATTGTCGGGCATCATATCCAAAGTGATGACATCGGGGTCATCGAAGGATGCGTTCCAATCAATTACGGTGTTCCATGAAGGATTTTTAGTATGTTCTCCGTACCAGGGCATATAATACGACCAGATGGAGCGGTCTCTTTTCATCGCTTCCATAGCGGGGATAGACCCACATTCGCTCAATGCCAACATTTTGTGGCCTTTGTACATCTTTTTCAGTTCTTCAAATGCCAGCATTTGAGAGCCGTGATTGCCTTCGTCGTAAATATCCAGACCAATGATATCAACGTAATCATCGCCCGGATACCAGTTCAGGGCATTGTTGTTGGCTTCGGATGTCCACACCCAAATCAGATTTGTCAGTCCGTGCTCTTTAGTAAATTTATCAAACATGACCTGCCAGATTTTCTTACAGGCGTCCGGACCTTGCGAACCCCACCAGAACCATCCACCGGAGGCTTCGTGTAGCGGTCGCCAGAGGACGGGCACATCGTTTTTCTGTAGCTCCTTCAAATAACCGGCGATTATGTCCATATCACGCATCATGGCGGCATATTCTGCCGATTGAGGTTCGAAAATCCTACGCGGATCGAAATTTGTGCCGTTGGTGTAAAATTCAACCGTGTTAAACGACGGATCGCGCCAGTGCCAGCAGAACGCGACGATCCCGTTGCTGTTTTTCCATGTGATGGCGTCCTGTATGATGGCAGGATTATTTATCCAGTTGGGCGGTATAGCGCCTGTATGGTCCATGAAATCCAAACCCAACAAAGCCGGTTTTTTCCCCGTCCTTTCGTATAACCACGCTATTTCGTTTTGGGAAGTAGTAGCTAAGCTCCTTAGCGTCATAACCCCCGATATAATTTTACGTTGAAAATTGTCTATTAAGAATTGATACAGATTTACCGTGCGCGCGTCCGGCTGAGGCGTCACCAAAGGCTGGATATCAAACTCGATGGGAGCGACGGTAGAGGGTTTTATTTCTACATAATCAAATTGAATCCATCCCCAGCTTCGTATCATTTCGAGGGAATGGTTCCCTGCTGTAAGATAATATGGCTCTGCCAATGTCACTTCCTCAAAAGAGTTATTTTGAAAGAAAGAGATGTCGATTGAATGAACGCCGTCGAACCGGAACGTATTGATCTTATCGCCATAAGGCGCTTTAACAATGGCTGTAATCGCATAAGCGCCTGCGTTTTCAATCGTAAATGAAAAGCTGAGATTACCGTCGCGCGTGTCTACATATTTACCGCCGGAGCAAAGCGGGTCGTTCACGATTTGCGCAGGGCTGCTTCCACCTCCCGAAATCACGGCATTTTCGGCTTCTAAACGGATTGTTTGCGCTGTTTCATTGAAAGCCATCACGTTAGAATCTACGTTTTCGGTTGCAGAGTTTAACTTAAATGCTTGTGCCGGCAGGTCGTAATACCCAAACAGACCTGATAAACAAAGATAAAAGATAGTTTTTTTCATTTCAAATACTTATATTTGGCTGCTAAATTAGTCATTTATCAGGAAATCAACAAAAATAATCGTAATAAATATTTAGTCTATTTAGTTAGCAAAATCAAATAATCATATTATCTTTGCAGCCATAAATCTATAATCAGTTTCAAACATGATTTCTCTTTACGAAAAATATTTGCCGGTTTTAGGATTAATTAACATATTATTGTTGGTTAATGACTTATCCCGGTTTGCCGAGCCGCTCCGTTTTTATGAAAACGATTTAAGGGACATTATTATCGTATTTGCAGAGAAAAACAAGCAAATTTTGGATGTTGTCAATAATGCTTTGCCATCGTTAGAAATGATTGACAAGGATGAAAAAAACAGATTGAACAATTTAGGCAAGGATTATTTTGATTTTATAAACGCTCACTCGTTACCATATTTTAAAGAAATTGATTCGTTTCTAAAAGCGCCTCAAAACATCAAATTTATGCGGATGTATATGAATACGGTTAGCGACTTGCAGGCAAAAATCATTTTGAAACGTGACCAATATAACGATTTTATGGAGATCATTGAAGGAGTAGTCGATTTCGTGGTAGAGAACAATGAATCCAAAATACGCGGCATCAGAAGCATTGTCCGCGTATTTGTTCACTTCATGTATTTTAATTGTGATATAGGAAAAAAACCATGATAGCGCCTCACAAATACCTGAACCTGGACTTGTCTGTTTTGAATACGGGCGGGTTAATTTTGAAAATCATGAAAGAGTTGAACATGATGAAATATGATGAATTGTTGGACAAAATCCAGTTGGAGAGAGGAGAAGCGGTAAAAGAGGTCTTTATCCCCGCTTTGGGTTTACTATTTCTTTTAGGTAAAATAGAGTATCATTCAAGTATGGACATTATAGAACTAATAACAACATGAAATTAAGTCAGTTATATGCCAATAAGAATTTTAAGAAAATCGTTTTTAACGATGGGCTGAACCTCGTTGTGGCAAGGGTTACGAAAGCGCTCGACGCCGGTAAGGATTCTCACTGCTTAGGCAAAACTACGCTGATTGAAGTGCTGGACTTTATGCTGTTATCGAGAAATGAAAAAGAGAACCTCTTTGCAAAACATAAAAACAAGTTTTCCAATTATGAGTTTTATCTTGAGATATTATTGAATACAGGGAAATATTTGACCATCAAACGGACTGTTCAAAACGCAAATAAAATAGCTTTCAAACAAACGGACGTGAAAAGCGACCTGATCAACAATCAGAAATGGGACCATGCGGCCGTTGCATTTGATCAGGCAAAGAAGTTGTTGAATGAATATTTGAGTTTTGACGTATTGACCACCGATTGGACTTACCGGAAATCAGTCAGCTATTTTCTTCGCTCACAAAAAGACTATTCCGATGTATGTCAACTTGATAAATTCAAAGGCAAACACAAGGACTGGAAACCTTTTGTTTTCAACCTGTTGGGTTTTAATAGTCGGTTACTGAAAGAAAAATATGAGGAAGAAGAACGGTTAGGAAAATTAAATACAGATATTCAAAACGCAAAAAAAGATTTTTCGGTTGATCCGAAAGACATAGATAAGATAAGAGGCGCTATTTATTTGAAAAATGAAGAAAAAAGAGAGTTGCAGGAAAAAGTCGATCGTTTTAATTTTTATCAACAGGAAAGAAACCTTAACAGGGAATTGGTGGAAGACATCGAACAGAGGATAGCCGTCCTGAATACTTCCGAATACAACTTGAACTATACCTTGGAAAAAACACGGCAATCTCTATCGCAAAATATATCTTTCGACATCGAACAAATAAAACAACTGTACGAGGAAGCCGGTATTTACTTCACCGAACAAATCGTGAAAGATTATAAAGCATTAGAGACTTTTAATAGAAAAATCACAGCGGAACGGAACAAATACCTGCATGAAAAAATCGATAGTCTATCCGACGAATTAATAAAAGTAAGGGCGTCTCTATTTGAATACGATCAAAAACGAAGCGATGTTTTATCCGTTTTACAGGATAAGGATTCCTTCCGGAAATTTAAAACCTTTCAAGGAGAATTATCGAAAATCGAAGGTGAATTATTGCGATTGGAAGATAAATTGAAAGGAGTGGATAAAATAACCGGATATATGAATGACAAAAGTGATGTGCAACGTAACCTTGAGACCATTACCAAAAAAATCAAGACACAAATATTGAAGGGGAATGAGATATACAGCGATATCAGAAAGTTGTACGGCAATATATTTAAATGTATAGTCAATACGCCCGTAATAGTGTTTATTGAACAAAACAAACTGGGAAACATTGAGTTTAGAACTGATGTGACACAGGACAATGAAATTGACATCACAGCAGAAGGACAGGGCAACACCTACCGGAAAATGCTCTGTGTCACTTTTGACTTGTCGGTTTTGGGCGCATATAGCCGACGGTCATTTTATCGTTTTGTTTATCATGATGGCGTATATGAAGGATTGGATAACCGGATAAAAACGAATTTCATTGAACTTGTCAGGCGGTTTTGTTCCGAATACAATATCCAATACATCTTTTCGGCTATTGAGCATGATATCCCCCCAAACATGCTTGCAGGTTTCTCTGAAGAAGAAATATGCTTAAAATTGGATGATTCGGGCGATAATGGAAAACTCTTTGAATTTAGTTTTTAGATTCGACAAAAAATATTTTGCAGGGTCAAAAAAAACTGCTATTTTTGTGCCGATAAATCAGTAAGTCAAAATAATAATCAAGCGCCATGCACATAGCAAATCCGATATACGACGTAGTTTTCAAGTACTTACTCGAAGACAATAAGGTTGCCAAACTCCTTCTTTCTGCGATCATCGGCGAACAAATAGAGGAGTTGGACTTCAGCGCACAGGAGCGAATCGTTGAAGTGCATCAATCCACAAAAGAAAGTCCGCCTCTGACCGTATGCCGGTTTGACTTTTCGGCTAAAGTGAAGACGGAAAAAGGGTTCAAGACCATCAGTATTGAACTGCAAAAGGCAAAGTACTTAGCAGACCTGATACGGTTTCGCCGCTATTTAGGACTTCATTATCAGCATCCTGACAACAGTTATGTAGAGGTTGTCGAAAAAAAGAAGAAAGGCAAAAAAAATAAACAGGAACTTATTGAAGTAGAAAAACCCCGCCAGATATATTGTATCTATTTTCTTGCCTACGGCATGGATTTGCCGGCGTGTCCGGTATTGAAAGTGGATTACAAGGTGATGGACGCCTACAGCGGCGATGAGTACCCTGCCACAGGGGAGTTTGTATCAAGTCTGCATCATCGCTCGTGGATAGTGCAGATGAACGAACTCAAGGAGCGTCGCCGTAACGAACTTGAAAAAATCCTTTCCGTGTTTGACCAGAGCGCCATCACAAACTTGAGGTACATCTTAGATGTTGATGACGAATCTTTCCCGGAAGCATACCGCGAAATTATCCGTCGGTTACGAAAAGCAATGGAAGACCCTAAAAAGAGGCGTGAGATGGAATTAGAAGAAGAAATATTATACGAGTTGCAAGACAAAGAGCGCGCAATAGCAGCGATGGGCAATACAATTAAAACACTACAAAGCGACAATCAAGCCCTTCAAAGCGACAATCAAGCGCTTAAGAAAAGAATAGCAGAATTAGAGCGATCTATTATCAAATAATTCTTTTTCAACTCCGTTTTTTAATTTCCCAATGAACACGACGTTGTTCGTGTCTTCTTTAAGATTCGAAAGCGTTTTTTGTAATATTTGTCTGTCTTTTTCCGTACAACCACTTTCTGTAAGACGTTGTTTAATTTCTTCAATCAACTGTTCCGGTTGAATGTTATAAACATAATACCCGTTATAAAACGTTGATAAAGGATTCTGTACATTTAAGCTACCAAAAAAATCATTCTTCATTTTAACCCATGAAGACCTTTTATTATTTATATCGGTTAAAACAAATCCTCTTGGGCGCACGGAGGTCAATACTAAATCTTTATTCAATTGTCTATGACGTTTTGTTATGTCTTCGGAAAAATCGTCTGAGGTTGCGAAAACTTGCCTTAAAGCATAGTTTGATATATCAAAGTGGTATATAGTATCGTATGCTGCGTGTACTATATCAAAGACATCAGGTATATTCAGGCAACTGTGAAATCCAACTCTTTGACTAGTTTGTTTTATTTGAGTAGAAAATTCATTAAAAATTTGTCCGGTATTAATATTGATTTGAGTTATCATTGTTTTATCCTCAGCAATACTTGATGTATAAACAACGGTTAGGATATCATTGGAGAGAAGTAATACAGGATGCAATATGGTTTGAGGCAATTCGAAATTTTTTAAAAATCTTCCTGATGTGTTGAACACATATATCTTGTTACCGATTAGTGGGGCAAGATAAATCAATTCGTTATTTTCATCAATAATATCATAATTGAGAATGAAGTATTCGCCGGGTCCTTGCCCGAAAGAGCCAATACTACCCAGAAACTTTCCCGAACGATTGAATAGTTTGTAAGCGCCCATTTCTTGTATGACTCCGATATAATTATTTGTAATCGTTGTATTATCAGGTTTAAATATCGCATCTTCAGTGTATTCCAATTGAATTAATTCGCATCCTTCTATTAAACTGCTAAGAGGTATAGTCGCAGTGTCAGATTTCAATTTATTCAAAAAAGAAACAGTAACCTCACTGCCATTCAACATGATTGACGAAACCGAATCACTTCTTTTTGACCCGGAGCAACCATAAATACTTAATAATAAAATTAACAAGAAAAAAATATATTTTTTCATCTTTTAAAAATTAATTAAAAACCTATATCATTCAAAATACGATTAAATTTTTCTTATCCTAAAATACAAATTAAATCACAAACAAATACGTCGTCTTTCTCTTCGTCATAAATTATGCGATCCACATTATTTCTTCTGACATCAATGAAGGGTAGCCCGTCTTTCGCTTGGTCATTTGAGGAACAACCGGCTGCAAAAATTGACACAAGGATGACTGTCATACCAAGTGCCGAAATGAAGACGGCTTTTTTCAAGAGATTGAGCGTCCCGGCTTTACGGTGTGCTTTAATCGACAATCCAAGCAGGTTGTATCGGTAAGGATGCTCGTTGAAGTATTGATCGGTAAATGATTCCGTATGTTTTACTTCAAGCAGGCCTAAAACTGCCTCAAATGTGCTTATCGAGCTTCCCATAGTCACGTTCTATCTAATTACTAAATTTGGCTGCAAAGTAAATATAAAAAAATTAAATATCCTACTCTTTTCGAAAATTTTATAAATTCTTTGACACGATTAACCATGAGTTTCTTATGCGGTTACCTTTCCACCTTGGTGTTAATTCGTGAAATTCGTGGACAAAACTTCATGAGTTTCTTATTCGGCTACCTTTCCACCCCTTTATCTTATTCTTATTTTCCAACTTTTTGTTTTGTCGCCCTGTTGGAGAGCGAGGAAATAAATGCCTGCAGGAAAGCGTTCCAGGGATATCCCGTAGCTGGAGAAAGGGGTTGTCAGCATTTGTTGGCCGTTGATGGTAAAAATCTTCAGGGAGGCGTTGGTTGTAATTGATTCGCTATTGGATAAATAAAGCGTTCTGTGATGGAGGTAGGGGTATGGCGATTCGTCGACGACCGGTATAGATGGTTCGCTTACCTCGTTGTCGACTACGTTTGCCAAGTATAACTCATGGATGCTCCAGTAATTTGTTTTGCCGCTGCCTGTCTGTACGATTCTTATATATTGCGTGGTTGTTTCAGGCAAGCGGATGATGAGGAACGATGATGTTTGTGAGCCGGTAGCGATGGGGTCGCCCCAGTTTGTTCCGTTTTCGGAAATATAAACGGCATAAGCATCGGGGCTGTCGTTAGGGCTTAACGATGCGTCCAATATCAGGGTATTAAAAGTGGCGGGTTGCCGCATATCGACTGAAAACCATTGTCCGGGTCTTTGCGGGCCTCCGGTTGTCCACCGTGTTAAGGGGCTTCCGTCTATCGCATTATAGGATGTATAATTATTATCGCTGGCGGAAACGACCCAGTTGGTACGCGACAGGAGAACTTCGGGCCTGATGATTGGCGAGGCATTGATATTATTCCGCCAGGAACGGTATCCCGACGGATTATTAAGGGCTACTACCGACGATTCGACAGATACATAGCCGTTTTTTCCGGCTGTAACAAAGTTGGTGGCATTCACATCGGCGGTTGAGATGTTTACTACGGCGTCGCCGGTGATATGCAGGAACCGTTCCGTGCCATACTGCTCGAAATGGGGCATGAGCAGGTTCACCGTTCCGCTGCCGAAAACGCCGCCATAGCGGGCGTTACCCCAAAAGTCGGCATTGAAGAGGAAGGCTTCGCCCGTAAAACCGGAGGATGTCTCGATGTATTTTGTTTCGGTATAAACGTTGCGGTCTACCGATACCACTTGCGAGTTGATAAGATCGAAACCCTTGTCGGGGTCTATCCCTTCGTAACATATCGAACGGAGCGAAGCATCCAACCCCAACCCCATCGAGATACCGGAGGGAAAGGTTCCGTTACTGCCAAAGACGATTCCTTTGTGGGACGCATAATGGAAATTGTTGTACAGTATCTGGTCTTTGCAGTCGTCTAATATCATAAATTCGAGTTCCTGCCAGTTTTGATTGTAGACGGCGCTTTTGGATGTCTCGTCATTGTCGGAATTAGGCCAGCCGCCGAACTTCGGAAATTCATAACCGTAGGCCATGACAATCGAATTGAACTGTACGTTACTGATGATTCCGTTACTCGTCCCGCCGCCAATTCGGATCGCATTCTTGAAAACATGTCCTGCAAAATAATCGACATAATGGTTATCGCACCGGTGTGTAAACAGATCGATCCCGTTGTACATGGCGCGCACGCCTACATTGACAATGTACACATCCGGCCCTGTCGCCCGCATGCAATACGGATATTTGGGCAGGGTTGCAGGGTTGATCGTCATCGACGAGCGTTGTTCGGGATAGTTGAAAGTGATCCCCCGTATGCCGCTACTTCCGGCTAACAGTAGAAAAGGCGTTCCGTCCGGGTCGTTTTTACCGGCATAAATCTCGATGATGCTCCCCTCGCCTTCCGGCACGGACGCCACATCGGATGCGCCTTTTATTTCCACACCCGCCGGAACGGATAACGTACCGTTCACGCGGTATTTACCGGGTGGCAGGAACACGACGCCCCCACCGTCTTCTCCGGCCCGGTTCAATGCTTTTTGAATGGCTTCCGTATTGTCGGTGACAGCGTCGGCCTTCCCCCCAAAGTCGGCGTCGGTCACCACATACAAGACGTTTCGCGCCGGTTTAGTTTCGCGCGGTTTTATTTCGGGAAACGCAGGTAACGGTTTGATAGATACCGGTTGCGGGTCGATATAACTTTCAAACAACGAATGATCGTCTATTTCCATCGGTTGTGCAAAGCGGTTTCCCGTAAAAAGCAGGCGTGCGCCAAGGCCGGTAGACACCTGTGGCTGTTCGTTGTTAAAATCTCCATCTACAGAGACAAATATTCCGCTGCCAATATTGATTTTTCCCGTATGGATTGTACATTGTTGGGTCATCAGCTTCAATGTAGAGCCATCGGAGACCTTTATTGCGTCTTTCAGCGCTGAAATCCTGCAATCGTAGAACTGCGCCGTCGAACCGACCCGGTATTCACTATCGCCGACCACGATGCCATAGTCGCAGCCGGTAATATCCATTTTTGTAAACATGATTCCTGCGCCCGCCACCCCGTCTA
>Ga0099364_10001920_pt1 | contig 33644 bp, 27 predicted proteins | sample TergutTh196P3_FD_73070 | JGI IMG/M metagenome (GOLD analysis project Ga0099364, IMG submission 73070) | Microcerotermes parvus P3 segment gut microbial communities from Pointe-Noire, Republic of the Congo - Th196 P3 | ecosystem: Host-associated > Arthropoda: Insects > Digestive system > Gut ... | reverse complement strand
GCCGATTTTACGCTATTTTTAATATATCTTATTAAAACACACTCATTTGCGTTCCGGAATGCAGAGCATATCGGAAATTGCGTGGGGGATCATAAGGGAAGCCTTCGAGTAGCTGAGGACATGACTAAGATGCGGATGTCTAAGCGAACGGGAGAAGGTGTACCCCTTGAAAAAAGAAAAAATATACTGGTATGTTCTATTTTGCCAAACAGGCGCAGAGGAACATCTGGCGGAAAAACTAAAAAATGAGCTCGGCGGAGATGATGTTCCGTTCGTCCCGCAAAAAACTTGCGTGTTTCGGCGGCAAGGCCAAAAGTCACTATTTCAGAAGACTTGCTTTCCTGGCTATCTATTCATAGAGTCAAACAAACCCGCGGATGGGTTCATTGAGCGTGTCCGCCCTATTGTCTACAAACAGAAGGAAGCCTATAAGTTTTTAACCTACGGAGGCGTGGGTGATATTGCCATGCATGAAGATGAGCGGGCTGCCTTGAGCAAGCTGCTTGACAATGACCGCCGCATTGATATGTCAAAAGGCTTCAAGGAAGGCGACTCGGTCAAAGTTATCTCCGGGGCGTTGGTTGGCTGCGAGAGCACGATACTGAAAATAAACAAAAACAGGCACGAAGCGGTTATCGCCGTGAAAATGTTCGGCAGCATGGTCTCAATTTCGGTCGGGTTTGACGTTATTGAGAAGATAGATGAGTAGTGAAAGATGGGCTTCCCTATTTAAAATGAGGACGATTTGGATCGGTACACTCAGCACACAAAATGTAGAGAGTGTGGACGTGGGTGGGGTCGCAGTATTGGGAATCATTTTCTGTTAATTTTATGTTATTAATATATTATGATGAGGTATTTTAATGAGGCAGGAAAAAAGGTTTATTATAACAAATCAAAATAAAAATGAAATAATTTCTTTAGCAAAAAAGCTTGGTGAATCAGATAGCTATTGTGATTCTAATGATTCATACAATATCGAATCGCATTACAGGTTGATTTGGAAAACAGAAGACCAAAAAGGGAAAATAAGATTGCGAAAATATACTGTAAATGCATCATGTGATTATTATATAGAAAACAAATTTAAAATAAATGGATCAAATGATAAAAAGAGAATCGCGATAAGTGAAGAACAGTATAAAACAATTTTAGTATTTGGTACTATAAAAGAAATAGTGGAATATATTCGCCACGAATTCCCGGAAATATTATTTTTTATTGATGATGACTCATGTGAAATAGAATATGATTCAATTCATTTATGTTATAGTCGTAATGCTTTTCATGTCATTATAAACGATAAAAAAAATAGAATTACGATTGATTCTAATATAGATATTATTCATAATGGTTCCAAACTATCTATGTTTAGTGAAAACGAATGCATTGTCGAAATAAAAGGAAATGCAACAGAAAAATTGATTGAGACATTCCAAATGGATGAAATCGGAAGAAAAAGAAAGAATTCAAAATATAGGACAGCAAAAAAAATACTTAAAAGTAATAATTCAATACAACCTTTAGAAGAATACATTGACGCATTGGAACATGAGATGAAATTCAAATTAGAAACTGATGCTCATCCTCAAATGGTTTTTGAAAAAATGAATCAATATTTCACCTTAATAGAGGAAGGGGTAGATTATGTAACAGATTATTATTATGATACAAAAGACTTACATCTTTTTAATAATCACATGTCATACCGTCTACGTACTAGAGAAGGTAGTAAACGTTTCCGGATAAATTATAAATTTCCTGCAATTTTAGAAGAACAGCCAATGTTTACACGTCGGGAAATTATATCAAAACTTGAAAAGAAAAGCTTTAATTTAGATAATCCATTAAGTATTCAATGTACAGTTAATCATAATGTTTGTAATATATTGTCAAATCAAGGGTATAATCCGGAAGACCAACATATACTACAACCCGTTCTTATAATTAAAACAATGCGAATACGATATTGGGTCGCTAAAAAAGAAAAGGATATTGTAGCACAAGACTTACTACAAAAAGCTACGCGATTCTCTTTTTTTCACAATAAAACATATAAAGAATTGCTAGATCCAAAATTAAAAAATAATGCTCGTGCCTGTTCAGGATATTTCGGTCAGGGGCTTGTTGGCTTTGATTTTTCATTGTTTTATTGTCCAGAAAAGCCGATGTTCATAGACAGTTCTCAAGAATTCGAATTTGAATTATGGAATGGTGCTCTATGTCCCGAATTATTTAACTTATATCAACTTATTAGCAAAGAGATTAAAGATATTGGACTTTCTGCATGCTTGAAAAGCAAATATGAAGATTTTTTAGAACGGTTAGATATTAATAATTATTCGGAGGATAAAAATTGTGAATCTTGAAGTGGAAAAAACATATACGTTCTCTCGTAATGATAGTAAAAATATAATAGGTGCATTGGCATCAATAAGTAATAGCACAAAAAACATCCATCTAAAAAAAATTAAAATTACAAATGCTCTACACATATTACTTATTGATGAACGCCCTAAATATAAAAATCGATTTAAGATATTATTAAATGATGATACAAATGATGCAAATGGTCAAGTCAAAATTATTTATTCACCTAAAATAAGAGTTTCAAATGTGGAAGAGGTTCTTCAAACATATTTAGAAGAAAACATTTTATTAGATGAATTGAATAATCATCATTTTTTTCCATTGAAAATACATGTCAAAGCCGTATATTTCAAGAAAAAAATTAAATTCAACTATAATATCAATGATTATAAAGTAAGAATTGCAGTTGATCAGCTTTCTGCAATCAACCCAGTCAATATTAAGCAAACATCAGAACCGTATTTTAATATGGAAATAGAGGGAAAAGACTCGACTGAGATTGATAATGTTGCAAATCAATTATTATCTGAGTTTAAGAGTCGTATAAGCTTTATTGATATGGATGAGTCGAAAGAAGCGATAGCGTCATTATATTGTTCAAAAAACACTATTTTACAATTTCAAGATTGCGCTTCATTGATTTCTTATGCGCAGAGTATTAAAAAGGAATGTGTCACGTGTTTTGAAGATGTGTATTCTATTCTTGAGTTGAATAATTAGAGGAGCCAATTAAAATGTTAGATAAAAAATCTATTGCTACACCCAGTTATGTGATTAATAAAAAAAATCTAGAAAAGAATATGCAAATATTTAAATACATAATTGACAATACCAATGCAAAAATATTACTCTCTCAAAAAGCATTTTCTAATTACTTTCTCTATCCGTTTATGGGAAACTATTTGAGCGGGACATCATCAAGTGGGTTATATGAAGCGCGACTCGGATATGAAGAAATGAAAGATCGAGAAGTACACGTTTGTTCTCCCGCTTATACTGAAAACGAAATTTCAGAACTGGTGGAAATATGTGACCATATCGTTTTTAATACGCCCATTCAATGGCTCAAGTATAAAAAAATTATTTCTAACTCAAAAAAAGAGATTCATTGTGGAATTAGAATAAACCCTGAGTATTCTGAGATAAAAAATCCTCTTTATGACCCTTGTTCACGGTATTCAAGATTAGGCAGTACAATATTGCAGTTAATGCAATATGACGAAGAGTTATTTGAAAACGAGGACGGAAACAATATTGATGGTATACACTTTCATACATTGTGTGAACACTCTTTGGATACATTAGAAAGAACCTTAAGTGTGATCGAAAACAAATTTGATAAATATCTAAAAAAAATCAAATGGATAAATATGGGCGGCGGTCATTATATCACTAAAAGCAATTATGACATACAAGGATTAATTAACCTTCTTAATAGCTTTGAAAAAAAATATAATTTGCAAATATATTTAGAGCCCGGAGAGGCTATTGCTTTAAATTGCGGATATTTAATTTGTACAGTTCTTGAAATAATGAATAACGAAATGAACATAGCCATTGTTGACACCTCGGCAACATGCCATATGCCCAATATCATTGAAGTGCCGTTCCAACCTTCTATTGAGAATGCAGGGCTTCTTAACGAAAAGAAATATAATTATAGGATAGGTGGAATATCGTGTCTAGCCGGTGATATAATTGGAGATTACTCATTTGACTATAAGCTTAATACGGGAGACAAATTGATATTAGATGACATGATAGTATATAGCATGGTAAAAAATAATACTTTTAATGGTGTTCCTTTGCCAAGCATTGCAATAGAAGACGATGGTGGAACTAAAATAATTAAATCATTTGACTATCATGATTTTAAAACACGGCTATGAAAATAGCAAATACTAAATATTGAAAGGGAAAAGAATATTATGGGAAATATGCCGCAGTTAAGAGTTTTAGCGACAAATTATTGCGCCTCAAAGTGTATTTATTGTCAGCCAAGCGGAGAAGGCAATATAAAAGTAAATAGCGAAAATTCGATTGACATAAATGAAGTTATTCAAGTTGCCGAACTATATAAACAATATGGCGGGAATGAAGTGAAAATAACAGGCGGTGATCCTGTTTTTTGGCCAGATTTGGTTGAATGCGTAAGAATGCTAAAAAGCAAACTGAACTTTGATAAAGTTGAAGTTATAACACGGAGCCCCAACATATTAAGCATTATTGATGATTTGATCGCAGCTGGTTTAGATACGTTAAATTTCAGTTTGGATTCTCTAATTGAAAATACTTACAAACATATAACAAGCTGTTGTAATTTTGAGCAATATTTGGATGCTATAAAAACATGTTCCAATAAACCCATTTATTGTAAGATAAATGCCGTGATTATGAAAGGCATAAATGACATGGAGATACAGGCTTTGGTTGATTATTGCGTTACAAATAATATTAAGCAATTAAAATTCTTAGATGTCATTGATGATTTACAAGATGATGAATCTCAAAAAAGGTGTGATCTACATAATTTATTTTTACCTTTAACTTATATATCCAATAACATAAGTCAGATCGCAAGCCAGAGCGAGATAATATATCAAGGTGGCTTAGGGCATCCCATGAACAAATATACTTTAAGTTCTGGCTTAGAAATTGTAATAAAGAATTCCCAGAATGGTGCATGGTACGGAGAAGAATGTAAACAATGCCGCTATTTTCCTTGTCATGACGCACTTATGGCAATGCGTTTATGCCCTGATAAAGTATTTCAAATGTGCTTGTTAAACCGTGAAAAAAATATTAGTTATGATGATACAAGCCGAAAAGAGAATTTTCTAAAGATGCTAAACATCTTTAAAAACGCACACTTTGTTGAAACAAGTATATCAAAATGGTGAGCAAACCATTTACAAAAGGGAGGGTATAAATGAAGACAGTTATATTTGTTTATGCGGGTATTAATTTTAAAGATAATTATCCTTGTAGTTGGATTCCCTTTTCAATATTGTCAATCGCTAGTGTTATGCCTAAAAATGAATATGAAAGTATAGTATTTGATGGAAATAGAAAAGATGATAATGCTTTTGCGGAACTTTTATTGCAAAAGGACGTATTAGCTGTTGCTTTTAGTATAATGACTGGTGGAGATCAAATTGCAAATACATTAGATTTGGCTTTAAAAGTAAAACAGTACAATGAAAAAATCGTAAATATTTTTGGCGGCCCTCATGTGAATGTGTTACCAATTCAAACTCTTGAACATCCTTTAGTAGATATGGTCGTGGTGGGACCTGGTCAAGAAAATTTTTACGAATTGATAAAAGCCATAAATAATGAAGCGAATTTATCAAATATTAATGGCGTACATTATAAGTTGAATGGTAAAATATATTCTTGTTTGCCTCCAAAGCCTTTAAAATCTTTATATCCTTACGATTTTTCTTTGATAAATATAAATGACTATATACAATATGATTCGACAATATCTGATAGAACAATTAATTATATCGCATCTCAAGGCTGTGTATATGCATGCAATTTTTGTTACGAATGCACTTATAAAAAAAGATATTACAAAGTGCCGATAGAATATATTGAAAAAGATTTGTTTTTCTTTACACAGAAATATAATGTTAACGGTATTAAATTCTACGACGCTGATTTTTTTATAGATAAGAACGCGGCAATAGCAGTGTCAAATATGCTTAAAGAATATGGTCTTAAATGGGCGGCATCAGCACACCCGTTAGATATATTGAGAGCTGAAAAAGATGGACATAATATATTGCTAAAGAACATTAAAGACAGTAACTGTCGAAGACTTTTAATGGGTATCGAGTCGGGTTCAAATAGAATATTAAAGGAAGTTATAAATAAAAGAGCGTCTAAAGAAGATATATTATTTGTGGCAAAAAGAATAGCTGAATATGGGATTCTGGGATCATATACATTTATGCTTGGTTTGCCTAACGAAACAAACGAAGAGCAAGACGAGACTTTTGAATTTATCGAAAAATTATGGGAATTATCGCCTAAACCAGAAACCAACGTGCATATTTACATACCATATCCAGGAACGCCACTTTATAAAGAAGCTATAAGTTCAGGATTTATACCTCCGGCAAAACTGGAAGACTGGTCATCTTTTAATTACTATAAAGCGATGACCCCATGGACGTCACTTGAACTTGAAAAAAGGGTTCATAAATTTTCATCTTTAATTAATAAGAAAAAACAATGATAGAAAGAAGGGGCTTTTATTATGTTAATTAGTTCGGACTTACATATTCATACATTAAGAAGTGGCCATGCGTTTAACACCATAGATGAATGCGTTAAGAAGGCTGCGGAAATGCAGCTTAAATGCATAGGCATTTCTGATCATGGCCCTACGATGGAAGGTGCACCACATCTAGGATACTTTGAAGTGTTATCAAGGTTGCCCGAATATATATGTGGAGTAGAAACTTTTTATGGCTGTGAGGCCAATATACTTGATATTGATGGTACAATAGATGTTTCGGATGAAATTTGCGATCTTTTAAATTATGTGATGGCCGGTTTACACAAAAGAACTCCATACAATTATAATAGTTGCTGCGATAATACAAAAGCAATAATAAAAACTATGCAAAGCCGAAAGGTACATATTATTTCACATCCATTCAGAAATGAGTTCCCAGTGGATATTTACGATATTGTTCATTGTGCAAAAGAAAATAATATAATTTTAGAAATAAATAAAGTAGTGTTTGTTTCTGCGGCAAAAAGAAAAGATAAAGTATTGATTGAGGAATTAATAAAAATGCTTGCATTGATTAAAGAAACACAAACGATGTGTTTATTCGGAAGCGATGCGCATTATATATCCGAAATGGGGATAAATCAAGATGAGTGGGATTTAATGGATAACTGTTTTAATATATCTCAAATAAAATTTATCAATGACGAAATAAATGTTTATTTAAAAAACAAAAAAGTTTGAGAATAGAGCTATTACGTAACCGTCAAACCTATGCTCACACCAACCACGGCAAGAGGGAATCGACGCTCGCGCCGTCAGGCGCCTGAGAGAAAACCCTTGCCAGATATTCAAAGGGGACAAGACCGTTTTCCTTCGCGGAAACGATCAGACTGTAATAGATAGCGCTGGCTCTCGCGCCGTTCGGCGTGTTTGAAAATAACCAGTTCTTGCGGCCCATGACAAAAGGTCTGATGGAATTTTCGGCGCGGTTGTTGCTGATTTCCAGCCTGCCGTCCAAAAGATACGCTTTCAAATATTCACGCTGGCTTTTGGAATAGTAGACCGCCTTGCCCAACAGAGACTGCGGCAGCGCGTTCAGCGAGTCCGCCCACGCGAAGAATCCGTCCATCACCGGCTTTGACAGGCGTTCACGTTCTTTTTTTCGCTCTTTCGGGGGTAGCTTCGCAAACTGTTTTTCAAAATGAAACAGCCTGTTGCACCAACCGACGCCCTCAGCCGCCAAAGACAAATCCTGCTTTTCCTTTGGAAGCGATTTCATTGCCTCGTCAAATTTTCTCCGCAAATGTGCCCAACAACCCACTACGGTGATCCTATTAGGCAGTTTATGATAACCGTCATAGCCGTCCGCGTGGAGATAACCGGAGAATTCTTTCAAAAACGCGTCCGCGTGTGTCCATTTCCGGTCTTTTTGGTAATCATACAGCACAATCTGCCGCTCAGCGTCTCCGCCTGTCCGGTAGAGCCACATATATGACTTGCTTTGTGCAGGTTTGCCGTCTTCATGTAATACCTGAAGCGTCGTTTCGTCCGCATGGAGGACTTTGTGTGTACATAACCGCCGTTTCATTTCTGTATAGATTGGTTCCAACCAGTCGTTGGCGGCTTTAATGAGCCAATTGGACATCGTCTGACGGGAAATAGGTATGCCGTTTTGTGTCCATTCCTGTTCCTGTCGGTAAAGGGGACTGCCCATCACAAATTTTTGCTGCGCGATATGGGCGACCGTTTCAGGTGACGCGAAACCGCCTTTGATGACCGGATTCGGCATATCTGCCTTGACGATCGGCACACGGTCGGAATGCGCTTCGCATTTGCGGCAGGCATAAACATGACGTACATGACGCACGACGACCGCTTTCGCCGGTATGATCTTCAGTTCCTCCCGACAATCCTCTCCCATTTTATGAAGAGAGCCATTGCAGTCCGGGCAGACACGCTCGGTTTCCGGCAACTCGTGTTCGATGATCTCGACCGGCAGATCTTCCGGTAGCTTGTCGGTCGTCAGTCTGGTTCTTTTGCGATAGTGTGCCTTTACTTCTGCGATCTCCGGCTCCGGCGCGGTCATCTTCGACGTTTGCTCAGCTTCATTAAAAATCGAACAAAGTTCGCCAAAACAAATCTGACCGTCGGTCTGTTCGCTTGAGGCGCCGAACTGACGACGCTTTGATAATCGGATCTGCTCCATCAGATATTCGATCTGCTGTTTCAGTTCGGCAATTTCACGCTGTGAATCTTCATATTTTTCATGCCAGTTTTCGGCGGCTTTTATGTTGCTTTTCATAGTCAGATTATACCACAAAAACCGCATAAAATCAAGGAAATTCGGCATATTCCCGACAAATATTCTATGATATTTTCCGCTCAAAAACCTCGTTGCGCCGGAGCTTTTTCTCCAGTCTGGCGCCGTCGATCAAACAGGATAATTCTTCGCCGTTAAGCTTCATAACCGGTTCACCGTCTGACGTAGACCAGCGGAAATGACCGCGTTCCAGCCTTTTGAAGTACAACCAGAAGCCGTCGCCGTCCCATTCCAGTATTTTTATACGATCACGTGCTCGGTTACAGAACACAAACAGCGCGTCGGCGAACGGATCAAGCGAAAAACTGCTCTGAACTAGAGTCGTCAGCCCATTGATCGACTTCCTCATATCTGTATATCCGCAGCAGAGATACACGGGTTTTCCTCCAAACCGCATCATAATGTCCTCAGCGTCCGGCAGACCTTGATCAATAGCTCCGGGTCGGTTTCGGAGCTTACGGTGATACGGCAGCCGCAGATCTCTATGACTATCGAACTTTCGACAGTAATTTGCGCCGCAGTTTCTGTAATCTGCGTCCATCCGCTCGGCACAACCGATTTATCTGCATTGGCGACTCCGTTTTGCGGTTTTATCATCAACTCCGAATTCTTGTTTGGCAGGACCTTACATGCCGATTCCCGCAGTTTGCGCTGCCAGTAAAAATATGTGTTTTGGTGGATTCCTTCCAATTGACAGAAGCCCTTTATGCTTCTTCCGCTCACCTGACGCCTTTGCATGACTTCCGCCCAGCGTGACAAACGATATTCCGCAGCTATCTTTCGCGTATCTTCCATTTGCTACTCCTACTTAACTTGAAAAACTACATGTGGTTTTTCATCTCTTTTCGTAGTTATTGTAGCATGTGTTCCTTCCTTTTCATAGGTGCCCCTCGGTTTGACGGTTACGTTATTACAATATAAGCTGGAGGTATATATGCACAGTCCTAATGATTTTATGTATAAAGAATTTTTAGAACATAAAAAAATATTTAATATGAGCAATAAATGGGACTACATGATGCTGTCTTCCGGAACCAATCAATTCCCAATGCCCAAATTGTGGAAAGAGTTGATAGTGGAAGAAATAAATAACGACTACACATATCAACTATATGTTAGCCCTTATGGTTTTGAGACCGCTAATAGGTCTATAAACTTATATGAAAATTTTCTATCTACAAAAGGTGATTTTTCAAATGAAATTGTAAACGAAAACAGTGTTTGCATGGCGATTGGCAGTAGCCAAGCCGCTTCGCTTGTTATGGATTATCTTGCCGCTAAAAATCCAAATTATAAAATAATAATCGTCGGGAAAAATTATGCCTTATATGAAATGCTATCTAAAAAATGTAAGCTTGAAATAGCGCAGGTGACATCTCATGATAAATTTATACCGGACATAAATGAAATATTAATGTATATAGAAAATTGCTCAGATAATCATGCTTTTATTTTTTCTCACCCGAATAACCCTTCTGGAGAGCAGTATTCTCAAGAAGAATATGACAAAATATTATCCTCTTTAAAGAAAAAGCATTGTTTCGCCATTTTTGATGAAGTGTGTAATATGATAATTTCAAATAATGATTTAGTAATTATTGAGTCTTCAATAACAAAACTGAATTATTGGAATAATTGTGTTATTATCAATTCATTTTCAAAAACTGAAAGTATTCCTGGATTCCGCTTAGGTTATGTATATGCCAGTAAAGAAATAATCAATTATATTTTTCAACAACAGTCCTGTTCTCTTATGAGCATCCCATCGGTTCTTGTGTTGCCGGTGTTTTTCACATCATTATTTAGATGTATGTTTCTAAGTGAAAAATATTCATGGAATAGATATGATAAAAAGAGGTTAATACAAATATTTAGATCAATATTTTATATAACTACTTCAATACCTGATGATTGCATAAAAAGCATTATAGAAGATAAATTCAACAATATAGATTTAATTTACAATACATATATACAGGAATTGTTGGATAACGAAAATACAATAAATGAAAACTATAAATATTTATTAGAGAAATTAGATAAATATATTATTGGGGTGAGTTCATTAAAAAGTGGGTTCAATTTTATGATTAAACTCAAATTTATAGAAAAATTTACTGAATTGGAGTTCGTTAGTGATTTATTGAAAAAAACAGGTTTAGCCGTATTGACAGAATCAGCCTTCAGCCTAGAAAGCAATATGGATTCCATGTTTTGGTTTAGAATATCTTTAGCCTGCCCAAGCAAAATTTTTAAAAAGGCTATAAACAAATTGTTAGATTATATATTGGTGTTAGAACAGGAATATTATTTTGATGAACAGAAAATATAAACGGCGGAATATAAAAAGAAAGGAATATATGTATGCTTATTGAAAAAATAATAAAAGATAATGCAGGGCTGCTTGAAACCCCGTATTATTTATATTCTTACGACGATCTAAAGCAAAGTACAAGAGTATTGTTAAATACGCTTCCACAAAAATCCGAGTTGCTTTATTCGATAAAAGCAAACCCTAATTCGACCATTATAAAATTCATGGATAAAGAGGGTGTAATGTTTGAAGTTGCATCTGAAGGTGAGCTCCGCCACGTATTAGGGATAGGAATTGAATCCCAAAAAGTTGTTTTTTCAGGCCAGGGTAAAACAAAATCAGGGTTGATTAGTGCAATAAAAAATGAAGTATTAGCTATTAATATTGAATCATTGCGTGAATTAAATGACACAATTACGATATCTAAAGAGTTGAACAAATCTACAAAAATTATATTAAGAATAAATCCGATGTTTAATAATGAAGAATCTGCTTTGAAAATGGGTGGAATACCTTCGTCATATGGGATTGATGAAGAGCAGTTGTTTGTTTTTCTCTCTCAAAATGAATCCAAAATAATAGATGGTTTATTTACTTATATTGGCTCTAATTATCATAATTATAAATACATCGTGGAAAATACAAGATATTTATTTGAATTGGCTGAAAAATTGTATGACAAATATAATATTAAATTGAGATATTTAGATTTTGGCGGTGGTTTTGGAATACCTGAGTTTGACACTGATCCGGAATTAGATATGACTATGTTAGCAATAGAATTGAATAAACTATTTGAAGAAAAACTTTCTCTTGATTGCTTCACAGATATCGAAAGACTCTTTTTTGAAAGTGGTCGCTACTTAACAGCTAGAAGCGCGGTTCTTGTAACAAGGGTCATAGATGTTAAAATATCCAGGGGAAAGAAATATGTAATATTGGATGGTGGAATAAATTGTTTGGGTATAAAACAAATGGAATATAGGCGAGTCGAACCATGTTTGCAATTAGTAAAGACTGATGGTTACATTGAAGAATCGGAAGAAGTATGCATTGTTGGAACAACATGTACACCTATTGATGTCGTACATAAAGGCGTCACGCTACCCATTGTTGAAATTGGCGATTATATTTATTTTAATGAGTGCGGCGCTTATTCTTTAGAGTTTTCTCCACAAAGTTTTTGTGGACAAGTTTCTCCAGCCGAACATATTATTAAGGATAATCAAATATTTACTATGCGAAATCGTGGGAATTATAATTCTCCCTATGGCTGTTTGTTTACCAATATAAATGTTTAATGAGGTAATTCAATGATCAGCACTATGAAATCAATGTCAGATCTATTTACGAGAGCCGGACAGCAGAATTGCTTAATCCTAGACAATGCAAACTTAAATATTCATGATTTCAAATTCTTTGATTATTTGAAAGAAGGATACCAAACTATATTTAATGGGGAAATTGGAGAATTTGAATTTGGCTATAATCAACCAGGCGGTGGATTGAATTTAAAACACCTTATTGCCAAACATGAGAGTCATATAAACCATTGTGAAATCCTTGAAGACGATATAGTAATATCAGGGAGTGGAGTAACAGGTATTTTAAATTCTATATTTTATTTATGGAGAGCTCAAGAATGCAGCAAGGTTATGGTTCCTACTCCCGTATACTCTGCCATCCCTTTTGGAATTCAATATTTTGGGTTGGAATTAGTTGAAGTGTCGACTGATTATAATAATGAATTTATTCCAACTTATTCAGATTTTGTCAGTACTTTTTCAAATGATGTTATTGGAGTGATTCTTTCAAATCCCGGCAATCCTGTATGTAAATATATTAATAAGGAAGATTTGATTAATATATTGAAATTTTGTATTGAAAAGGATATTTATATTATTATAGATGCTATTTTTGAAGAAGCTCCAGGTTTACAGAAAACCATTAACCATTATTTTATGTGGTCCAACAATTACGATAAATTAATCAAAATCAAAGGAGTCAGCAAAGATGTTCCACATATGTCTGATCTTCGCATAGGCTGGTCGATATGTAAAAATAAGAAATTGAATGATAATTTAAGATACTATAATTGTATGATAAACTATTCAAATTCTCGATTAGCTGAGCATTTAATAGGAATTGATTATGAAGAAAGAATAAAAGAAAGCACCACGGATAATTATGTGAATTTAGAGCGATCATCTTATAATAACCTTGTAATTAAAAGTATCGCTACAATAGTTGACTACCTTAGAAAACAGCCACTGGTTTCAAATGTAATTATGCCTGACTGTGGAAACATCATATATTTTAAACTTGACGACATTTTAAAAGAAAACTTGCATATAGACAACTCTAAAAATTTAGCTATGTGGATAATGAATGAGGTTAATATATTATTTTCACCAGCGTGTTACTTTTTTCAAGAAACAAATGAACTTTGGCTAAGGCTAACCTTGTGTTATCAAGTAGACACTATTATAAAAGCTTTAGAAAAATGTTTTTTGCATTTAACCCAGGCTTGCAAACAAAAACAGAACGGAGAAGAACGATAATGCGTATTTGTCTGATTAGTCCAGCATTCATACATAAAAATAATACCAGCGTAGCTTTACAACATTTGGGAATTTCGTACATTGCTTCAACGTTAGAATCGAATCATTTCAATGTTGAAATTATAGATTCTGTTCAAGAAAATCTTAGTATATTACAATTAAATGAAAAAATTGAAAAAGAAAAATATGATGCGATTGGCATATCAACATACGAGTATAATTATACGCAAGTAGCTTTATTGGTAAAACGAATTCGCAGAAAAAACAAGAAAATATTTATATTCTTAGGTGGATATTTCCCAACATTTGTACATGAAACAATATTATTCGATTTGCCAGAGGTGGATTGTTGTGTAATTGGTGAAGGTGAAATAACTACTCTTGAATTAATGCAAAAGTTAAAAAACAAGCAGATGTGGAAGGATGTTTTAGGCATTGCATATATGAATGATGGTGAAATTCGTTTCACTGGTAAAAGACAGTTAATCGAAAATCTTGATGCGTTGCCTTTTCCAAAGAGGAACATCATTTCGGAGGAAGAACCTTTTCCGCTTCTTACATCAAGGGGATGTTATGGAAGATGTAATTATTGCTCTCTATATGGATTTTACAGTACCTGTATAGGAAATCGTGTGAGAAGGCGCACCCCAGAGAATGTTGTAGAAGAAATCGAAAATTTAATAAAAGATTATAGCGTAGATCGTATATGCTTTAACGATGATAATTTCAGTATTGCATCTAAGAATGGACGGGATTGGTTTTATAGGTTTCATGCACTAATTAAGCAAAAAAACATCAATGTAAAGTTTTTAGCTGAATTCAGAGCCAATGAAGTTGTATCTGCTAGAGATATTATTGAAGATTTTATGAAAATTGGTTTATTCAACGTTTTTATTGGTATAGAGAGTTTGGAACAAGAACAATTGGATTTCTACAACAAAGGTCTTAAAGTTGAAGATAATGTAAAAGCTATAAAAATAGTAAAAGAATTAGGCTTAGAATTTAAAATAGGCATTTTATTATTTGATCCGGTTGTTACCATAGACAGAATATATAAATCATTAAAAGTTATTGATGAAATCAAACTATTTGAATGTGGATATATGCTTAATCCTATTTCATTATATAATACAGCCATTGCCAATATAGGCACTCCCTTATATGACTATGTAAAGGCACATGGACTCTATCATAAAAATGATCTTAATTATCATTTTAAACATGATAAAACTAAATTGCTTTACGAAATTCTTGTAAAATGGTATGAAGAAATTAGGCAATTGATGAGCAGACAGTATTTATTTACTGCCTATAAAAAAGTTGGCGCAGATGAAAATTTGCAGATTATTAAAAATATTTACAACGAACTTTTTAATATTGATTTACAGTATATATTAGAGGTGTGTAAAGAAATAATGAACGGATTAATAATTCAGCCTACAGATGCCGACAAGTTAAAAATATCTAAAATTCCTCGGTTAAAAGAAATGATGATTACGCTTGATCTGATGGAAAATGAACTACATTGATGTAGTTCTTTTCCAAATAAAGTAAAACACTGATAGGAGATAGCAATGAAAAAATATGAATATAAAAAAGAAGGATATCTAATTTTAGGAATTAATGGCTGGATAGAAAGAAGGCATGATGCTTCTGCTGCCTTGATAGAGGTGACAAAATATTCATGTCGTATTCTAGGAGCACTTGAAGAAGAAAAAGTTATAAGAATAAAACGTGCATATGATATGTTTCCAACAAAATCAATACAGTGCTTACTTAATATGTTTGGATTAGCTCCAGAAGATATTGATGAAATAGCTATTGGGTGGGATTTCCCAAAATTTTATGAGATTACAAATCATGAATATCCTTTTATTGATGACGAATCTATGTTAATGAAGATATTCGATAAAAGAATGAATAAAAAAATACCTATAAATTATATTGAACATCATCTCGCGCATGCCGCATGTTCTTATAGAACATCAAATTTCAAGGATGCGTTAGTGTTTGTTCTTGATGGACAAGGTGAGGACTCATCGATAAGCATTTGGAAAACACAAGATAGAAATTTAATAAAAATCAATGCACAGCCAATTAGCAACTCTCTCGGATATATGTATGAAGCATTAAACTATATTTTAGGATTCCAGACTTATGAATCGGGCAAATCCATGGGATTAGCGGCATATGGTCAACCAACGTATTTGGAAAAAATTGCTTCTTGTTTTAATGATGATGAACTTTCGCATAAAATGCGGGTATATATGAAAATATTTAAACATTATTCTATTAAAACACTAGATTCATCTCCTACAATTATATCGATGTGGAGACACTTCTATGAAAATGACTTGGGCATATCAAGAATTGAAGATAAGATAGACTCGTTTTATGATGTTACTTCAAATTATCGTGATTTAGCTTCCAGTGTGCAAAAATATCTAGAAGTCAAAGTGCTTGATCTTGTAAAAAAATACACACATGAAACTGGGTTACATGATATTTGTTTGGGTGGCGGGGTTGCACTTAATTGTAAAATGAACGGAGATATTCTGAATGACGATTCGGTAGATAATTTGTTTATTAATCCCGCAGCAAATGATGCGGGGGTTTCGCTCGGAGCTGCGCTCGAACTTGCCTATCAAAGAGGTTATCATTCTGTAATAGAGGATGAATTTACACCATTTCTTGGAGTGGAATTTACCAATGATGAAGTGATAAACAATCTAAACTCAAAAGGAATTAAATACACGGTAGTAGAAAGTGCAAATGAATTTTTTGCAGAAAGTCTAGAACAAAACAAAATATTAGCTTTGTTTCAAGGGCGTAACGAATGGGGCCCCAGAGCATTGGGGAATAGATCAATAATTGCAAACTCCAATATTCAAAGCAATCTTGATCATATTAACAAGTATGTAAAAGATAGAGAATTGGGTAGACCTTTAAGTCCTAGTATTGCAGATGAGGATGAAACAGTTTTTAATAGTTCAATTAAAGTAGCTGGCCGTTATATGAACATTGCTTACTATTCTGAATATAACAAAGAAAACAATCCGGCAGTAATACATGTCGATAGCACATATCGCCCTGGGTTTGTAAGCGAAAATTTCAATCCAGAATATTATCAGCAGTTAAAAACTGTAAAGAATAAATTGGGAAATTCTGTTGTGATTAATACTTCATTCAACTTAAAAACGCCAATTATATGTTGGATAGATGATGCACTGGAATTTTATACGGATAGAGATATCAATGCTCTAATATTTAATGATTCCATCATTATCAATAAGTGATTGAAAGATGGCTGAGATAATATATTATGCGTAGAAAGGGGGAAATAAATTGAGCGAAAAAATAGCTGTAATAGTTCCTGTATATAATGTGCAAGAATATTTGAATCGCTGTGTTGAAAGTATAATTAATCAAACGTATGAAAACTTAGAAATTATTCTGATTGATGATGGTTCAACAGATAACAGCGGTGATATTTGCGATTATTATAAGCAATTAGATGGCAGGATTGTGGTCATTCATCAAGAAAATAAAGGTTTGTCGGCTGCCAGAAATGCTGGATTGGATATTCATACAAGTGATTACATAGGGTTCGTTGATAGCGATGATTGGATAGAAAAAGATATGTTTTTTTTGTTGCATGGCAATTTAAAAAAATATAATGCTGACATTTCAATATGCAATGTAAATTTAATTAATTGTAACGGAGATTTAGTTGATTATAAAGGCGATCCAATAGGCGAAAATAATCATGAAGAAATAGAAGTGAAGCTATATAATGATTTTTTAGATGCATTAAATGATAATGAACATAATGTAAAAGAATGTGTTTGGAACAAATTATATAAAAGTAAATTATGGAACAACATCAGATTCCCTTTCAAAAAGGTTTTTGAAGACATATTTACGCTTTATTTTATTATTGAAAAAGCAAAGATTATTTGCTCTGATAACTCATTTAAATATAATTACCAAACACGCAACACTAGTATAAGCAAGAATTTCTCTATGCAAAATTTTGATATAATTGATGGGTTAATTAATCGTTATCAATATTTATCTAACAAATATCCGGTTCTTGAAAACAAATATCGCCGCACTATTTTTAACGGGTTTCTATACATATTAAAAAATGCTTATGATAATGGGAAATTTAAGACTTATGACTCACAAATAAATGAAATGACAAATAAAGTAAAAAGCTATCCTACAATGAACTGTGGAATGTCAGACGAAGATGTCAGATTTTTTGATTTGTTGTTAAAAAATTATAAATCGTATAGCGTTGTTTCAAAAATTCAAAAAAAGCCTATTATAATTGACCGTCTACCACCTTAATAAATGGGACTGAAATATCTATCAAATAAAAAAATTTGGAGGAATAAAAATGAGAGACAGAATAGTAGGCTGTATGAAAAATATAGGATTAACTGTTGAAAGTGATGAACCGGATTTCGATGTCAATGAGTATATTAAAGATTCGATTACATTTATTACTTTTATTGTGGAACTGGAAACTGAATTTGACATTGAGATTCCTGACGAATACTTGATGCCGGCGAGACTAAACACAATTTCAAATATAACAAAAATATTTGAAAAATTAATCAATGAACAATCATAACAAATTAATCGTTACGAGAGGAACAGCACATATGGTTGATTCTAATATGTGGATAAAAGATAAAATATTAAGAGGATTTTTTGATGTTTATCAGGATATCGAATTGGTTAGCATTGATATATTCGATACTCTTATCTTTAGGCATATAGACCACCCTATGGACTTATTCGAGATTCTATGTTCAAGATGTATTGAAAAGAGTTATATTGATAAGTATATGACAACAACTAGATTTAAAAATTTAAGATATGATGCCGAGAATATGGCAAAAACTGAAAAGTATAAAAGGGATAATGTCACCTTGTTTGAAATATATGATACATTTCCTGACTATATTGACAATAAAGCCGAGATACTCCAATTAGAACTTGAATTAGAAAAAGAATATTGTTACCTTAATCCGTCAATGTATTCGTTTATAAGACATTTGCGAAATATAAATATACCTGTGATTTTAACTTCAGATATGTATTTATCTCGTAATCATATTGAAGAGATATTGATAAATCTAAATTTTGATGTCACATTATTGTCTAATATATTTATATCTTCTGATATGAAATGCACAAAAAGAAGCGGGCGTCTTTTCAAGCTAATGAAAAACAAATATGATTATATTGATTCTAATAAGATTGTTCATATAGGTGATAATTATGATACAGATTGTATCATGGCAAAGATAAATAAAATAAATTATTTGTATTATAATGTAATACCAGCCAAGTATTTTGATATGTTCTATATGGAAAATATTTATTCTGATTATTCGTTATCTAATCTTTCAAGCTTAAGAAAAACAAGCCTGAATATGAACTCTTATATAAATACTGAATACGCAGAATGGTTTAATATAGGTTCAGGCATTATAGGACCGATATTAGCACTATATTGTGAATATATTGCTAATATGGTAGTTGAAAAAGATGTCCACTATATTTATCCAATAATGAGAGAGGGTAAATTAATCGGTGAATTGTTAGAGGAGGCTTTAACAAAAAAAAATCATAAAGTAACGGTAAAACCTATATATACTTCTAGACAAGCTATTCTTTTACCAAGTCTAAAAAGTTTTTCTGAAAACTATTTTAAAAACATTTTGTCTGGTCCTATGAATGTGGGTGAATTATTTGAACTACTTAAAATTGAATTTCCAGAAAACATTTTTAATGACATAAAGGATAAAGGGTTATATGAATTAAGTAATTGGAATAGAGATAAGCTTATTAATTATTTTAATGCTGATGAGATCAAAACTGAAATACAAAAAAATGCAAATATTGAATTAGGTAAATTTGTACAATATCTAAATAGCTTTGAGTTTAAAGAGAAAATTATGTTTATAGATATTGGATTCTCTGGAACCGTAATGAAAGCACTAAACGATATTTTAATAAGTAATAAAGTAAATTCATCACTCATAGAGAATATGTTGATTTTTGGAGGGCCACGACTAGACAGAAGTGGAATCAATATTAATTGTATCGAAAAAAAAGAGTGTCTTAATGATTTAATGATAGATTTTTTTGAAGAGTTTATTAATGATTTTGAAGGAAGCACATCTGGTTATACTTTAAAGAACAACGCTGCTATCCCTCTTCTAAAAGAAAATAATGTCAGTGCCGATCAGCGAAAAGGAATACAGGTTTGTCAAGAAGGCATAAAGTATTTCTGTAATCTTTTTTTCAGCCAAAATCTCAATATAAAAAATGAGTTACTATCTTATATTAATAATATCCATATCCTATTTAACAGGTTGATCGACTTTCCATCTAAATCAGAAATAAAATTATTAAGAGGTATGAAACATTGTAATGATTATGGGAATGACGATTATAGTTATATAATAAATAACTATAGCATAGGGGTTGATTATTACGTTAACTATGGTGCGATTGAAAAATTAATAAAAAACATAGGACTTAGACCTATGCTCTTAAACAGCGATTTACATATGGTTTTATCGAAAGTTTTAAATAAACATTCCGAGGTATTTGTTTACGGAATCAATAAGAATATAATTGAGATTCTCTTATATTTCGATATTAAGATAAAAAATATAATAGAAAACAATATACATATGATCAATATGCAAATATATGACATAAATGTTATATCGTTAGATGATTTTACAAAAATCTATGATTTTAATGTTCCAATTTTGGTTTCTGGCGTGTCAAAAGATATGAGCGTTATTAATTTAGTTAGAGAGGCACTGACAAGTGTTGATAAACAGTATGCAATTATTAGTTAGTGCCACTGATAAATTACGGTTAAACAAAAGGAGGGGATTTTCGTGCTGAATATAACTAAGATATTAGAAGACGTCAAATATAAGCAAATAGATACTCCTCCGTTTGAACCATATATTATATATGAGGCAAATGATATCACCGCAGCAATATTAAGAGAGAATGCAATTAAGCCAATATGTATATGTGATGATACTGCTTTGGCAGCAGGAAAACATTTTAATGGCTATACAATATTATCTTTAGAAGAAGCCCTCAATAAATATGAAGATATTAATATTTATATTGCTTCAGTAAATAACTATTGTGAGATAAGAAATCACATATCAAAATGTGTTAATAAAGTCAAAATAATTGAGCACTGCTCAAATCATATTAAATTGAATGATTCTATCACAGATAGATATATTGACTTTTTTAAGTCAAATGAAGATCGCATTAACACTATATATGAAATGCTCTCAGATGAAAGATCAAGACTTATCTTACTGAATTTGATTAAGGGGTTTGCGAGCAAAAAATCGCATTATTTTTCTGAAATCACATCACCAGATCAATATTTTCCAGATGTAGTTAAACTCTCTTCAAATGAAGTTTTTATTGATGGGGGGGCATACATGGGTGACACAATAGAAAAATTTAAAAAAAAGGTAAATAACGAATACACAGCGATTCATAGTTTTGAACCTACTGAAAAAAGTTTTAAGATATTAAGTAAAATAAAGAAAATGTATTTTAATAATGATCCAAAAATATTTATTTATAAATTTGGGCTAAGTGATAAAAACGATAAAGCATACTTTCTTACTCATAATGAACAAGACACTTTTTCAAGTGCGGGTAATAGAGTAGTATTGACCCAAACGAATATCACAATAGATGTTGTTCGTCTAGATGATCTTATTAAGGATGAAGTTACATATATAAAACTTGATGTAGAAGGTTCCGAATTAGAAGCACTTAAAGGCGCAAAAGACATAATCTGCAAATATAAACCTAAATTGGCTGTATGCGTTTATCATAACATTGAAGACATATATAATATACCCAAATACATTTACGAGTTAGGACTTCCATACAAATATTACCTTAGACATCATGGAAGAGAACCCAACCTACAGGATGAAACTGTTTTTTATGCAATTTAGTTAAAACAAGATGCAAGATATATATCTAAAAACAGTATAAATAAAAGAAGGAGCATAATAAATGGAATTGGAAGAAGATATGCTGTTCTTGAATAATTTGAAATATCAAAATGTTAGTGAAGTTTTTCAAGAAATATCAGATATACCGTATGCAGTTGTAAAAGGAGAACCGTTATCCTTAGCAGCCTATGGAGCCTTTGGCTGTCGAGGATTCGGTGATATTGATTTGCTGATACCACGTAGTTATTTAGATTCTGTAGAAAGGATATTGCGTTCCTTGCAATATAAGACAAATTTAACAAACAGACGTGACCGTCTTTTACTTATGTCTTATTCTCATCAGCTAATTGAATATACAAAATATTATGATGATATGATGATCGAAATAGACTTGAATTTTGATATTCTTTGGGGTGAATATCAAGGTAGTCGTATTGATATGGATAACTTTTTATCTGACACTATTGCTATGGATATACACGGAATTAGAGTAAAAACATTAACACCTATAAAAGCATTAATCCAACTTGTCCTTCATCATTATAAAGATATGAATTCTATATTTTTACTTGCCACTAAAAAAAGTATCAAGCATATTATGTTTAAAGATTTGTACTATTATTTTAAAAATAACAAGCACCATTTCCCTTTGGAGAAATTATATAAGCTGTGTGAAAAATATGAAGTCGTTCCATATGTTTACTATATTTTATATTATACTGGACTACTGTTTGATGATAAAGATTTGCAACAATATGTAGATGCTTTTTACTGCGAAGAAGGAAATAATTTGATTGATCACTATGGATTAAACGAATCAGAACAGCATAAATGGTCGGTTGACTTTAAAACGAGATTGGATAGTAATAACCTCTTTGATTTAATAAAGGATGATCTTACCGTAAAAGATATAGAAAAAATTAATATAAATAAAAAATTGTTTTTAAGTGAGTGAAGTTGAATTTACACTTATAAATGATAAATAAGGTATTTTTAAAAAGAAAGGCGAGTTGATATTTATATGGAAAAAACATCTGAGAAAATATTACATATTGCTGTAATAACTAATATATATCTTGAAATGCATTTTTTGCCGCTAATAAAGGAAATATATTGCAATGAAAAAAGTGAATTCCATATTATACCGTTCCAAGAACATTATTCAGCTAAAAACAAGGAGTTGCTTTCTATATGTGATTTTATTGTAGTTTGGCTTAATTATGAATCTCTATATTATGATGTATGGAATAAATTATTTGCAAATGAAAAAAACGTCGATGATGTCATTGAAGAAAATTATTCTTTGTGTGAAAATCTAATCTCTACCCTTCTTAAACAATCAAATGCTCACATTATTTGGTTTTTGTTTGAAGGTTATAGTGTTGGTTTTCAATATACAATGGGATATATCAACCTTTTTAGCGGGTTGATTGATAAACTTAATTTAAAAATTTATGATGAGTTTAGAAATGAAATATCTTTCATTAATTTGCAAAATTTAATTGCTATGGTTGGAATCTCCAATACGTACGATATAAAAAACAAATATCGCTGGAATGCTTTATATTCAAAGGAATTACTCCAAGTAGCTGCTGAAGAAATTTGCAAACAATTTATGATAATAAAAGGGATAACTAAAAAGTGTATAATTTTAGATTGTGATAATGTTTTATGGGGTGGGATATTATCAGAAGACGGTTTAGAAAATATTAGACTTGGCAATAGTGGCTCAGGACGTTCTTATCAAGATTTTCAAAGGTTTATTTTAGCACTATATTATAATGGGGTCATTTTAGCAGTTTGCAGTAAAAACGATTTGTTTGATGTTATGCGTGTATTTCACGAACATAGTGAAATGATTTTAAAAGAAGAATTCATTGCTCATTTTGAAGTGAATTGGAATAATAAACCGGATAATATTAAAAAGATTGCTGGAACGCTTAATATTTCTTTGGATAGTATTGTATTTATCGACGATTCAACATTTGAAATTGAGGCTGTAAAATCAATGTTGCCCCAAGTCACGACAATCCTTTATAAACGTGATACGGTATATCAACAATTATCTTGTTTTAATTTGAAAAGCGGAGCTAGTGTTGATGACATCGAAAAACGCACACAAACTTACCGCACCAACCTTTCTCGTGAAATATTAAAAAACGAGTATGATAAATATGATGATTATCTGAACGCTCTTGAAATTAAAATAGATATCCATGAAATAGTACCGTCTGAATATAATAGATTTTCTGAGCTTACTCAACGTACCAATAAATGTACTAATGGTAAGCGATATAGTATCGAAGAAATAAAAGCAAGGATAGAAAATGAGCAAGTAAGCATGTATTCACTTTCAGTATCAGATCGTTTTTCGGATTTAGGGCTTGTAGGTGCATTGGAAATTGAATGCAACACGTTAATACTGTTTAGTCTATCTTGTCGCGCATTAGGTAGAAATATTGAAGATGAGATGTTTAAATTTATTATGGACAAGCATAAAATAAATCGTGTTGAATTTATTTCCACGTATCAAAATGATGATATGGTTGCGACATTTAAAGAAGCATTTCCTGATGCTATAATATGAAGATAGTCAGAAAAAAGCGAAAGTTATTATAAATAAATGAAAGGAAGTAGCGACAGTGAATATAAATAAAATTCTGTTTGTCTCAATCGCAAATGCTAGAAATGGAAATGTTGGTATTGATCGACTTACTTATTATTTGCGAAATAAAGATAAGAGTCTCAAGATTGATATTGAGTATTTAGATAACAGCGATCTAAAAGTTTTTGAAAAAATACTGCCAAATGATTATGATCTGTACGGATTCTATTTTGATAGAATAAATTATCAAATGGTTCTCAAGCTAACAAAACAAATAAAAAGAGAAAATAAAGTGATAGTATTAGGCGGAATGTTTCCCAGTCTTCATTATAAACAATTATTTGAATATACAAACGATTTTGATTATATTATCTGTGGAGATGGAGAAGAGCCGACTAGTTTTTTAATTGACAAATTGCGTATTGAATCGCATAGAGAAATTGATGAGTATCCATACATAGCATCAAGAAATACTTATGGTACAAAAAAATCATTATACAAAAATAAAGCGATTGATTTAAATACGGTAAATGACTATTACGACAACAATATCGACATTATGGGTTATGAATATTCAATCATGACAAAATCTAACGCTTGTACACACCATTGCACATTTTGTTTATCCCATAAAACAAATCATTTTCAATATGTTGATATAAAAAATCTTATTGATTGCATCGAAGATAAATTACAAACAACTCATATTAATCACATATTGTTTAGTGATTGTGATTTCTTTGATGGCAATACCCCGGAGGAAGGATTGCAAAGGGTTGAAGATATATGCGAGGCCATAGTAAAAAAGAATATGTGCAATGTAAGTTTCAATTGCTTTGCGCGAGTGGATGCTGCTTGCTTTCAGCCGCAAAACGAATATATATTAGAGAAAATGCGTGATGCCAGATTTGCCTTTATATTTCTCGGTGTTGAAGCTGGCAATGATTTGGATTTAAAATTATATGGAAAAAATGCAAATGTTTTTCAGAATATAGCTGCCGTAAAAATATTGCAGAAATATGGCTTATATCCTTATATCGGATTTATACCCATAAATCCTTATTCAAGCATAAGCAGACTTTCCGATAATCTTGATTTTTTACGTGTTATCGAGTGCGTACAAATTTCAAACTATGTCCGCGGACAACTTGCCATAGAACACAATAGTCCAATTTATTCTATGGTTAATAAGGATGGTCTTTTGAAAAAATCATATAATCTATTAAATGTATATGACTACAACTATCTTAATGAAGAAATCGGCTATATCAATGATTTTTTACTGGATTCATTTTCAAATAGCGAAAATTTAAGTGCGGGATTTGATCCAGTTCATTATATGTATGTATTTTATCATAAAAATAAAACACAATATCCACAACTCGAAATACATCATGAGTCAATCTCAACTATAAAGAATAACTTTATCAATATATTTTGCTCATATTTAGAACCGCTTTACAAAAAAGGAGACATACAATTTTGTAGAAACCATTACACGGGAGTAAGAAATCAACTGTTGGCTACGCAAAAAGAATGTGATTTTGTGTGTCAAAAAATATTTAAAGATTTAGTGAAACTAAAAAAACATTGAGGATATTATTAACAAATACAGGAGGGATCTCAATGAAAATTATTAATAAAAAATATAAGTTATTAGATTTTGCTAAAATACCGTTTACTGTTTCACCGGGGATGGTGTCTTTACAGGTTCTTAATAAGATTATTAATGCACTTATACCATCTTTGCAAGTGCTGGCAACAGCAGCTTTTATTGATACATCAATAAATATCTTTAGTGGACAAGCTGATAGAACTCAAATCATTTGGCCATTGATTTGTATTTTTTTGTTAATCTCATATCAGTATGTGAGTAATGCGCTTATCGGTTTAGTCAAAGCAAAAATCAATATAAAACTTACTGAAACATATCGTATAGCCTCTACCGAAAAACGAGCCACACTGGAATATTGTCATATGGAAAACAATGAAACAATGGAACTCATCAATCGTGTGGGTGGCGATCCTACCGGATGGATAGCTGGTGGCTTTAATTTCTTGTTGTATATGGCTGAGTTGATTATTCGTGTATGCTCAATCCTTTTTGTATTAGCGGCACAAGTCTGGTGGGCTGCCATTGTCATTTTCGCTTTCTCAGTTCCTCTTTTTAAACTGGCAGAAAAAAGCGGTAAAGTGACTTACGAGGCTTCAAAGGAAGCAGCTAAGCATACTCGGCGAGCGCAATACTTACAAGGGGTATTAACTGGACGAGATAATGTAGAAGAACGAGCACTCTTTGCTTATTCTGATCAACTTAATAAAAGATGGCATGAAAAATTTATGACTGCTTACAAAATCCATTTTAAAGCAGAACGTCGACGTCTTATAAAAATGAAAAGTGCTAGCATGATTACATTATTAATTTCTTTTTTAATTGTCGGAGTTCTTCTTGCCCCCTTAAGTTCAGGAGCGATCAGCATCGGTATGTTTATGGGACTTGTGTCAGCTACCTTTAGTCTGGTGCAGGCAATGTCTTGGGAACTTGCCTACATAACTAGCGAGTTAGTAAAACATAGAGAATTTATTCGGGATTTTTCAGTTTTTGCACAACTTTCCGAAAAGCAAGGAGCTACAGATTTACCAGTAGAGTATATAACTCAACCGGAATGTATAGAATTCAGAGAGGTATCTTTTGCGTATCCAGGCATCGATACAATGATCCTTAAAAACCTTAATATGAAATTGTACGCTCATAAACATTATGCTTTTGTTGGCATTAATGGTGCTGGAAAAACTACTATTACTAAATTATTGACTGGCTTGTATGATAATTATACTGGAGATATCCTGATCGATGGAAAAAATCTTCGCAACTTCACTCAAGCTGAACTTAAGGCGCTATTTTCAGTAGTATATCAAGATTTTGCTAAATATCAGCTTCCCATGCTTGAAAGCATAGGTATCGGAAATGTCCATGCAATGTCTACTGCGGAAATTGAAAGTGCGATTCGACTTCTTGAACTGAACGAAGTGGTAGATAAACTCCCTAATGGGCTTAATACACCATTAGGGAAAATCCGGGAAGGTGGGGTTGATATTTCTGGAGGTGAGTGGCAGCGAGTAGCTATCGCTCGTACTCTCGTAAACCGCGCTCCAATACATATTCTCGATGAGCCAACAGCCGCATTAGATCCTGTAGCTGAAAGTGCAATATATGAAATGTTCGGTAAAATCAGTAAGGGGAAATCCACAATATTTATTACACATAGGTTAGGTGCGGCTCGATTAGCTGATGTGATTTTTGTTATCGCCGATGGACATGTGGCTGAACAAGGTCCGCATGATATGCTTATTGAGCAAGGCGGAATTTACGCTGAAATGTTTGAATCACAAAGAGGGTGGTATGTATGAATAATACTAATAAAGAAAAGAAATATAGTATTGTCAAAGCTTTTTTTAAATTATTACCTAGTGTGTTTGGAAGTGCCCCACTTTCCTTTTCTGTGGCACAATGCGTTATGGGCATGTATGGAATTATTTTAGGAGTCACTACTATAGTCACTCAAAGATTTTTTGATACTGCCGCCAATTTTGTCAACAAAACAACGTCACTACAAAGTGTAATTATAATGCTTATAGTTTTAGGTTTAACTCATATCGTCTCTCAAGTTCTTAATGGCGCGTCGTTTATAATGTTAGAAACACTTGTGCAAAAAGTTAGTGGGAAACTTTCGATAAAAGTGCATAATAAAATGTGTAAGCTTTCTCCGGCGAATTTTGAAGACACACAATTATTGGATAATATCAACAAAGCGGAACAAGGTAAATCTAATACCGTGTGGTTTATTTTGTCAATATTTCTTACATTAACATATTACACTCCCTATTACACCATCATGGCTGTTTATCTTTCTTCTGTTAAACCTATTATGGCTCTTTCCGTATTATTAGTATTTTTGCCTACTCTCATTTCGCAGTTTTTACATGCGAAAGTATTTTCTAAACTTGAAGATAAGACGGCGCCTATTCGTCGAGAATTTGGCTATTATGAAGGATGTATGACATCGCGTGAATATTATAAAGAAACCCGAATTCTCGGTGCATTTACTTTTTTTAAAAAGTTATATCTTGATTGTCTTGTTTTATTGAATAAACTATCTTTCCGTGCGAGTATAAAATCTACTTTAATCGATTTAGGCATGAAATTATTGTCATTGGGGGGGTACTTAGGCATTCTGTTTATGTTATTTACCTCTCTGATAAACGGAGAAGTTAGTGTTGGTATGTTTGCCGCCGTATTTGCATCGATAGGCTTTATGTTTTCTTTTATGGGGGAATTAATTGGCGGACATTTCGGAGGTATTGCCAGGAATTTTGGGACAGTTCAAAATTATTTATATTTTATGGAACTGCCAGAACGTGAGGGCGTCGATATTGACCTAAAGTTGGATAAGAATATTTCATTGAATAATGTGTCTTTTACCTATCCGGGCACTGAAAAAAAAGCAGTTGATGATGTGTCGCTCGCTATTAAAGCCGGTGAAACTGTCGCAGTGGTGGGCGAAAATGGTTCTGGAAAAACTACGTTAGTTCGCTTGATCACCGGATTGTATCTCCCTGACGATGGTACAGTATTATACGGAGAGATTGATACTAAAACTGTGTCAACGCATTCCCTGTTCCAACATATTTCTGCTGTATTCCAAAAATATCAACGGTATCAAATGACTTTGCGCGAAAATATTAACATTAGTGATGTAGAAAAAATGGTTGACGATACTGTGCTTGATACGGTGTGTTCTAACGCCGGTGTCGATAAAAACGGGAACAGTTTGACAAACAGCTACGATACTATGCTATCGAGAGAATTTGATGGTGTTGATTTGTCAGGCGGCCAATGGCAAAGGGTGGCAATTGCCCGCAGTTTTTTCCGTTCTCATCATATTATAATACTTGATGAACCTACAGCCGCTATTGATCCCCTTGAAGAAACGAAAATATATAATCATTTTGCAGAGATTTCAAAGACTAAAACCGCTATTATCGTCACTCACCGTCTTGGTTCGGTGAAATTGGCAGATAGGATTTTAGTGATGAAAGAAGGCAAGTTGGTTGAACAAGGTACACATGCAGAATTGATATCGGTTAATGGGGAATATGCAAGATTATATATGGCACAAGAACAGTGGTATAAAGTATAAAAAAGGTATGATTTATCATGATAAAAAACATTTCAAATTTTATAGGCAACAATAAAAATGTCATTTGTATTGATTCAAATATAAATGAAAACAACAATTATAATAATTTTGATAAGTTTGCTTATTTTACCAATTTCCTTCCAGAAACTGAAGTTTCTAAATTGCTATCTATGACTCAAAATATAATTGTTTTTATAATAAATGGTTACGAAGGGAAAAAGAATATATTAACATACGCTATTAAATATTATAACATTATAAATTTAAAGGATGAAATATTTATTGTTGTAAACAAAAAGAAGGGAGCTAACAGCTTAGAAAAAAGAATCTCTATTATTTTTACAGATTATAAAAAAATGAATGCAGAAGATTATTCAATCTTAAAGATAACAAAAACAAATTCTAATGTAATTGATGTGCCAGATGAGTATAATAATGTCCTTTATTTCAAAGAGAAAATAAAAAATGTTACAATAAGTTTTAATACAGAAAAAGGCATGTTTTCTTGTGAAAAGATGGATGAAGGATCAAAATTTATTATTGAAATTATAGAAAAAGAATCCATTATAAAATCAAATATGAAAATTATTGATTTTGGCTGTGGATATGGCGCTATTGGGATTCCTTTAGCAATGTTACACAATAATTCTGAATTTTTAATGTTAGACATGAATTCTACTTGCATAATGTACACAGAAAGAAACATTTCAACTAATAGGTTGTCGAATTGTAAGGTGTTTCTAAGTGATGGACTGGCTGCAATAAATAAAAGTGGATTTTGCGATGTTATTGTAAGTCATTTCCCGATGCACATTAATTCGGGGAAAAAGGAAGAAATAATAAAACAGTTTTATGATAAAATAAAGATTAACGGAATACTTGTTCTGGTAATGTTGAGTAAATATAATTTGTCTCGCTTTGTAAAAGATTTATTTTCGGAAATTAGCCAAGACAAGAGTCCTGCGCTTCCCCAATATACCGTATATATTTATAAAAAACGAGGTCTGTAAAAATATGAGCCATTATTTCATAGAAGATAATACATTAAAACATGATGTAAAAAAAATTATTTATTATTATGCGAACAACAAATTTGTATTTACCACAGATTCCGGGTTGTTTTCAAAAGATCACATAGATCCCGCTACAGATATTTTACTAAAAACTATCCCTTCTCTTTCCGGATCATTACTTGATATGGGATGTGGATATGGATGTATAGGAATAATTTTAGCTAAAACATACTCTCTAAAGTTGACTCAAGCAGATATTAACCAATTAGCTGTTAATTTGACAAAAAACAACTGCATTGATAATGGTGTTAATTCTGTTGTTGTTAAATCAAATTGCTTTGACAGTGTACCAGGTTCTTTTGACACAATTGTTATAAACCCTCCAATTCATGCCGGAAAGGTCATAACTTATAAAATGTATGAGGATTCTTTTTTACACTTAAATAACGGTGGGAAATTATATATTGTAACTTTAAAAAAACATGGTGCAGAAAGTACCTGCGCCAAACTAAAAGATATTTTTGGGGATTGTGAAACACTTTATAAAAAGAAAGGATATTATGTTCTCTGCTGTACAAAATCAGCATGTTAAAAATTGACAAGTATTAAGGAGAAACAATAGAATGTTTTTGTTCACGTCAGAACCCGTTAACGAAGGGCATTCAAGTTGACAAAATCTTTAATATAGGCTCAGCACAGACTGATCTGCTGTTTTCAATGGCTTGTACATACTGGTGTGCATAGTAAGCGGTGAATAAAAGGGTACGTAGCAAGAAAAAGCGAAAAATGAGATAATACGCTCAGCATGGGCATGATGGGTATATGATAGAAGGTTCTAATGAACGGTACAATGAATCTTAAGAATCTTAGGAATCGTAAGAAAGATTGTACACTCTAACATAACTGCCCATTCAATGCCGAAGGGGGCGTATTAACGATGAGAGTACAGACGGTGATGCGGAAGCTGCTGCTGCAAGAATGGGCTGCACAAATCAGCGAGCGTGGGCAGAGCGGATTATCCGTTGATGAATGGTGCGAGAAAAACGGAGTAAGCAAGGCAACATATTATTACCGGCATAAACGTGTACGGGAAGAATTGCTGGAAGCGATGGAGACGGGAAGTTCGCTCCAGATATCAGGGGCGACTGACTGTATGGAAGCCAGAACGCGCGGTCAATCGGAAAAGCCGGTATTTGCGGCGTTACCAATGCCACAGAGAAAGGGAGCCGCGGTAACTGTATGGATCGGCGGATATTCCGTAGACATTCAGAACGGCGCGGACAATACGGTAGTAGAGCAAGTTCTGAAGGTGGTGTCCCGGCTATGATGTTTTCCGATGCAGGCATCGCAAAACATGATGAGGTACGTGGCAGCGTGTTAAGTGAAATTCCGGCCGAACAAGTTTTCATTGCTTGTGGCTATACAGATATGAGACGCTCGATAGATGGACTTGCGGCAACGGTCAAGCAGGTATTCCATCTGGATCCGTGCTCATCTGCGCTGTATCTCTTTTGCGGCAGACGCAGTGATCGTCTGAAGGCGTTGTTTTGGGAGGGTGATGGATTTCTGCTTTTGTACAAGCGTTTAGAAACCGATGGCCGATTCCAGTGGCCGAGGAGAGAATCTGAAGCTCGATCAATCACCCCGCAGCAACTCCGATGGCTGCTTGAAGGTCTCAGCATAGAGCAGCCGAGAGCACTTCGCAAAGTCGAGTCCGTGGCTGTCATATAGCGGAGCAAACCATTGAAAATACTAACTTTTCCGCATCTTTTCTTGCGTTTTCGGGCAAAATATGGTATAATCCAAGCATGGATAAAGATGCTTGGATCGCCCAGTTGAGCGCTGAAAATACCGCTTTGAAAACCGAGCTTGCCGAAGTAAAGGTACAGCTCACTTAGCTGATGGAGCAGCTTACGAATCATCGCCGTAAGATGTTCGGCGCGTCATCCGAAAAGAGCGTCTATGCTGATGGCGTCCAGCTTGGGCTTTTTGACGACGGTATCATATCTGAAATCGTTTCGTTTGAGGCTGAGATCGAATCAGAATCTGCCGTACCTCAAAAGCATCGGCCGAAGAAACGCGGTGAGTTAGGAGCCAGGCTGCCACGGGATATCCCTATCGAAACTGTCGAGCACGAATTGCCGGCAGACGGATGCAGTTGCCCGGAGTGCGGCCAACCGATGCATTCAATCGGGAAAGAAGTGGCGCGTCGTGACCTTAAGCTCATACCGGCTAAGGCCGTTGTGATAGAACATGTCCGGCATTCGTATTCCTGCAGAAATTGCGTAAGGCCCTCGAATGTTTCCGATGACTTAGTGCCGATTATCATAAAGGCTGACCTGCCGCCGCAGGTGATCAAGGGCTCATTGTGCGCTCCAGAGACAGTAGCTCATATTGCCGTACAGAAATGCGTCATGGGCTCGCCGCTTTACCGGCAGGAGCAGGAATGGGAGCGCAACGGGATTCCGTTAAAACGGCAGACGATGGCAAACTGGATGATCAAGTGTAGTGAGGATTACCTGGAACCGATATATGATGAATTGCACCGGCGATTATGCCAGCACAGGTTCCTTCACAGCGACGGCACTACCTTCCAAGTATTGCGGGAACCGGGAAAAACGCCTCAAAGCGAGAGCTGTATGTGGATATACCGGACAAGTGGTGATACAAAACATCCAATTGTCCTGTATGAATACCAACCGGACAAGACCATGCAGCGCCCGAAAGAATTCCTGAAGGGGTTCAGCGGGTGTTGGGTCGGCGTTACCCGGACTATTGATAATATCAGTTCCGCCATTATTGCCAGGCTCAACTGTTGGCGTTGGCGTCGGGTCTGGCGTTTGCGGCTCCGCGTAAGTAAATACCTTCAAAACGACAGTTTCACCGTTGTTTACATAATATCCGCCCTGACCGTTTTCCACATCGGAACCGGATATTCTCTCCGCGCTTACTTCGGCAAGATAGCTCTCGGAAGTTGT